>VFQN01001349.1_pt1 | contig 41412 bp, 50 predicted proteins | sample 3512371 | NCBI WGS metagenome assembly VFQN01 (sample SAMN10412370, study PRJNA504923) | tailings metagenome | isolation source: Replicate 2 from Balatoc abandoned mine | place: Philippines: Itogon, Benguet | collected 2017-08-28 | reverse complement strand
AGCGGTGCGTGTCGTCACAAGGCGGGAGCCTACACTTCTGCGGGCGGCTCCATTAGTTAATCTTATTGTATATCCTTGCACCAGTCTGCAGAAGAGTTGTGTTGAAGAGGCCCCCGCGCAGGCAGCGCGTCCTTTGACTTGGGGCATTCTCGCGACCGCACGAGAACGCAGCGCGCAAAATTCTACATATCGCTTCTGGATGCCAGAAAGCGATTGTGATAATATAGAGCATTAGAAGACGCGTATTGAATATAATAGCTGCCTTTGTACGGCCCCGGCCCTCAAGGTGGAGTGAGACCTAGCGACGGCCATGCACCATTCATGCCCGTCTAATATGCAAACCAACAACATGTGAGAGCCGCCTTACGCAGCTTCCAGGCTTCCCCGAGGCATTACTCTGCTCTGACAATTGAGACACTTGAGAATGTTCCAGCAACGCCGCCCTGAAACAGGTCAATTTCAGTAGTCTCAACAGTTTAAGCATGCCTCGGAGCAGTTCTCTATGGGCAATCGGGCCCTGTTCGACTGACACTGACTGACATGGCCGCGAAGCGATGTACAACCCTCTACGCAAGCAACCTATCCGACGCCGACTGGGTCCAAGCCATTTCCGAAGGGAATACGGCACGGTCCAGGCCATGCATGTTGTTCGCTGTTGGGGGGGCTCCGCCCCCCCAAACCCCCGAGCAGACACCCTTGGCCCAGCACTGTCCCTGCTTGCTGCCCTCCAACTACCGTATCATCCTCCCTCCCTTCTTCCGCCCCTGCTCCCCTTCTAAACCCAAACCATGTATGCGGTTTCACCACGCTGTTTTTATTCGTATAATCGGTTCTATGTCGCCCTGCGCCGTATGCGCCGTAGGTGTTAGGGCGGGAATCCTGACCCTGTCTAACCGTACTAGACCTGACCTGACGATCGAAAGATGGTCGCAGGGTCCTTGCCTCGTGTGCGTAGATCCTTTGACATATTCATGGCCGCAATGCACGTTTACCCGAAACAGATAATGGAGCACACCTGGTGCACACCAGCAATAGTCGATACCGGTAGCTGCTCCGTGGGATGGGCGGCAGGAGATGGGGTGGGGGGGGGGGGGTGGGGGGGGGTGGGGGGCAGTGTCCCTGCCCTGGCTGACCGCCCATTGTGAACACCGAACACCCATGGTGCCCTTTTGAACCCCGTTCCTGCAATTTCGTGGAAACCCTCCGAGGAAGGGTGGAACACTGCCCATGGTCGTGCAACTGGGCCATCCGCGAGGGTGGGCATGTGGGCCACATGGCTACCCCTACAGCTAGGTTGAGGCGGGTGCTGGTCACCCTTGTCGTCTGGGAAGCCATTCAACCCTGCAACGGAAGCACCTTGACGCACTAGGTCGCCTGGACGCCCCAATCCATACCGGTAACCCTTCAGCCCCAAACACTCACGGTCCGTCCGGTGCCCGACATGAATCTGACCGTGTGTCCAGTCCGGCCCCAGCTTCACGTCTACTGCGCAAACTTGTTACGGTATGCAGTCACCTCCTGGACAACATGGTCTGGCGCTACCGTACCGGTAACCATACTGACCAGTGCTGACCGTTGTTGACCCAGGCTGCCCTTATGTCGGCCGGGTCTGGCAGCGGCAGCAGGATGTTGTACGGTATTGGGCGGGGCACGCCTGAGGCCAACGCGGCCGCTACCTTACACGTACGCTAGCCTTCCCTGCAGGCTACGGCTACCACCTGCGGCCACCAATCCGGCAGGCGTCAGGGGCCAGCATGACACCCACCCGCTCTGAGCTTCAACCATGTAAGGATATTAGCAGCGTGATTAGCAGGTTGGCAGCGTCCTCCAAGCGTCAGCACTCTCTTGTCCAGGCCCTTGGCGCGGAGAATTGCAGTATTAACGCTGCATATGCGGGGCCTGTCGGTACATGGGGGGGCGCCGTAACGTGCAAAGCGTGGCCAAGAACGTGCCAGCGGGCAGGACCTGGCACGGGACCTGGCACCGTTACCCGTTACCGAAACCGTCCGAATGGACCGAACTCGGTCAGCAGCGACATCAAGTTTTTGCTTCACAAGGGGACATTAAGCCTAAGCATTACCTTCTTGGCTGGCTTGCTTGCCTCGGGACCGCCTGCCTCGCGCCAACAAGACAGCGGCACTGCGCTTCCGCGCCGCTACGGCTTTTTGCTCAACTACTGCCGAAGCTCCGCGGCAGTTAAGCTCCTTTCAAGGGCATCTTGTACGGAACCGCGCTTGATATGGCGCACGCGAGGCTTTCAAACTTTCTTGCACGGTGGGTGCGCCTGCGTTGGGCAGCACAGGTACAGTGCGCGTTGGCACGCAAGCCACAACATGAGCCTTCCTCACCCATGTGTGCTCTGGGCTCTAACAGTGCTGTGCGCGCTGGCTCTAACATGCGCCACCGCTGACTCCGTCCAACGCTCTAACGAGCGGCGAGTGGCAAAGCTGCTGACGGGGGATGTGGAGCTGCGTCGTGCCAAGCTGCCCTCAGGGTAGGTAGGACGCGGGCATTCGCGGGTTAGCAAGGACCCAAATTAACAGTCTCAGCGTCCAACTGTTTGCCACTGTCAGCGTCCAACTGTGCTTATTTGGCATGCGGTCCGCCTGCCATGTGTCCAAGTGCACTAGCTGCAAGCGGCCAACCTGCTTAGATATCCCTGCATCATACGGACACTGCGTGATGCTTCTTGTGCTGTCCCTTTTGGCTGCTTCCAGGCAACAGCCTTCCAGCCGTGACGTCCCCAGCCAGGCCTCCAGCAGGGGTCATAACGCGGCTGCAGCATGGGATGGTGTGCAAGATCCAACCCTTGCGGCTGCTGCTGAAGATTCAGAAGACCCAACCCTTGCGGCTGCTGTTCAAACTTCAGAAGAGCCAGCCCTTGCGGCTGCTGCTGAAGACTCGAAAGACCCAACCCCTGCGGCCGTTTCCCAAGACCTGAAAGACCCAACCCTTGCAGCTGCCGCGGAGGCCCTTGGCGGCAGCACACAAGCAGTTGGCAGTTGGCGGTTGTTCCTGGTGGGGTACGACAGCGGCAACATGGAGTTCCTACGCGCGGAGCTGCAGGCAGCTGGCGCCCACGTGGTGTCGTACGTGCCGGATGACACGTGGCTGGTGGCGGGCGCGGAGGCGGCTGTCATGGCGGCCGCGTGGAACCACGGCGCGCAAACGGTACGTGGGCCAGTGCCCCAGGTTCGCGCGTGGGTTGCGTCAGGAAACAGCACCGTACGGCATAGCAAAAGGGGCTGGCACTTGACACGTTGCAGGGAACTTGCTGTCCGAGCGAATTGGTATACGCATGGCCAAAGCAGTGTCTGGGTACCAACTTTGCCACGTGACCGCTGGCCGTGCTTCATTCCCTTCGAGGTATGCTGGCCTCGTTCTCACTTGCAGCCCTGCCCTGGCCACCGCAGGCCCCGTACTCGGCTCAGCACAAGGTGTCCCCCACGCTTCGCGTCTTGGAGGCACCTTCAGGCCTCGACGCCCAAGCACCCACCACCAACCCACCGGGCGCACCCAACACCACTCATGAAGACGCCGATGGCCGCGGCTTCAATGTCAGCGGCGGTTCCGGCGGCGGTGTTGCCGCCCCCAACCCGTCCAGAAGGTCTTTGCGTAGCGCTAACTCAGCAACGGCAGCAGGGGCCCATGACAAGCAGAACCCGGTCGACGCCAACCGCCATGTCAAGCAGGGTTCAGGTGCCTTGGCTGCCCGACACCAGCTGCTAAAGTCCATGAACTCCTTCCACAGCACCAAGAATGGCAACGGCGTTGAAAGAAAGCATTTCAGCGGCGGTGGTGAGCCTGGCAGGGACGTTGGCGGTGGCTTTAACGAGGAGGAGCAGAGGAAGCACCAGCCCACCCGCGGCCGCATTCTGGAGGAGGGCGACGGCAACGCAAGGCTGTACGGCAATGGTACTGCCGGCCCCAACGCCGCCCCTCGCGCGCTGCTGTACGAGCTGGAGGTCGAGGTGCTGCCCGCTGTACTGACGGCTGCGGACCTGGCCCGGGCGGAAGAGGCGTGGCCGGGGCTGATGGCGCAGGCGGTGTGGGGCGGAGACGGGGGCAATGACGGCGGCAGTGGGCTGGCGGCGGCGGCACCGGCGGCGGCGAAGGCGGCGGGCTGCTGGCCTGTGGTGCGGGCACCGCGGGACCATGACGGTGCCGTCCTGGGCGGCTCGGTGGCGGGGGGCACCTACCTCCTCGTCGGGCTGTGCGAGCAGGTGGGTGGTGGCATGGGTGTGGGCATGGGACAGCCTGTACGTCGGCGGTGTACGTCATATCACGTGTGGCTGCCGTGCGCCCCTTGTGTTGCACGCGCAGGACCCGGTCCCTACCTACCACACTCAGTTTACACCCACTCGTGCGTGTTGCCTGCCGGCGTTGCGCGTGCAGGGCTCGCCGCCGGTCCACGGTTACCGCATTTCTCCATGCATACGCCCATACATATTTGCACAGTTACCCTACATGCATACGTCTGCTGCCGTGTGTTTTTCCAAACTGTTGCACGTTCAGGACCTGGTCCCCGGCTACCAGTGGCTGTCCTCCGTGCCGTTGGTGGCGTGGGTGGCGCCACGGCACAGGGGGCAGAACCGCAACCTGGTCAGCAGCACCATCTTGCAGACAGGTGGGTTAGAAGGGAAGAGAGGTGACTTGACTCCCCTGCCAGTTGCAAGGTGGGTGGCTAAGGCCAGCCTAACTGCTGTTGCGCTTTACCGGTACAAGGGTACCAATGGACTATGCTAGTACTTACCTGCCTAGCTGTGTGCCACTGGTGACCAATCTTCTCAATGCTATACCCGGAAGCGCCAAGCATAGGTGCCACACGACAACGGCAATACACGCTGGTTATTAAGGGAGACGCTGTCTTGGCGCCACTAACCAACAGGAAACCCGCAGCACGGCACGGCTGTCCCACTGCGCTTTGCCCCTGCACCCACATAAACCTCCCCGCGTACCGGAAGGCGACCTTACGCTGGCCCAGTTCGCGTGGCCCAACACCACCACCGACGCCACGGAGCGGCCCTACCGCTACGCGGGGCTTACAGGCGAAGGAGAGGTCGTCGGGGTGAGTTGTTTGCGAGGTGGTCAGTTGGCGGTTGGTGGCGTGGAATAAGCAGCACGCGCGCGTACCTTACGGGGGCCTCCCTGTGGGATCACACCACATAAGGCCAATGCCACGCGTTGCTGCACCGTAGTGTTGCGCCTTGCAGGTTGGGGACCGATCTCTCAAGCTGCTACCTGGCCTACCCACGGGTCTCTTCCTTTACGGTACCCTGCAACAAATATTCAATATTTTCTGCACCAATTGCACGCCTCGCAGGTTTGCGACACGGGCTTCGACCTGTCCAGCTGCTACCTGGCTGACCCACGGGTCTCGACCTGCACACGCCACCTCACTGCGCGTTCCATATCCACTCAATCACTCTTGTATGCCTCGCAGGTTGGCGACATAGGCCTCAACCTACCCAGCTTTTACCTGGCCTACCCACGGGCCTCCTCCTTTACGGTACCATGCACTTCATTCCGTTTTTATTCTGCGCCAATTGTACGCCTCGCAGGTTGGCGACACGGGCTTTGATCTGTCCAGCTGCTACCTGGCCGACCCACGGGTCACGGTCGCCGCCATTGGCCAGGCCCTCGCCAGCAGCAGCGCACGGCCGTTGCGCGCCGTCATGGCGGGACACCGCAAGGTGCTGCAGTACGTGCTGCTTTCAGGTGGGCCACCATGACACCATGAGGAGTCCAAGTTATGGGATGCATGTGTGCCGGTGTGTGGTGTTGCCTAGTGGTGGTGGTGGTGGGATGCAGCTGGGAAAGTGGCTAAGGTTCTTGGCACGTGCATGTTGGCTAAGGGGGCATGGACAAACCTGTGCGACTGCACCTTAGCGCGTACACAAGCAATATGCGGAGCTGATGCATTGTTGCCAAATTGCTCCTGTCCCTCCGTGATACTCAATTAGCGCGCTGTTGACGGCCCCCAGACGTGTCGAGCTTCGGCGAAGAAGCACGGGACGACCCCTACCGCTTCCCGCACGGCACGCACGTGTCGACCAGCGTGGCGGGCGCCCGCCTGGCCAGCCTGGCTGACCCGTACGGCCGCTGGAGTACGGACGCCGCCACAGGCTCCGCCCCTAAGGCCCTGCTAAGCCTTGTGGACATGGTCGGGTACGCGGCGTCGGGAGCCTACTCGTTCCCGTTGCCCGTTCTGCCTGAGTCAACCTACTTTCCGGTGCGTTGACTCACGATGTCACGGTGTGGACTTGCGCGGGCATGCGGTAGTCACTCACACCTTACGGTGCGCGGTGCAGCCTTTAAACAGAGGCCAGGGACCTTTAAACAGAGGCCAGGGATCTGGACGGGTGTGGGTCCTGGCACGGTACCTTAGGCTGCCCGCGTCTGGTGCACAGGCCTGCGGCTGCCACGGGACACAACACAAAGCTCAAATTGTCGCCATTCACCTATCCATGTAGTGTGCGCAAGTTGAGAACCCGGCGCCCTCGTGATTTGGCCATGCCATCCTGTCTAGCTAACTCCCAACTGCCTGCCGCTGCAGCTCCATATGGTGGCCGGAGCCTCCATTACCTCGGACTCGTGGGGCAGCGCAGACAGCTACACCTACAGCCCCCTGGACAGAGGTGGGGCATTGGAGCAATGGGGGTGGTGGAAAAAGGTAGTATAATACATAATAAACACTACGTAGTATGATTAGATAGAATGCTTGCGCGGCGGGAGCCCCTTCTCCGCAAGCGAGCCTGCTGCACAAGGACTGCAAGTAACCGGCATGTGCGCGTTGGTGGTTGGTGGTTGGCGTACCGTACAGTATCCGCCCTCATTGGCTGTGCATTGTGTCATCCTCTTGGGATCTGAAGCTGTAACTGCTACCCAACACCGCAGGCTATGACCTGTTCCTGTGGCGCAACCCCAACGTTACGAGCTTTGTGGCAGCCGGGAACACAGGTGGGTTGCGGCGGCATGGTTGGTTGGTTGACCGGTTATGGCAGGCGGGAACACTGGTGGGCTGCGGTGTGGGTTGCGGGTGCAGTGTCCCTATAAATGGCCTCACCTCGGCCCTGCGCTTGTTGGTTGCAGCGAGGCAATGGTGGATCTCAACTATAGGGCTGCTGTGATGCTGCCACACACGGAGGCTACTACGGCGAGCTCCCCGGCGGCACGGCGCCTAGCCCCGCCCTTGCAAGGCTATGAGTCCAGCGGAAACACGTCCGAAAAAGGCGTGCATCTGCCAACACAGCACCTATCACCACCTGCACACCCCTCCTCCTCCCCTGCAACCCACGCAGGCTACTACGGCCCCGTCCCCGGGGGCACGGTTGCCAGCCCCGGCCTGGCCAAGAACGTTGTGGCGGTTGGGGCAACTGACAAGGTGGCCCGCGGGTCGGGCTACGCCAGGACCGTCTACCGGCTGGCTCTGTACGACATGATGAGTAATGCGGCAGTGACTAAGACGACACGTGCCGTGGCGGCGGCGCCTGCCTGGGGCCAGACCCTGTGGCTGCAGGAGTTCATCCCTAGCGGCGCGCCGCGTTTGGGAGATGTCCTGCCAGCATCTGCTTCGGTAAGTCGGCCGTCAGGCCGACGGCTGGGTGTGGTCGATGGGGTAATGCATGTAACGGAAGAGTTGCAGGTTGACTAAGCCGAGGCATCTGAGGCTCTGCAGAGTACCGGCACCAGGGTGGGCTTTCATAGCTTTAATGGTGTGTTGCTTGCTGCTGTGTGAGGCTGGCTCCATAGCGCTCTTGCGAAAGCGGCACCCGGAGAGCTTGCTACCTACCAGTCCGCGCACTGCTGCCAACCGAAATGTGTCAACCCACATGCCGTACCCACGTGCCATACGCGCAGGTGCCATTCGCCATGGCATCCATCTCCAGCGACTGCGCAGCCCTTGCCTCCGTCACCCAAACTACCACACAGAACGCAGCTATCATGTTGGACCGAACAGTAAACAGCTACTGCAGTCTAGCGCAGGTGCACCAGGCGGCTGTGCAGGCGGGGGCGCTTGCGCTCATTTTGTGGTACGACATTAGTAATTATGACACGAGCAGCAATCTGCAGCTTTTGGACTCTCTAAATGCAGCAGGCATTGCTCTGGCAATCCCCGTGTCTGTGGTAGATGCGTTTGTGGGAAGCTTGGTTTCGGAACGAGTCCGTACGGCGCTGTCTACGGGGCAGTACGGCGGGAGCTGGCTGCAGCGAGTGCAGGTGGGTCGGGTGGTTTTGTTTGGGGAGGGCAGTGCACGGGTCGGAGCCTGATAAAAGGGACGCAGGCTTCGCAGGGAAGGGGCCGTGGGCATGGGGGCTCCTGACCTAACGTTTTACTGTTTGTACGGCAGGGGCGCTGTGTGTGCCGGTAACCTGGATGCTTGCTGCTGGGTGTCTGGCTTACCGGTCTCTAGGGCAAGTCTCTGACCACCTGCTACGATTCAAGGCGAGCAAGCACTGCTGTCCAGTCTAAACCCTGACTGGCTGCTTACGTGTGCAGGTCAACGCCTCCATCGACAACACGGCGGACTTCTCAGCGGCCGGGCCCACCGTGGATGGCCGGTGGAAGCCCGACATTGTGGCGCCCGGGGTCGACGTGCTGTCAGCGGTGACGCCCGCCTACATGGGCCGCAGCCAGCCCTCAGGTGCGGACACGGGAGGGACAACTGCTGCTTGGCCTTGCTTGCTTTTCAGTATTACGTGTACATCGCTCTTCGTGGGGCGCAGCCGGACCTCTGGTGCGGACACGAAAGGGACAAATCGCTGGGTATCTTAAAGGGAGCGCAGCTCACCGCTATTGTGCAGCTTTCTTTACTGGAAGTGCGTGCTGCCCCTCGTTGGCTCTACACCCGTGTGCAGGTGACACGTGCCACAGCGAGGTGTCCACCGGCATGGGAACCTCCATGGCCACGCCCCTGGTGGGTGGATGGCAGAGTAAAAACTGGATCAGGACAACTGCTAAGAAAGCATAAGAAGCATTGGGAAGCATCCCGCCAAGCACCGCGCCTGGGGGTTCGCTCTACCTTTCCCTGTCTGTGTCGTACCGTTTCACCAGCCCTCTTGTGGTGGGCGCCAACGCTTAACGGGGAACCTGAGCCTTGGCGTGTTCACCACTCTGAGCCCGGACCAAAGGTGAAGCCATGTGAATCGTGTACGCGTACGGTGCGCGTGCGAATATTTAATGTTATATCCTGGCTGGCCGTTGGCTGGTGCCGTCCCCTTCCCATGCCATACACGCACAGTCACCTGCCGGCTCAGTTGGCTCAGCTGGCCACGCAGCCCTAGGCAGGTGCACAGGTACATTGTACTGCACAGCAGCACGTTCCAAATATACATTCCTACATACACAACTGTTGTTGTCTATTGTCTGACCTCCCGCTTTCTCTTTTTATACGCTTGCAGTCCGCTGGCCACTCCGCCCTCATCCGCCAGTACCTGAGGTGGGACCTACAGGCGCACAAGGTCATTGTAAATGTGCAGCTACCGCCCCTGCACAGCGAGTCAGCCTGCTGTGACCATATCGAACTGCACCCCGAAGAACTCGTGCCCAATCAATCCCCATTGCAACCCACCCAGGTCGGGCTTCTACCCCACCGGCCAGCCCACCGACCCCACGTCCAGGGCCTTCAGCCCCTCCGGCATCCTTGTAAAGGTGAGCTGCTGGTGATGAGCATGTGGCTAGCCACACTGGGGGACCACATGCGCCACGAGCGAGCCTGGCATTGGATTCGAAATGTGCAGGTGTGATGCCAGCCGTGCATGAGGCGCCGATGAGCTCCCTTACCCTGGAGTCGTGCCATGACCCCATTACGTAAACCCTTGCCCCTGCCTCCTTGCGTTCCCACGCCCCTACACGGCAGGCCCTGGCCCTCACCGGTGCCAAAGACCTGGCGGTAAGTCCGCTGGTTACCCTGGAGGCTAGGTGCACTGGAAAGGTCTCCTTGGGGCCTGCGCACCGGCGGGATGCTATTGCATTGGCGCGTTCGCTGCCCAAGGCCCCGTCCACACGTCAGCTCCCTCGCTTCTCACCACACCTTACATCCCATGGACCCGGTGTCCCCTCCAGGGCGGTCGGTGTCGCGACGCACGTGTCCCTCCCGCTGGGCCCCGCCCCCGACAGCTACCCCTCCTGTATGTGCGTCTTGACATGACCCATTGCCTTGCGGTCGCTGCTGCGTACTACAGGACCGCGAAAGGCATGCTACACGTATATCGGCAGTCCTATCTCCCTAACTTGCACTCAATGCCTACCCCTGGCCCCATGGCACGCCTCTTTCCCCAGGGCGGCGTCGCCATTCCCAGGGTGGTGTTAACCAAAAAGCCGCCCACACCTCAACGCCCCCGTTACTCACCACTCCTTACGTCCCATGGGTCATATTACCCACAGGGCGGCGTCGCGCTGCAGGTGTCCCGGCCCCTGGGCCCCTCCCCCGACGGCTACCAGGGCTGGGGCCGCCTCAGCCTTCGCGGCACACTGCCCCTGAGGGGCTACACGCACCCCGACTTTGCGCTGCAGCTGCTGGACGGGGGGGCCTTCGACAGGAACAACACAGAGGTGGTGGTCGGTGGTGTCACCGCCACAGGCACCGGGTGCGTGGGGTGCAGAGGGTGTGTCTTAACACACGTGTAGTTGCTGGATGAGGGGCGGTCGACAGGCACGACACGGAGGTGGTCGTGCCGGGCGTCGCCACCGAAGGCACAGGTTGCGCAGGGAGCCTCAGGGCGGGCGTGTAATAGCATGCGTGTAGTGGTTTGGGGTATGTGGATTCAACACAGTGGTAGGGCCAGGTGTGACCGCCCAAGGAGGGAGCCTCGTACCAGTCCGTTGCCGGGCAAGGCACGTGGCGGGTGGTGGTGCAGATTCCGCAGCGTGTCCACAACTGTTTCTGTACTGCGCCGCGTCCCCCTGTACGACAGGCCGGTGGCGGTTGGCCTGGCGTGGTACGACTACCCCGCGTCCCCCAACGCCGCCCGCACGCTGGTCAACGACCTTGACCTGGCCGTACTGCTGCCAACGGTCAACGAACAACCACCATCGTCATCATCGGGGGCATCGAGCGGCAGCAGCACGGTACTGTACGGCAACAACCCGGAGAACAGCAGTGAGTGACGGCTGTGCCGAGAAGAGGCACATGCAGTGCGCAGAATGGTGTGTAGTACTGGTAACACCGCAGCCGATCCTGCAGGGTTCACAGCGCAAGTGCAGTCATACAAGTCAGAACAGCCGGCAAATCGAACGCTTACCAGTAACCGCGCGCTGTGCGCAACAATGCAGTTGCACGGCATTCCGTACAGCTCTCGCTGACACCCACACTCAACACGCTGCCATGCACGCTTCCACTCCCATGGCCCCTCGCATTTCCCCACTTTTACTTCGTAAGCTCTGGTCGGCCCCGTGCCGACCGCCTCATCACAAGGCAGTAGAGCACGCTAGCACCCATACGTACGATACTTGCCACCTTCTAACTTCCACCGTCTTTTGTGCCCCCCAGCCGCCCCCGTGCCCGACCGCCTCAACACCTACGAGCGCGTGCTGCTGTCCAGCCCCCCCGCGGGGCAGCCCCTGGCCGTGCGTGTGCGCGCCGCCAACCTGCGCTCGCTGGCGCTGTCGGGACCCGACGCGCTGCTGCCCACACGCTGGGCGGTGGTGGTGGTGGGGCACGTCCGGGGCACCCTCAGCAGCACCCTCAACCCAGCTTTCACGGTAAGCAGGGAGCGTACGGTACATTAGGAAACAAATCATTTGCATCATTTAGAAAAATTAGCATTTATGACGTTCACGGGGGTTTGTGGTGCTGGGGCACGTCAGGGGCACCCTCAGCAGCAGCCTCAACCCAGCTTTTACGGTACGTACGTAGGATGCTGGTGCGCAACTCGACACAGCTTGCTTGGCAGTACATGTTGCTGTCTGACTGTGTAGCTGGTCGCTTGAGAGAGTCGGGTGTTGCATACGCACACGTAACGCAAGCCAACACGAGGGATGGGAGGGGATGGGATCGGGGGCCTGGACGGATGCCGCAACGTGCACGGCCAAGGACAGGCTGGCTTTCTTTGTGTCCCTGGCTGCGCCCATCCTGCAGGCGCCGTCCTGAGACGGCCCTCGACGGCTGGTGCACGTTTGGAGCTAAAAGTATGGCGGCGGGAGTCCAAAGTTCGAGATACTCGTGCTCACGTCTACACCTGGCCGTGAGCAAACAAGCCTTGCAGGGCAACTGACCCGGCGCGGAGCCCTGTCAAGGCCCACAGCCTACCGTACCAGCCCCCTGGTGCGATCCTGGGACGGTACCGTACGCCTTGTCAACGCGAAACGTACATCGCTATACTGCTGCATTTGCTTGTGATCGTCACCGCTGGTATTCTTACTTGCTTTGTACATTGCATATCGTGTTGGTCTGGTGGCGGCGGCGTGTTCAGGTGGTGGCGGCGGTGCAGCCATGGCCATGCCGCCCAAGTGGTCAGGGTTTAGTCGTGATCAACTATCTAATACACCGGTGTTTAAGCTTGTCCAGTGGGCAGTGATATGACGCAATTAGTGCTTATTGCCGTGGCTGTTTTGGAGGTATTCCGGCTGTGTACACCGTAAATGCATGCGCCGTCGTGTGTGGTGCACGCTACAGGTACTGGATGAGGGGCCAGGCTAATTTAGGCCAGCCTTGTCCTCCCCTTGCACGTAGCAGTTAGCACGCTTGGGCCTTTGCTGCCTTTGCGCAGTGTATCAGGGTTATTCATGATGGGAGTTACATATATGCGCATACCTAAAACACATGTGCATGCACTGCGCAGTGATCATTCTGCAGTCCACAATGTGTCTCGGTGTGGTGGGCTAGGCAGAAGCAGGCAGCATGTTGCTTGTACAGCGACCAAAATGTATTAGTGATGTATACATGCGACTGCAGTTCAGGATTAGGCTGGCTTATCACCTGCGAGATTGTGCACGTGTGCGCTAATGGTTTATGTGCACGAGGATACGGTATATGCTTACGGTATGTGAAGCTGATGAACGGTAGGTACAGTACGGGAAGGTGAGGCGACACAGCCCGGGGGCACCCGCTGGTGCAGGGGAGCTCCCCTGCGCTGGTGCGTCCTGTACGTACGGCAAGCGCGGCCAGGAACTAGGCATGCATGCTAGTAAGTGCTCCTGGCGTTGGGGCCAGGAGCCTTGGTAGTAGTGTGCGAGGGCTGGGTGCAGCAGGCTGAACGAGCCGCCTGATAAGAGCACCGGTACCATTGGGCCTGTATGTTCAACTCCTTATAGGGGTGTTGTGGCATTACGACCGTGTGGACCATGTTAAGGACTTGCACGCGCCGCGCCGCGCCGCGCCGCGCCGCGCCGAGCGTGTTACGGAGCGAGGCTAGTGGCAACCTTGCTTCGTGCTGTCAGGTGGCTTACGCATGCTTACGCAGAAGGCAAAGGCCAAACGGACGACAAAGTACGGCGGTAAGGCTTGATAAGCTTGGTGCCTTACGGCCGCAGCGGCGGGACGGAGCAATGCGTCCGCGTTTGGTGCGTGCTGCAGGCTGTGTGGAGCTGCCAAGTGGAACGGTTCGGATATCCGGTTGCCTCGCTGGACGTACGACGGATCACATTTAGGCACTACCTTTGCGCATGCGGAGTACCGTATGGCAATTCAACATATACCTGCTGTGAACCGCCGACTTGCCGCTTCGGCTCCCGACTGAACGCTATGCAGGGCTCACCTTCGTCTGCCTAGTCATACTTCGCAAATGAGAACATACATTCCAACTGTTCAATACCGTATACTCCTGATGGAGCAACGCTAAAGCGCACTGAGCTGTTCGCAGACCCACGGGACGCTCAGGACGTTGCTTGAGCGCTTCGGGATCCCGCTTTGTCATTTTGAAAAACACCATCGACAATGTGGACACTTGGGCCGTTGACCAGCGGCCTGCAACAGGCCCTGCGCCTGCTTCCGCGCCACCCCGTCGCCGTCCCCCGCTTGCTTGCGACTGCCTCCCCAGCAACTCCAGGCGCAGCTGCAGCTGCGGCGGCCGCGGCAGGTTCGTCCCCGCCTGGTGCCCTGCCCTGGGCACGCGTCAGAAACACCACTATCACCCGTGGAGGGCCTGGGAGCGGCGGTGCAGCTCCGCGGCCGGGCGATGGCCGGTCCTTCGCCGCATATGGATGTGGCGCACGGTGGGGGTCAGCGGCACTGGGCGGCTGGGGAGGCGGCGGTGGGCGACGGGCGGAACTGCTGCAGCAACAGCAGCAGCAGCAGCAGCACCTGGGCGTGATGTGGGGTAGAGCTAGGCTTGCAGGCGCGCCGTCCCTCGCAGCACGGCCGGGCTGTGGACCCGCAGCCGGCCCAGCAGCCGCCTGCAGCTTGCAGCTCCTTGCTGCACGGAGCGGCACAATGTGCGCCGCAGCAACACCAGGTGCGGTGTTTCTGTGGTGGTGTACAGCACCGTAAGTGGTCGTGACGATGGCTGCTATGGTACATGCGCACGCGCCACGTGCTGCTGTTCTGCCAACAATCACTGATTGCCAACACTCACTACGCTGGAGAGCCCTGCTCCTTGCACGTACTACTATGGTGAACCTGTGGCGAGCGTCCGGACCCGCCGGTTATACTGGCGGCGCTCCCTACCGCCGCTGCAGTATGGTACCGGTACTGGTGGGCGGGAACACCGTACGCCATACGGTACTCCTGCCACAAGCTGCAGGTACCATTGATGTACGACAAGCTGCATGTCGCACTCATGTATGGCAGGTGGTTGGCTGGAGTTGGCGGGAACGCATGGGCGCCTGCGGGGTCCGCTGAGCCGAGGCATGAGCACCCAAACTGCGGGCAGCAGCAGGTGGGTAGCGTCGTGGGTAACGAACGCCAGGTGGGGGCTACCTGGGGGTACGTAGGCACTGGCGCGATGTAGCACGGAGTGGGAGTTTGGGGGGATGCAGGAACGAGTTCCTCGGACTCTGCATACTGGTTGCGCAAAGCCATCCGCTGTCATGACCAGAACCATCAGCATCATGATCTTCTCGTGATGGCGGAGCGAGGGCCTGTACGATTTCCTGCAAAAGCTCTTTGCCACAATGTCAAATGTTGTGGTGCAGGGCGTCCGGACAGCACGCCGAGGCCAGGGAGTGGTGGGTGGGCTCGGCGAAGGGCGTGTTCGAGGTCGTGAGGACGGCGACATTCATGGCCATTGCGGGCCCACTGGCGTACCAGGTGTACTACTTGGTGCGACACGCTGAGCGTGTGCCGTACAGTGGGAGGTGGCAGTCGCTGCTGCCCGACGCTGTTGACTGGGCCGGAGAGGTGTGCAAGAAGGTTAGCAGCACGGTGGGTACGGTACCCAAGCAAGTCACCCGCTCCAGTTGAAATTGTGTTATCAGGTTAGCTCCGTGGTGGTTGTCCCATAAGGCCCTTCAGGGCCCTTAACTAGTCTTGCATGCCCTGTCCACCGTCACCCACACATACATGCATGCGATACCACGTACCATGTTGGGCAAGGCACGACCGGGGCGGGCTCTGGCCGGCCCATTTTGGGCCCAGATGGAAAAGCCAGAGGACACGAGGGTCGCCAATTGCTTGTGGATTGTGACAGGGGTGTCCCGCGCAGCCTGCCTGGAGCTCTAGGTCCCGCACTCTCGCAGCACGCCACGGTAAACCTATCGTAGCGCTCAACACTTTAACCCTGTGTACCGGTACGTACCCATTGTGCCATGGTGCACCAGTCCCTACCCTACCATACCCTAGCCGTCAGCACTATGACCCGGTAGGTGTACCCATTGTGCCATGGTGCACCAGGCCCTGGACGGCTACACGTCCTCCGGCGCGCTGCTGCCCCCCTCCCACCCCGACGTGCAGCTGGTGCGGCGGTTGGGGGCGGCGGTGGTGAGGGCGGCGCTGGAGGGGCTGGGCGGCGGCGCGGCGGCGGAGCGGCTGAGGGGCCTGCGGTGGGAGTTCAACGTGGTCACGGACGCGAGCAAGGGGGACTGCTACGTCACCGCAGGCGGCAAGGTGCGCTGTGGTGGGGGACGTGTCGGTACCTGTAGTAGTACCTATCAACCTGAGCGCATCAGGCATCAGGTTCTATTCGGTACGCCCTTCACTGTACCGTACCGGTACTCCGTTCGCTTCCGCGGTGTAGCGTATGTACTACCCACACATTCCGGGCGGCCCGGCCGCTTGAAATGCCCATCCTGCACAGGTGTGGGTGAGCACACACCTGCTGGACAACTTCGACCGCGACGAGGACATCGTGGCAGGGGCACTGGCACATGAGGTGTCGCACGTGCTGGCGCAGCACCAGGTGGGTTAACTGCCTGCTGCTGGCCGCCTGTGCATGCGTCCGCGCGCTGTCCAGCTTGGTTCGGGTCCTGGTACGGAGGGCCGGCTAAGCTATAGTACCTGCCTGCGTGCCCGTCTGGCTGCCTGCCGGCGTGGTTATGCATGGGCCTGCACTTGTGAACCCCACGCCGCGCGCTGGCCAGTTTGCCAATCGCCCTGTATGTGTTAGGTGGGTTGGCGAGGCGTGGTGCCTGCAGTTTGCTTTGCCACCCTGACGAAACGGTGTTCGCATATGTGCCCAGTGCATTGGTTGTATGTGTATACCTGTTTGAAATAAAGACATGACGCAGGTCGCAGCTGTGCATGACGTGCGTGGCCCAGCTGACTTTTTCCCCGAACTGAAACCGAGCGAGCAACGTAACCTTGCCGTACGCCTTGGTGTACGGATGACACAGCACATGGCACGGCGTACGGCATTGTTGCCCCCGCCGGCTTCCCTGCATGCAGGCGGAGAACATCACGTACTTTTTCCTCTCGCTGAGGCTCACATGCCTGTGGGTTATTGGAACGCCGGGAGGGTGGCTGCCACTCTGGGCCGTGGCGGCCGGGACGGCTGCCCTGGTGGGGCTCGCGGTGCACTTCGCGCGTGGGTCCCGCGGTTTCATTCGACCGCTGAGGTGGTGAGCCTGGTGCTTGCTGGGTGAAGGAACAGCACACGCAAGCCCGTTGGCTGCCAGGGCATTTCTGCTACGCACGGCATACAGGCAGCAGCCGCCGAGACTGCTGTATGTGGGGCCGGTGTGTACCCCCAGCCCCGCTGCACATGCATCCCTACACGGCAGCTGCTTGCGCACGTTGCTTGGCCCCGGCACCTGTACGTAGACCTGCGTCACGTACTGTGAAGGCTCTGATTTGTTGGTCAAGCGCACTACACACACTACCGTGGTAGGCTGCTTGGCCTAGGGGCCCTGGCCTGCGCGCTGTATGTATGAAGTTGGCCTGGCCGCAGCCCAGTGCGTGGGCCCGCCTCCTTGCCACGCGCACTCTCTCTCTCCCCCGCCCGCACATCCCTCCCCTGCCTTCACTCCTTTCCCGCACCTCTCGCTGTACGGTACCCCCTGCTCTCCCATCAGGTACCAGGAGCACGAGGCGGACGCAATGGGCGCGCGCATCATGACCCGGGCGGGATTCGACCCCGCGGCGATGGTGGCGTTGCACACCCTGGCGCACTGGGCGGACACCCTGGTGCGGCAGCGCTGGTGCTTGGCTAATAGGACTAGGAGCGGGCGGGGTACCTAGGGGACCAAGAGCAGGGCAAAGGCCCAAAGGGTAACCACAGCGGACAGGCTATTGTGCAAACGAAGGGTTCAAGCGGCGATGCGGGTGCCGTGGAAGGCCACGTGTGCGGTTGCGGCTGAGCGCTGACCCTCCTGCGCATGTCCGTCGTCAGCTCTAACGGTGGTACGTGCCGTGGTATTTGCGTGGTGCTCTCGCCGCTTCCCATGCACGCGCCAGCTCTGGGCCGCATGGACAGTCCTAGCTCATCAGTTCGCATGAAGGTGCAGATAGCCGGCTAGCGCTAAGCGTGCATGGCCGGAGCTGTCCTGCGATGCCTGCCTTTGCCTCTGCCTCTGACGCGGTACCGCGTGCGCACAATGATCCACAGCCGATGACGGTGTACCGTACCAGGCAAGCAAGCCGGACGGAGCATCAAGCCCACAAGCAGCTGCACATCTTTTGTGCTTGCACCGCTGCTTGTATCGCACGCCTACTGGGCAAAGGCTGGACCAAGCCAAGAAACGTACCAGTCGGTGGGATTCGTACGCGCAACCGGTATTATTTGGCACGGGTGTGGACTGTGCCTGCCTGCAGGACGGAGAGCCGGGTCTGCTGGCGGCTCTGGCCAAGGTCCACCCCCCGAGCATCAGCCGCAAGACACGTGCCATCGAGGGACTGCCGGAGCTGTGCAAGGCGTACAAGGAGGCGGGTGAGTGCGGTTCTGTGGGTGTCTGTGGGCGCAGGGCAGAGTGGTGGGCGATGTTTCATCAGGCCAACAGGCAACGCACGCAGGTCCCCGTGCGTGGTGGGCCTCCCGCCCTCCCCTCTCATATATACCCGCAAGCTGCCTCACTTTTGCGCGCCCTCGCAAAAAGCATATCCATGTTTGCTTGCATGGGGTTGCCTAACACCTGCTCCTGCTACTGCCGCTGGCTTGTATGGTTTGTTGGCTTGCACCCCAGCCTTCGATCGCTCGCTCCGACCCCTGTGCTGCCATCCCGCAGGCCACGGCGAGTGCGAGGCGTCCAAAGAGTACTGCCAGCGTATCGTGGACCGCATCGTGGCCGCGCACGTCAAGAAGTGGAGGCAGGAGGAGCAAAGGCGGGAGCAGGAGCAAGCGCAGGAGCAGGAGCACAAGCAGGAGCAGGAGCAGGGGCAGGGGCAGGGGCAGGAGCGGCGAGCTACGGCGGGTGAGGCCCCACAGTTGCCACGAGTCTGACGTGCGCGGCAGCATGGAGGGGCAGGGGTAGCAGGCACAGAAGTGACTGCTCAAGCGCTGGTGGTGTTGGGGAACGGTGTGTCGTGATGTTCGGGGTAGGCTGCATAGGCAGTGTGAGCGCAGTCGACAATGCGGCAAGAAGGTGACGGGAGGCTGGCTGCGTGCGTGCTGCTTCCTGCAGTTTGGACCTGGCCATTATAAACCATCGATTAATCCGGCTTATGGGCCCTGGTTGCCTGTCCGCCGGTGACTAGGGTCTATCCCGAAATCCCCTGACCTGACCTGACCTGTAGTTTGGACCAGGGGACCTGGACCGTTGCTGCTTCCTGTAGTTTGGATCTGGAACCTGGACCTGGAACCTGGACCGTTGCCGGCTGACGGGCTGAGCGGAAGGCACCACGGCATGGTCCCTGCTGCGGCATTGGGCGACTTCGTCTGAGCAGGTCTGAGCCTGTACATTACGCCGCATAGCAAGCGTCACTCTGCCTTTGTCGTTGGCTTAACAGTTGTGGTCCAGCCACTCAGGGCCACAACATCCACCTTCCACACCTGGGGAGATCTCCCCTGTTCCACACATACCGGTACACGACGGGCCTCTCCTTATGCAGGAGCTCCATGCCGATTGGCCCCGTGCACGCGCAATACAGCCCGTCTCTACAGTCCACATATATACACCACCAGAGATCCAATACCTCACTTTATGCACTCTCCTAGCCCGCCGCATGCAGCCCTTAACCCAGTCGGACTCCCCTACCCTGGCGTCCGCACGTAGGCGTACTGCAGGGGCCTGCCCTGGCCTGTGCGCAGGTGTGTTAGCCGCAAAGCCAGCACACGCTAGCAACACCAGCCTCACCACACAGAAAACCACAGACTGCCCCAAAGCCCAAACAACGGCACCGCATTGCAAACCAGCCGCAGCGCTACGGCCACCACACCGCGGAGTGCACATCGCACTCCAGTAACAGCATTGGGTGCAGCACTAGGTGTCCCTCGCCACGCAAATCTGCAGCCCCCGTGGCAGGTCCTCAAGCTGTCGGCCATATGTCCCTGCACGGCACGCAGCGCTGGGTGCCGGCGTTACCCGTTCCCTCCAGCGAGCAAACCAGCACAGATCTGGAAACCACACCATACCGATCACGACAACCCCCCTTCTGCTGTATGAGCACAGGCATGCTTGCGGCACACGGACGCACGCACCGCACGGATGCTGGCAGGCCCCCTCCCGCGAGCGCAACGCCCAGGCTCACGACAGTCCCTTGGACAGTATGAACAGGCACGCCCGCTCCCGCCACCCCTGTGCAGGCATCGGCCCGTTGCCAAGCCCTCCCACCCCATGCACATGTACCTCCGCCACTCCCCTGCCGTGTTACCCCCAGTCAACCCGCCAAGTAGCTTCCCGCTGGCTGCCTGGGACGCAGCCACCCGCTGCCCATAGCACAACCTCCCCTAGCTGGCTCGTCCGCGCAGGTTGTTTTGCCCTTCCGCACAGCCGTCCGCCTTAGGGCCCATGTGTCGCCGCCTGTTGCACCTGGCTCCAGTAGCTTCCTCCGGCTTCCGGGGACGCAGCCACACCTGCTACCCTCCCCTTAGCAAAACCCCAGCCACCAGCTCGCCCGCGCCGCCTGACTCGCCCTTCCGCCAAGCTGCCCGCCTCCGAGCCCCCAATGCCGCCGCCTGTTGCTCCCCCCATCTAGTCGTCCCTGCATGCGGCCTGGAAGGCAGCCGCCAGCTTCGCATCGCACAACCCCAGCTGTGCCCTGGTCGCCGACTGCTGCTTCCCCCGTCTAGTAGTTCCTGCACGCGTCCTGGAAGGCTCCGACCTTCTCCTCGTAGTTGCGGTGGAAGGTGGTGGCCAGCGCCATGAAGGGAGCCTCCACGTCCTTGCCGGGGGGGTTCTGGGGGGAAGGGGGTGCGCGTGGGTGGGCGGGGGCACGTGAGGCACGGCTCGGGGGAAAGGGCCCGTGAATTGGGCAAGCGGATGGGGGTACCGGGAGTTCTGGGGTGCGTGTGGTACGTGAGGCACGGTAACCCTGGCACACTGTACGAGAGCTCTCTGGTCCCCGCTCACCGCGGACGCCTAAGGGAATACCTAAACTTACATTGTCCCCTTTGGTGCCTTTTTGCCCTTTGAGCCCCTGCTCACCGCGGCCACCTCGAAGAACTCCAGCTGGTTGTTGGCGGCCCACTCCGCCGCCATCTCCGTGCGCACCTGCTGCCGCTGCGGCGGCAGGTCCGTCTTGTTGGCCACCAGCACCGCGCGCAGGGGCCGCTCCCGGTCGGGCCTGGTGGGTCACGCGGTGAAAATGAGGGCTCTCCTGGTCAGGCATGTTACTTTACATACTTGATGAACTGGCGGAGGGGCCATAGAGTCAGGCGTGGCGGGTCATAGTGCAGTTGCTGGGATAGCATCAGTACTTAGCAAGCCGGTGGGTCACATGCTTTGTTTGTAAGCGGAGGGCATCGCCCAGTCAGGCCTGGCATCTCTCCAGGTCCATTAAAGGGCTGCCGGGGGTAGTCAGGCGCTCAGGCCTCAGGCGCGGGTAGAACCTCGGGCCGTCCCCTTTCGGGGGTATGCCCCCCGGCACTGCCCCCCTGCCCCTCCCCCCTGCCGCCCCCGTCCCACCTCGCGGATTTGAGCAGCTCGAACCACGCTTTGCAAGACTCGAAGGTGTCCATCGAACTGACGTCATACACCAGCATGGCGTAGTAGACGCCGTTCCAGTATTGCGATATCTGGTCCTTGTACAGCTCGTTGCCCGCTGTGTCTAGAAGGAAGAGCTCTACCTGGATTGTTGTGTCCGGGATGACCACCGGAGATACCACCACTTCCACGCCGCTGGTCTGCAGTGCATAGACGCGGTGCTGCTCAACATGGCCCCCGGACATGTGCACCCTACCGATGAATTGAGTGCCGCGGGCTACATTTTGGGGAACTGTGCACGTATGAACCGCTCACCATGTTGTATGTTTTAGGAAATTTTGAGCCCTTGCTGGTAAACATCGATATGAGCGCGCTCTTCCCGACGGCAGCTTCCCCTGCGGTCCCGACAGGCTCTGTCAGCATCCATCCACGGTGGCTTGCATTTGGTAACGATATAAAAGCTTCTCACCTACTACTGCGACTTTACATCTGAGCGTTGCTGTTATCTCAACGGGCTTGATAGGTTTGACCATTTTCGCACTGTTAACGTACTTATCTATATGTGCATATGTTAGTCTCTACACGCTTTTCTCTCATGACACAGCACGCCAGTCCAGGTCGTGAAAGGGCGCGGTACCGCTGGTCTCGGAGGCAGTGCGGCACGGGTGCCTTGCTGTGCGAGCTGGACGCCTCCCGCTGGGCAGCGTTGCGATTGTACAGCCGGTACTGTACTGAAATTGCGATACTGGGCATCTTGCCAGCTATCATGATGCAGGGCCCACTCATGGTTGGACAGGTAGGCGCTGCTGCACCGCTGCTGCACCCCACCACCCCAAGAGGGCAACGAGACAGCCTTCCCAAAGCAAAAAGGTCTGCCACCGCCAAGGCCTAGTCACGGCCGTGGCACCACACCAAGTAACCCTAAGCACAGGCAGCCAGATACGGCAGGATACAAGGCAGCATTAGGCGCCACCAAGGGCAGTTTAGCATTATCTGCGGCCCTAAAACACGTGGCGCCTACTCACCGCCCTCGGGCGTCACCACTCTTGCCACACAAACTAGTCAGTCACAGCAGGTGTGCAGGGCAGGCATGGTCAGTAGTGTGAGTACCGTACATGCCAGTCATGATGCAGGGCCCACTCATGGGTGGGCAGGTAGGCGCTGTTGCTGTGCTGCAGGTGTGGTGGCACACCTAGCGGTTGTCGAATGACGCCTGCGTCTCCAAGGGCCATTTCGACCCCGGCCGTACGGCGATTGAGCACATTGCGGGTTACTACCAGCATTAATTCAAGCTGCCAGACATGCTCATATGTCCACCTCACTGCCCCTCTGGGCTCACCATTGCCGTGCTGGCCTCAATACGGCCTCAATACGGATACCCTATGCCTGCGCAGGGCCCCTGTGCCTGCGATAAGCCGCGTCAACCGGCATGCGTCACCTTTGCCCTGCCTCCCCTGCGTGCGGCTACTTGCGCTACGTGCGCTCATGCGTCCCTCCCCGCAGCCATTCCTCTTTACTTTCCCACCCTTGCACTTGTCTGCCCAAAAGGTCTTCAGCCCCCAGGCCCTCGCTTGTTGGGCACAGCCCACAGGCGTGCCTCTGTCAATGGACAACTGGCGACAAAATATACATACGCACCTTGAGCAATTGCCCAAAACCGCTCTACACGCAACTGCCAATACACACAACCCCAAATGCCCCCGACCGTTATTAGCTGCGTGCTACCACGAGTTGATGCCCTCGCAATGCACCGAACAACTGACCGCGCCAGCAGACGCCGCACAGATGCACTCAGATGCACTTGTATTCATGCGCTGCACCGCTGCCGCCTGGTTGCCTCATCCCGCCTGCCTTGTTGCCTCCCGTGCGCCCTCCTCAGACACCCGCGTGCCCTGCCGCCCGTATCCATTGGAACACCGGCTCCGGCACGACGCCTTTACTTGCCTTCAGCCATAGCACCTCGCTCCGCGGCACCCCTAGGCGCCTGAGGCACTCCAGCGTGCCCCTGTCCCCACGCTTCCCCGCCGCAAGGTAGCAGGCGTCCGTCTCAACCACCTCCCTTCCCGCAGCGCAACCCCGCTCAACCAGCCACTCCAGCAGCGCCCCGCACCCGCTGTGCACAGCCGCCGCCAACACGTGTGGCCCCAGGCTGGCCCCCAGCTCCTCGTGCAGGTAGCGCAGCAGTCCCAGGTCTCCCCTGCGCGCTGCGTGAAGAATCGCGTCTCTAGGCAGCTCCGTTTCTTCCCACAGCTCGGCTTCTTCAGGCAACAGCTCGGCCTCGTCAGACAGCTCATCTTCGTCAGGCAGCTCGTCGGCGGGCTCCTGCTGCTGCTGCTGCTGCTGCTGCAGCCGCGCAGCCTGCAGCAGCCGCACAGCCGCCAGCAGCTGCCGGCTGTCCGTTGCAGGCGTGCTGGGCCAAGCCGGAATGACGCCAAACGGCGTCACGTCGCTTGCAGACATGTGCGCCTCCTCCACGAGCCAACGCAGCATGGCCAGACCGCCCTTGCAGCCGGCGCACCGCCATGTACGACACGCGCTCCGCTGCACTTTGACCTTGGGGCCCAAAAGGAAGGCCGCCGCCGCCACGTTGCCTGAGCTGAGCACACCGCCCATGGCGTTTTCGCTCAGCAGCTCACCACCGTCCTCCAACTCCAGCAGGAACCGCACAACCTCCGTGTTATTTCCAAGCCCTGCGGCCGCCATGACCTTGCCGTGGTTCCGCTCTGCGTAGTATAACGGGACCCCGCGCGCCTGCAGCCAGCGCAGCTTGTCGACGCTGCCGCTAGCGGCTGCAGCAGACACCACCTCGTATGACCTGTGTACGTCCGGGAGCGGGCACCCCGCCTGGTCGACCAGCCAGTCAGCTACGGCCAGGTCCGCGTGCCGCAGCGCTGCCTCTAGCACACCCCAGTTGTCGCACTGCCAGCCACGCCCCCGCAGCCACCGCAGGCGGGCGAGGTCCCCAGAGCGGGCTGCTGCGGTCGCCGTATGGGACGTTATGAAGCATTGGCCCTGATCCAGCACCCACTCCATCTTGCCGATGGCATCAGGCGTGCGCGACTCTGCAGCTGCGCACAGCACTGCGCTATCCAGCCTCAGGCTGCCGCCGTCCGCACTGCGCAGCAGCCTCCACGCCTCCTGCAGCTGCGGCAGCGGGAAGTGCTTTGCCGCTGCCTCCAGCGTGCGGGAGCGGTTCACAAGGCCGGGGCAGCGGTCCAGCAGCCAGGCCACAGCATGGATACTGCCGCCCTTGGCCGCAGCAGCGCCAGCGTTGTCGACTGCGGAATAGTCTCCTTGCAGCTGCTCCGGGTAAAACGCCGTCTGCAGCAGCTCCGGGAAGATGCACGGCTGCAGCAGCCGCCACGCCACCTCCAGATTGGCCACATTTCCGGTCGCGGCCGCAACGGAGAGGGTTCTCAGCTTGTTGCGAAAGCTGAGGTGGTGCATTGCCGCCTCCGCCACCCCTTCCATGGGCTCACTGGCGGCGTGGGGTGGCAGGGGTTGGCCGATGGCGGCGGTGCGGTGGTGCTCCTCGGCGAAGTGCTGTGCGGCGGCCCTGCAGGTGCGGCGCGCGCTGAGCGCCACCTCGTTGGGAGGCAGCCGTGAGAGCACGGCCAGCTGCAGCTCGGGGGGAAGCTCGGGAAGGAGGTCTGGTGCTTTCACGGTGGTGTTGCCCATGTCAACACTGCCGTCTGCGCGCTTTATGGCAGCGCGAATGCTGCAATCTGCATCAGCCTGTGGGCACACAGCGTCCCGGGGGCACGGGGCAGGTCAAGGCCGGGAGAAGTGCTGCAAGCACAGTGCTGCGATGCCCTGCGCAAAGCCCTTCCTTGGGTTTCAGCAGGGCTGCTCAAGTGACCATCACCAGTACTGAAAACGGTTGGTGGCCACACAGCTGACAAGGCCGTTGCTCACGCACGATGCTTGCCTCCCAGGGGACTGACGCTGGCCAGGTTGGTCCTAAGCAAGCGTGAGCAAACTAAAGTCAATATGCGCGTATATCCATATTTTTGTCTTGGATTGCTGCTAGCACCGCCCTCTTACCATTTCGGGGCATCAGCGCGCGAAGCGTCGAAACCTAGACGGTCTAACGATAATTAGCCAATGACCAGTTTCTCTGTACGTCTGCAAGAAGATGTATACTGTAACTTGTAGGGTATGCGTGCGTGTGAATGTCTCCGGGAACACAGCTGGCTTCAGCAGCTTGGTTGCTTCGATCCACGTACGCCCAGCTGCTCGATGGACCCAAGGAACCAAGGTTAGACCTGGACGGGCCCACGCACATCTGCGCCCTGCCAAACCTGTCTCCTATGCCTTACCTACCACCTGTTCCTGTCGCCATGCAGCCAAAGTGTCGGGTAATCCGGTAGTTTGCTACCCTGCCTACCCTTACGCAGGGAAAATGGTACGGCCCTCCACGTTGTATCACAGTGGCATGACCGTAAAGTTCCAATGAGCAAACCGAAACAGCATGAAAGAGCACACTGGATGCATGTCCGACCTCCTTCCGCACTTGCATACCATGTCCCCACAGCCCACACCTAAGCCGCAAGCACCGTTATCCACTCCCAGTCATTTCACCATGCAAGGCAGGAGACGACATGCACCAGGGGGCCCCTGACATTCATTTCTACGAGCCATGCGACCATAAGCACTGACGCGCGGCGCCACCCCCCTCCCCGCCAACAAGTGCAAGGACTCTCACATGCCAGCATCGTTAGCACTGTAACCGCCCCCACTTCCTCGCAGATACCACCCATCCATGATACAACAATACCCTTCCTATAGACACCAGGCCAGTGCTTATGTTCCTACAGCCGCCAATCTATTGGCCTAGCCACTACCCTCCCTCACTCCCCTTGCCCCCCACGTCCCTCCCCCCGCCTTCCCCCTCACGACCCTTCCCTCCGGTCGTGGTCCTGGTGCATGACGCTGTCCCAGTAGTCGTAATCGGAGCGGGGCTCTGACCTCAGCCGCTCCCCAGCTGCTACAGCCGCCCACCCCAGCAGCCACCCCTAACGCTACCCCGCAGTCCCCATACCCCCTCTCGAGCCGCTTCCATCGCCGTCCTTGTGCATGAGGCTCTCCCCTGCTCTCCCTGCAATTGGAACGTAGCGACTGCTGACCACAGCCGCTCCCCAGCCGCTACAGCCGTCCACCCCGCAGCCACCCTAGCGCGCTCCCTCCGTTGCCAAGCTGCCCTGCGCCAGCGGCCCTCGGTCCGTAGCCGCCCTGACCTGCCCCCGCCGCCCCTCACGAGCCGCCTCCGTCGCCGTGCAGGCCGCCCTCTGAAGGCCCCCTCACGACCCCCCTCCGTCGTCGTCCTGGTGCATGAGGTTCTCGCGGTAGTTGTAGTCGTAGAACTGCTTGACGTCCGACAGCATGGAGAAGAAGATGCCCGACATGCCGCTGGTGGCCAGGTCCTCGGCCGTGATGCGGGCGGTCACCTGGGGGGCGGGGCAAGCGAGCAAGGCAAGAGACACTGCATAGAGTCACAAAATGCCAAAAAGGCAGGGACCAGGACTGGAACACAAATGCCAAATGCCGCTGGTGGCCAGGTCCTCGGCCGTGAGGCAGGCAGTGACCTGGGTTGGCAAGGAACACTGATTGTAACCACAAAATGCCAACGAAAAGCCGGGCCCAGGACTGGAACACAAATGCCAAATGCCGCTGGTGGCCAGGTGTTCGGCTGTGATGCGGGCGGCCACCTAAGGGGCAGGAAAGGGATGGTCGCTTCTTATACCAGCATGGCACCCCCGCACACCAGTGTGCAACAGGTATCCATCACAGCCTGCCAAGGCGTTTCGGAAGTTTAAACGACAGGGTCCGACTTGTGGCTTGACCATGTCCAGAATCCCGTCCACCACGTCTCCGCACACCCCCGCACACTAGTACACCACGGCATCCATACGGTGCACCGCAGGCATTTAATACAACCTGACCAAGCAATATGTGAACCCACCTTTGGCTTGACCATGTCCAGTATCTCGTCCACCACGTCGTATATGGACAGGTCGGCGTACTCGTGCAGCACGTTGACCCACATGTCGTGGATCTCCTTGAAGAAGATGTACAGCTCCACGGGGCCGATGTAGCCCTGCCAGGATAAGGGCAGTGCCAAGCATTGCCACTCAAGTGATCAAGAAAGCGGCTGATAGGGGGCGGTTGCCCCCGGTGTACCCCCACGGTGCAGCTGTTCATTTTGTGGGGCACCGCGGGTTGCGTTGAGCAGTGCTTGATTGGCTTTTGCTCATTTCCGCAAGGCGCCCTCCCAAGCGCGGAGCGAGCGCTCGCAGCTAAAGCTCCAAAAGAAGCCGATGCTTGCCTCCGCACCTGCTTCTTGAGGTCGAAGATGTCAAAGAAGTACTTAATGGCCGCGGGGTGCGAGCGGTGGTCCCACGCCAGCACGAAGTCGGTGAAGGCCAGCAGGTCCATCTCGTCCCTGGGGGTAGGGTCAGGGGGCAGGAACCAATTTTTACCTAGTGGGCCTCGTTCAACATTCCAGCTGACAGAGGTGAGTAGAACTGATGCAGGTTCTATGAGACCAAGAAGCAAAATACTCCTACGGCCGTCAGTCCACCTGAGCACAGTGCTGCCCTGTGCGGCCGACTGCACAATCACCTACCAGGCCCAACGCCCCACGGTCGCCTGAGCATACCGGTAGTGCGGCCCTAAGTGCCACGCCCACTCACCTGTGCACAACCAACTACCCCGCCCGCCCGCCTGTGCACGGTGCGGCCCTGCACGGCCAACTACCACGTTCCAAGTCCCACAGCCCACACGTCGCCCGCCCACCTGTGTGCAGTGCAGCCCTGCACCACGAGCTGTAGCAGCGCTTCCTCTTCCAAACGGCACGGACATACATGTGCTTTGCCTGCCCATGCTGACACATACCGGTGCCGTGTCCCACACCCCTAGTCGCGAGCCCACCTGTGCACGGTGCGTCCCTGCACCACGCGCATGCGCATGACGTGCTCCTCGAAGATGCGGCTGATGAAGAGCGGGCTCATGGTGCCGTTGGAGATGGCGGAGAACTCGGCGCGCGACAGCAGGCCGTTCATGTCCTCGTCCAGCGCCAGGAAGGTCTTGTACACGCGCTGGGTGGACTGCGGGGAGGGAGGCACGGGCCGGGAGGCACGTTTGGAGAGCATGGGGGTAAGGAAGGAAAGTGTCTCTCCAGCGCCAAGAACGTTTTGTACACGCGCTGGATAGACTCCTGAGAGGCAGAGGTGGCACATAAGGGATAGGCCAGGAAAGCAGTGTGGGTCTGTCACGGAACGCTGTGTGGGGCGGCGGCGCTAGTGGACACAGGTGCTCTACAAACGGGTGAAAGGGCTGCTGGGCGTGCCACGTAGAAGGTGTGGGCCGCTGGGCAGGTGATGGGGTCAGAGCCAGGCTACACGCGAGGCACTGCAGCGAGGTACTGCAACAAGTCCGGTGCCCTCTGGAAAGAAAAACCGGTTGAGGATCACTTGCCCCTCTTGATCAGGTTTTCTCTTCGGCTTAATCATCGGGGGGATGGTGGGGGGGGGGGGGGGGCACGTCAGGCGTGCTGGTCAGGGGCCAGGCTGAACGGAAAGCAAGCACTCGTGTAACGTGCAACGTGCTCGGCGTCATCCAGCACCAGAGCGTCAAGGGGTGTGGGTCATGCAGGCCTGAAAACCAAGGGTGGTGCTTAGGCACTACACAAACGCACATGCTGCCACATGGCCATCCTCAGGCGGCTCAGCGCACACTGCTACACACCTCTCGAGCACCCCCCCACCCCGACATTCCCCACCTGCAGCACGATGCTGTTGACCAGGTCCCGCGTGCGTATGCTGCCGTTCTTGCCGTGGAAGAACAGCAGCTTGCGCACGGCGATGCGGCCGTAGTGGTCCAGGAAGGAGGGCTGCGGGGACAAGGGCAAAACATTGGCGTTAGGAGGACTGGTGTACAGGGCAGCCTGCGCTCCCCCGATCCCCACAACGTTTTGTGCAGCGTACCATCACAACAACTCCTCGAGGTTCCCGTCGCACTCACTCCTCTGCAGCCCCACACTACTTCCCCACCTGCATGTCGCCCAGTGGGGCTACACCGTCCACCAGGCTGCCCACCCCATCCCCTCGCCCACGCCCCTGCCTTGCCGCTCCCCCTCCCCACACCCCCTCCCCCACCTGCATGTCGCCCAGCAACGGCTATACCGTCCACCAGGCTGCCAACCCCCCCCCTTCGCCCCCGCCCCTGCCCAGGCTGCCCACCCCACCTCCTCGCCCCCGCCCCTGCCTTGCCGCTCTCCTCCACCCCCTCCAATACACCCCGCCCCCCCTTACCTGCATCTCGCCCAGCGCCGCAATGCCGTCCGCCAGGCTGCGCACCCCAGCCCCTCGTCCCCGCCCCTGCCTTGCTTCTTTGCGTTTTACCCCCCACCCCTCTCGCCCCCGCCCCCTTTACCTGCATCTCGCCCAGCGCTGCTATGCCGTCCACTAGGCTGCGCACGTAGTCCTCCAGCGCCTCCGTGGTGAGGCCGCCGCTGTTGTCGGGGTCGAACGCGGACAGCTCCAGCCGCTGAGGGATACGGGAGGTACATGGAAGGTGGGACTGAACCACAGTGTACTGACAGCGTGTGGAGCCAGCGGTGGAACTAAGCACCGGCGGGCCAATGCGAAGCATAAATGACAGGTTACGACGACCTTGCAGCTCCAGCCGCTGCGGGGACACGGGTGACACGTAGTCAGCGAAACCCTCCATGCAAGCGTCCTTCGTGCAAGCAACGTGAAGGTCAGGAAGCGGTCAGGGGTGAAAGGCGGACAGCTCCAGCCGCTGCGGATACGGACACACATCTGCACCACCGGAGCCAGTTACTCGCGGAGTGAGTTTTGTCGGTTGCAGGTACGACCGCGCGGTCACGTGGTTTGGGCTTGGGAGGTGATTAGGTTCATGTGGACTCGTGCGCTCCCCACGTTCCTGACCCACATCGGGGAAGGGCCCAGCGCATCGGAGCATGCGCAACCCCCCTACCAGCCCACATGTCACGTGCCTTAAGCACGTGGGACGCAGCACGCATGCACCTACGTTCTGGTGCACGGCGGGATTCACTGTAATCCAGCACGCACTACCAGCCCCCCATGTTCCCCAGCCAAGCAAGCATATGCAGTACAGGGCACCCAAGCACACAGCGTGCCAGCACACAGCGGGCAAGCACGCACGTTCTGGTGCATGGTGGTGCGCAGGTTGAGGTAGTTGAGGAACTGGTTGGCGGAGATGCAGCCGTTGCCGTCGCGCTCGAACTTGAGGAACACGGGCGCCTTGAAGTACACGTCGATCTGCGGCCCGAAGCACTCGCGGCAGCGCGTGAGCACCTGCGCATGGGGTTAACAAAAGGCAAACAAGGGCGGGGGCTGTGTCAGGGGCCTTGGAGTACACGTTGATCTACAGCCCGAAGCACTCGCGTCAGCGGATAAGCGTGAAGGGGGTTACCAGTAATCACAGAGCGGCAAAGTGAAAGGACCGCAAGGGGGGAGGCACTGGGGGAAGGGGTGTCGCGTGGAGGCAGGGATGCAGTGTTGGGCGTCAGGGAAACGCAAGTATCTGGACGAGAAGAGTTAAGCGTGTGGGAGGTCCGTGGACGAAGGCCCTGCCACAGCATGGTATGTGGAGCGCTGTGCCAGGTCCCAGTGGGTAAGTGGTAGGTGGCTTGCACATGCGTGGATCTGTCATTTAGGGCATGCTGCCCCAGGGGCGCCACCCTGTGCTGCCTTGGCCCAACATGGCAGCGGCGCCGGGTGCGCAACAGCCGTCCCTTTGGCTCGCAGGCTCAGCAAGCTGCCGTCTGAGTGACCACCCATGGCCCCATGACTCCAGCACTCGCTTCTATCCAACACCTGGCGTACGCTCCTTCCTGTCTGCCAACTGCCACCTTGCTACTATTATCAAACCGCTATCCCAGCACCATGTAACACACCTGCCCTACGCACCTGCGAAAACGCGTCGTAGTTGATGCGCACCTCCTCCCCGCTGTCCGTGTACGACCCCAGCTCCTCCATCATGTACCAGATCTGCCGCAGCTCATCCTCGGACAGCAGGAGCGTCTCCTGCATGCACGACGCAGATATTTGCACGGTCAGGCCATAACAACGATGCAACAGCTGTTGAATGGTTGACCTGACTGGACCCACACGGATCCGAACGGTCAGGCCCCGAGTCTGTCTTGGCTAATATGGGGTGCGTTGACTGGACCCAACCCAAATCCCACGCTGAGTTGGGGGGCACCCCAGGGACCACGCACCTGCTCCTTGCGCCGTTTTGCTTCCCGCCGCACGAGCATCGACAGCGACTGCGGCTTTGCCTTCTGCAGCATGGATAAGGGGTGGGCAGCTGAGTGTGCAGTTCAGGAGGACGTGTAGTTGGGGTGGGTCGCCGGTCCAGGCCCAGCACAGGGAACGTCGCTCACCGGCTTGTAGAAAGTAGGGATGGTCTGCTTCTTGTTCTTCTCATAGTTGTCCAGTATACTCGAAAAGTTGTCCACGACCTCTTGCTCTGTCGGTTTGGGTGTTGTGAGGCGTTCGTCAGTCAGCTGCTGTGAGCATGGCCGACAGCTGACAGCTTATGGAACCAAGTGCTGCACGCACCAATGTCCTCCGGTTCTCTATCTGGTTCGGGATGGTCCCTGACATAGCTCTTCAGCGTTGAGAGCAACATTTCTGCGTGTTACTATGTATGCATTAGCGGGCTCTGCCGCGATGAAGCTCGCGACAGAGCCCAGTAAGGACTACACGCAAAAACGTTTGGCCAGAACTGTGCCATGCATGTGGGATGTTGAAAGGTAGAGTATAGTTGGTCAAATGGAAGCTTGACGACCTACGCAAAATGAACGTCTGTCGTGGCAGTGCTATTCCCAAACAATTATATTTTTACAATGCTGCCTTGCTCAATAAACCAACAACGTCGTATCCGGGTACGCTGTCCTTCCAGGCCACCCTCTCGTCCCACACGTGCCATGAAGCTCCGCCCTCGCACACGCAACCGGGCTCTTAGAGCTCAACGCTTTAATCATATCCCCGGCCGCTACCAGTGTTCACCGCATGCTTATTGCGCCTGCTGCTTGCTTTCAACGTTCACGATGCTCCCAAGCCACCAGGTGACGCCATACCATCATCGGCCACGCACAGCCCCACCAGCACCGCCAGGCGCCAGCCTCGCTCAGCTCCTAAGCCACAGACCAGCAACCACCTGTGCGCCTTCCAAACCCATTCATCCACCCCTAAGCAACCCCTCCGGGTCCCGCCCCATCACCACCATCGCCCTGCGCAGCCGCTCCACTCCCGCCTCCCCCAACACCGCCACCCACCCGCCCTTCCCCACTCCCCCGCCCACACCCCCCGCCACACTCCCACTCCCCTCCCTGCCCCCTCCCTGCTCCTGAACCCACACGTGCCCCTCAAAAGCCGCCATCGAGTCGCCCTGCATGGCCATGGGTCGGTACGGGTCCAACCGCCCTCCCCCGAGCACCCCCGACCTCCCGAACGCGGCCACCAGCTGCAGCGCCTGCAGCACACGCCCAAACCACTCCTCCACATCCACAGCAGCATCCAGCAGCTTCTGGCTGCGTGTGCGCTTCTCCTGCACCAGGTCTCCAGGCGAGAAAGCCCCTGTGGGCCCCACGCCCCAGGCGACCAGGCGGTGGGCTAGCAGGGCGGGCAGGGAGGGGCAGGCCAGCAGGGACAGCACCCCGTCAGCCGCTGCGTCGCCGAGCGTCCACCCCAGGTCCTGGCCTGCCAGCTCCTGAGGTGGGAAGTGTGCGTGCAAGGCGGGGAGGCAGGACGGATGGTTGGTCAAGCTTCAGCGAGCAGCAGCTGTGAGGACACGGGACCGGCATAGGGACCTGTGGGCAGTAGGGTACCGTGACGATGCCCTGACGGCTCGTCAGCATGGATGGCACCATGCTGCTGAACATGCAGGCGCTCCTATTCAGCATACTGCACCGGTTGGCATCCCTCGGCACACTGCACAAGGTACACGCGCGCCCCTCGCCCTTCCCCCACCTGCGCCTCCCACATCTCCGCCAGCAGGCACGCCACGAAAAGCAGCTCCTCCGCCCTGAACCTGGCCAGCGTGCTGGGGTCGCCCCGAAACCAGTCCCCCTGCCACATGGCCCCCAGCACCCACTGCGCCGCAGCCGTACGCCCGCGCTCCTGCGTCAGCGTGAAAGCACCGCACCCTCCTCCTGCTTCGGCTCCTCCTCCCCCGCTGGCCCTAGCAACCCCGACGCCCGTGCCAGAGGGCGGTTTGTGCTGTTGGTGCAGCAGTAGCAGCTCCAGGCATGCGACCGGGGGCAGTGCAAGCCGAGATACCACCGCAGGGGTCGCGGCGGAGGATAGGAGCACGTGAGCAAACGGCAAACCGTCCGAGCCCAATGCGACACGGTCCCCGGGAGTTGTGCCCGCACGAGAGCTGTGCAGTAAGCTGCCGGTACCGGTAACTGCCACCGCGGGATTGGCTGTTGCAGCGCTGTTGCTGCTCGCCAGCACGGCAGCAGCACACGCGGGGTTGGCTGCTGCCAGCTGCAGCTCCCGTGCCGCGTGCAGCCACGCAGCCCACCGAGCGGACAAGGCAGCACTGCGACCAACCCCGTGGACCGCAACCGCCTCCCTACCACCGTGCAACCGGTCATCCTGCTCATCCTGCTCATCCTCTCCCGGCAGCCTCGGCCCCGTAACCCCCTCCGTGTGCTCCTCCTCCTGCCGCTGCTCCATCTGCTGCAGCATCAGCCCCACACCCGTGTCCCGCTCTGCCACGTGGCACACCCACAGCTCATCCGGACGCAGGGCGGACGGAGGGTACGACAACAGCCCCGAAACCAGCAGCCGCAGCTGCGGCCCGGACAGGGCCAGAACCCTTGGCATGGCGCCCGGTGGTGCTAGGAAGGGGGCTTGGCCCAACGGGGTAGGTGCTGGTGCGGGGCTGGATGTTGATGCATGGGTGCTGGGACGGTGTGACTGTGTGCTAGGTGTGGTGGTTGGGGTTTGAGGGTGTGTTGCCATGTGGGTGGAGGTACTGGAGGTGGAGTTGGAGCTGGTGGGTCGGAGGGAGGAGAGGAGGGAGGACACCAGCAGGCCCAGTGGGGCGTGTCGGATGGCTTCAGGCGCTGGCGTGGGCAAAGGTGGTGTGAGAGGGGTCCTTGAGGCGGCTGGGAAGACGCTGGGCAGCGCTGGGGGCGGCAAGGCTGGCAGGTTGGTGGTTTCGGGGTAAGGGCGGGCCACGGCGAGGCCCGCTGTTGAGGGCGGACTCGCGGCGGCAGCAGCAGCCACGGAGGTTGCAGGACTGCTGCTTCCAGGTGCGCCGCCGGCAGCGCGTCCCGGCTCCTGCGATATGGCACCGCTGCTGCCAGCCGCTGCCATCCCCGCCCTCAGCCCGACACGCCGTTGGGGCTGCATAGGCAACTCCCCTGGTGGAGGCGCTGCAGGCGTAACGCCGGTGTCTGTCGTGGTGTACGGCAGCGGGTATCCCAACCGCTCCAGGCAACACAGGGCGCGAAGGCGCTCCTTGGCCCTGCTTTCTGTGCTGTAAGCTGCTTCCGGCTCCTGCTGCTCCTGCTGCTGTTGCTGCTGCCCCACCTGCTGCAACACGGACTCCCCTGCGTTTTCATGGTACGCTCCGCGCACCGCTGCCTGCAGCACGGCAGCCACTGGTGTCTGCAGGCCCGGCACCCAGCCCCTGTACACCTGCCCCACCACCAGCGAAGGCAGCAGCCCAACCACGCCGCCCGCCACATTCACACGTGCCGCCACAGCCTCCGTAACGCTCTGCCCGCCCCCAGCCGTACAACAGCCTGCCACCAGAAGGCTGCCGTACAACTTCCCCGCCGTACGCGCCCAGCCGCCGTGTCGGCCGAGGAAGGCGCCAGGGCCCCCGGTCCCAGTGTCCTGGCTACCCGCGACTGCCTGGTGCGATAATGCTGCGGAACCCAGGACCTCCGGACCCACAGGAGCGTTGAGCCCTGCTGGCGCCAGTCCCCAGGCCTCGCCCTGGCCCTGTTCCAGCTGCTCCAGTGTACTAAGCACCAAGCGCAGCTGGTCAGGCCCCGCCGACGGTGTCCGCAGCTGCGCCTGCAACACCGCCAGCAGGTTGACCACCAACCCCAGCCTCAGGGGGCTCCCCTGCTGCTCCTGGTGCAGCTGCTGCCGTTGCTGCTGGCCCAGCCTCACGTCCGCTTCCCCATGTGGGGATGCGCGCGTACGCCCTTCGAGCGGCACCGCCGGGCCCGCCCCATCCGTCCCATCCATCCCTCCGCAGCCCCTCCCCACCATCCGTACCCCCCGTACCGCCTCCCCATGCCGTACCGCCCGTACCGCCTCCGCCAACCGTACAGCCTGGTCCAGCAGCAGCGCCCCCTGCTCGAAGGCGGGCCATTCGGGCTCCCGCGGCAGAGGGTGCGCCAGCCCCCGCCCCGCGCCCTTGTGCACCCGTGCGCCCAGCTTCCTAAGCCACCGCTCGGCCTGGTGGGGCAGCTCCAGCGCTGCCCACGCCTGCAGCGCACCCCACGCCCGCCCCTCCGCCTCCCGCGCCGCTGCCTCCGCCCCTGCAGCTGCACTGCTACCCTCACCCTTAGCAGGGCTGCCGCCGGTAGCCACCTGATCGTCGACGTTTTGCTGTGCCCGTTCTTGACCTGTGGACAGGGGTGTCGAGGTCTGTAGGGTAGGCGCGGCGGCTGCCAGGTCGTACAGCGTCAGCATCGCATCTGCCACGTGTACCAGGTCCTGGTAGATCCTGTTGCCGTTCCACAGCGGTGTGATGTGCAGGCAGCAGCGGGCGGCCAGCTCCGTGGCGCGGACTGCCAGGCTAAGCCACAGGGACGAGGACGACAGAGATGTGGGTGGGCTGGAGGAGGGCGGGGAGGAGGTGGAGTGAGGAAGAGGAGAGGAAGCGGCGGCGGCGGCGGCGGCGAGGCGGGCTGCCAGGGGCGGCAGCTGCCAGGGTGTGGCGTGGGCTAGGCAGGACAGGATGGTGTCATGGAGCCAGGGGTCGCAGGGGTGGAGGGGGGTAGGAGAGGAGGCCGGGGGCCACGGTGAGGAGGAGGCGGATGCTTCCGCGGAGCCATCCTGGGACTGCTGCTGCGGCAGCTGCTGCTGGTGGTGGTGGTACCTAGCGGTGGAGCCTGTGGGGGACGGTGGGCTGTGAGGGGTGGTGAGGGTGTCCTGCGGTGCCGATGGGCTTTGGCGGCTGTGGGGCTGCGGCAGGGCGCCGTGGAATGCCAGGGCCTCAAGCCACTCGAGCAGCAGGGCGGGGTCGGAGGACAGCCAGGGGCAGGGAGAGGAGGAGGGGGAAGAGGAGGGGAGGCGAGGCTGTGTGGTGGAGGAGGTGGAGGAGGTAGAAGAGGAGGAGAAGGAGGAGGAGGAGGAGGAGGAGGAGGAGGAGCGAATGTACAGGGCACGCAGCGCCTCGTGCGGCAGGCGGTACCCTAGCGCCGCGCACCCTGTCAGCACGTGGACTGCCGCCCAGGCGTGCGGGGGCGCTGGGCCTTGGTCGGGATGGGTGCTGTGGGCTGATGAGCGGTGGGGACCGTTCAGGGAGGCGGTGGTGGTGGTTGTGTGGGTTGCGGGCGCGGAGGAAGGTAAGGAGGCGGCAAGGGCGTCCAGGGCGGAACGGGAGGGCAGCTGCCTTGCTCGGCCGTAGCTGCTGAGCAATTCTGCTGCTGTCACGACGGCGGCTGTGGCGGGAGAGCGGTCGCTGCAAGTGGTGCTTCCCGCTGTAGGGAGCGCAGGAGCCTCCGCAGAGTTTGTAGCAAGGTTCGCATTGACCGCTGGGTCTCCGGTTGCCTCATGCTGTATTTGCACTTGTACGGCATGCAGCGCCTGGGAAAGGGAGGGGCCGCAAGGGCACCAGTTGGCAGTGAAGGGGGTCGGGGAGGGTACCGGTTGTTGGGCCAGGAGAACATCCAAGTGTTGCCCCTAGCCTTCCAACACAACCAATTCCTGCAACTCGCCCCGGCAATGATAAGCCTCGTATGTCATGCGTCAGACCCGGAGTCGTCTGTACTTGCGCACTACCCACAAACCCACCTCGTGGCACGCCAGGCCGGGCAGCAGCGCGTGCAGCTCCAGCAGCGGCAGGCAGGGCGGGTGCGTGGCGGCGCCCCAGTGGAAGCGCGAGTGGCACGTGGCGGCCAGCAGCGCGTGGGCCACGTGCGCCGCGGACACGTGGCGGCTGCCTACGGTGTGCGGAAGAGCGGGCAAGCGGTCATTGCCATTAGTTGCACTTGCCGACACCAGATGTGACAGTCCTGGTTGGACAAAGGCGTATGGTAGTTTGCGGGAGGTTGGCGAATTAAGAGCCAAACATGCGCCGCCGACACGTGGCGGCTGCCTGCGGTGTGTGAAAGCGAAGGCCAGAGGCACGTTGACAGGTTATATTTAAGTAAGGCACGTGGCGGCCAGCAGCGTGTGGGCCACGTGCGCCGCCGACACGTGGCGGCTGCCTGCGGGAGGACAGAGGCACGTGACGCATTTATACGCGGAGGACAGGGGCACGTGACACGTTTAATGTCACCAAGGCACGTGGTAGCCAGCAGCGCGTGGACCACGTGGCTGCCTGCGGTGTGCGGGAGCAGAGGCCGGACGCACTTTGACAGATTTATGCAAGCCATGTGACAGCCGGCAGCGTGTGGGCCACGTGCGCCGCCGACACGTGGCGGCTGCCTGCGGCGTGCAGGACGGTTGCAGCTGAAGATTGCACATGTCGACAGCCGAGCGTGACAGGTTTACGTGTCAAAAGATGCATGGCAGGTTGCGGAAAATTGGAGACGGAAGCGATACACGTGCGCCGCCGACACGTGGCGGCTGCCTGCGGCGTGCAGGAGCGGAGGCCAGAGGCACAGCCTCACAGTAAGGCACGCGGCCACGTGCGCCGCCAACAGGTGGCGGCGCAGCGTGCAGCAGCGGAGCCACTGGCACTTTCACTGCAGGCACTACCCGTCGCAGGCCCCCACCTCCCTCTCACCTGTGCGCATGGCCCACCGGTACGCCTGCAGCAGCACGCCGTGTGCCTGCCTGTCGGCCGCCATGCCGCACTCCCGCAGGTCAGCCTCGTCCAGGTCATTGGCCTGCGCAGGCGGTGGCATGGAGGAAACATGAGGAAAGCAGCAGCATGGAGCTCGCCTTGCGCGGCGGGCCAGCAAATGGAACGACGTGAGCAGTCATGTGGTCGCGCGGCTCCCAAACATATCCTAGCCTCTCATGTGGCGTGGCCCTCACCTCAAAGGCTGAATCGACGCCCAGCCATGCAGCCACCGTGGCAGGTCCAAGGTCCACCTCCTCCCCCTCCTCTTGGTCATCCTCATCTTCTCCTGTGCCCTCCCGCTCCCTTTTCTCCGCCTCCGGCCCTCCTCCCTCCTCCGAACCAAGCCCAGGAGGAGCTAATACACCCTGGGACTGCGGCAGCAGCAACGACCCACGGGCCCATGCCTCTGCTGCTGCAGCGCCGCTGGGGCAGCCGTGTCTTAGCAGCACCGCGTGCAGCCCAGGGCACACTTCGGGCACTAGCTGCAGCAGGGCGGCTAGCAGGTGTGACGGTGTGATAGGCTGCAAGGGAAGCAGCCGCTCCTCGCCCTCGTGCCCCGGCTGTTCCTGACCCCCGTACTGATGCTGATCTTGGCCCTGGTTGTGGAGTTGTGTATTATGGAAAGCTGCGTTGGCGGCTGCCAGGGCAGCTGCCCGCTGCAGCAACGCGCGCAGGGAGGGGTGGGCTAACTCGCCAGAGGGCGGGGTCAGCAGGGATCGCAGTACGGACATGTGCGGAGTCGGGAGCACCTCCCTGTCCCCCAGGGAGTGTATGGACCACAGGAGGGGGACAGCTTGTGGTGTAGCGCTGGTAGGGAGAGGCGCGGGGGTGAGGTTGTTGTGCTGGGCCTGCTGGAGGCAGCTGGTAGGGGTGTCGTGGTGTGGTGTCGTTGCGTCATGGGCGGCGGTGTCGGGCCTAGCATGGCCGCTGGACTGTGGGCTGTGTGACGCAGCTGCTATGCAACGCTGCAGAAATTGGTTTGTGGAAGATGTCCGGGGGGCGCGGAAGGTGTGGGTCCAGGACTGAGGGGCGAAGGCCAAATAGGACCGAAGGTGTTGCGCGGGCGTTGGCGCGGGTGCGGGTCCTCCGCCGCAACCGCTGCGAGGACAAGCCTTGAGTGTATGAGTTCTTGTGCATATTATATTCTGTCCTTTTGTACTTTGGCGGCCGCTACGCATGTGATGCGCCCTGCTGCTTGCCGTGTGGTATCTGCAAGGGTGCCGGAGAGGCGTGTGGTATCTGTTCTGTACTGATGTATATTATATCGATCGTTCCTACGGACAGCCGCCCCACAGAAGTTTTTGGCGTTACATAGCACACCTAGCCGTAGCCGTAGCCGTAGCCGCGCATTAACACATAGCACACCTGGGCACACTCTCGGTAAAGTCAACCCAAGTCAACGATGGAGGCACCGGACCTGGTAGTATAACGGTTACAACGAGCCTGTCAGGACAAACGGCTTATGGAAGGGCTCCGGCCTACTTGTGATGATGTCGAGCTTCCGGAGGATCTCCAGGCCCGCGTGCTGGAGCGATTGCCACCCAACGACAAGGCTCTAAGTGGCCGCTTCGTCAGCAAATATGCATCGAGACACCTAAGCCAGCACTGCACGGCCCGGTTAAGCCTGCCGCTGCCGCATGGCATGCAGTCGTCGAAGATCTGCCGGCGCTCCTGCAGCCGGCCCTGAAGCAGCTCAGCTTTCAAACAAAGCTGGATTTGCTTTCAGTTGCCACATCCAGCGGTAGCGAAGTCAATCTGGAGCTGGCATGGGGCATGCTGCGCCCCTGCCTGTTCCCAGAGCTGCTGTCCGTGCCAGACATGACTCCTATTTACCGGGGATACTTGAGCAGCACAGATGCCGGCACTGCTGCGGTGCGGTCCGGCCACGCATACTTGCTGCCCTGGCTGCTACGCCCCGCTGCCCGCTGGACCCGCACGCAACCCTGGTGGCGGCGGGCGAACACTGCGACTTGGCTGGGCTGCAGCGGGCATGGGAGGAGCTCGGGGGAGACCCGTTTCTCAAGTGGGACCGCGACAAGGAGGTGGCCTCAGCGGCCGGCCGGTCGGAGGTAGCCCCGATCGCCAAGCTGTCATGGTTGTTGACCAAGGCAGGCGGGGCGGCGGAGTCGCAGCAGATGCTGTTGTCAGCGGCGGCGGGTGCAGCCTCGTCGGGCAGCCTGGCTGTGCTCCACTGGCTGCTCGAGCAGGGTCTCGACCTGATTAGCGAGCCGGAGCCGGTCCAACGTTGGCTCACGGGCGACCCCTTCTGGCCATGGTGCAAGGTGCTCACCGCTGCACTCAAGCGCGGGCACGTGGCGGTGGCGGACTGGCTGGTGGACGAGGCGGGGTGCCGCCTGCCCAAGGAACAGGAGCGCTTAACGTTATTGCGCGTGTGGAGGGGCGCCGTCGAGGACCCCAGTGGGGCTGCTGTGCGCTGGCTGCGGGGCCGCGGCGTGCACGTGCACGCGCAGGCAGCGACGTTTGCAGGGCTAACAGGCCAGCTTGGCGCTATCCAGTACCTGCATGTGGAGTGCGGCCTGCCGCTAACACCGACCGTGGCTGAATACGCAGCTGCCTCGGGCTGTGTGGCCACCGCCAAGGGGCTGCTGCAGGCTGAGTGCACCATGAGCCCTCTCGCGTACAGCAATGCCGCCAGGAAGGGCGGCGTTGATATGATACGATGGCTGGCGACGGAGGCGAAGTGCCCATGGGCGGAGGACACCATAACAAGCGTCATGAGGCATTGGCCCAGCGGCCAAGGCAGCAGCGAAAGCCTTGAGCAGGCGGTTCGGTTGCTGGTGGAGGCTGGCTGCCCACACAGGCTTGAGTGCTGCAGGCTCGCCTCACGGAGCCTGCCCCTCCTGCGCTACCTGCGTGAGGAGCTGGGGGTGGGGTTCGGACCCGACACGCTGGCGGCGGCAGCGGCGGGCGGCTGCGAGGCGGTGCTGGAGTGGCTGGTGGGGGCGGGGTGCGTGGGGGGCGGA
>VFQN01001348.1_pt1 | contig 41417 bp, 73 predicted proteins | sample 3512371 | NCBI WGS metagenome assembly VFQN01 (sample SAMN10412370, study PRJNA504923) | tailings metagenome | isolation source: Replicate 2 from Balatoc abandoned mine | place: Philippines: Itogon, Benguet | collected 2017-08-28 | reverse complement strand
TCTCCCGAGTGGGACGGGGCTGGGCCCTGGAAGGGGACCAAAACTGTAAATCCATACATACAAAAAAAATAAAAAATTGCACTGCGTCTGTTTGCAGCTGAACCAGGCCTGGTGCCAAGCTGTCTCGATTAGTAGCGTCATACTGTTGCATGTGTACCTGTTTTCACAGACATCCGCGACTTCGTGTCCGCCATGGAGGAGGCCCCCGGCCGCGTGCTGCACGTGGCACGGCGGCTGGGCGGCCTGCCTCCCGACCACCGACCCATGGGTCTGCTGTTCGAGGAGCCCAGCGGGGGGCGCTTTCCCTTCGAGGTGGGCCCCCTGGTGGCCCGCCTGCGGCAGGTGAGGAGAGCGGGGAGCGGGGAGCGGGTCCAGGGCGGCGGGGGTGGAGAGTTTGGAGGTAGGATAGATGCGCACAGGTTGCGTGGGTACGTGGGTCGTTTCGGGTGCTTTGTTTGTGTGCCTTGAGCGAAGCGGCAAGGGAAGCTAGCAGCACCGTCCCGTGGGTCTGCTGGGCGGCCAGCGACCCATGGGCCGGCTGTTCGAAGAGCCCTGCGGGGTGCGCCTCGGGGACAGCAGCGGAAAGGCAGCGGGGAGGCGGAGCGCTGCCTTCCTTGGACTAATGGGATTGACCGATGCCCCAGATCGGCCAGTAACCACCTTGCCAACCGCCAACCACCAAGCGCAACGCATCCCCAGGCCATGACCGAGGGCGGCTGGGCGGACGGTCACCTGCTGGTGCACGTGCACCACAACTACGGCCTGGCCCAGGTGCGTGTGTATTAGCACAAGTGCATCGGTGTATTAGCACCTGCGACATGCACCAAGTACTGCCGGGGACAGGTGCGGTGACGTGTTTGCGCTTGAACGATGCCTGAGCCACAGGTGCGCCCTACAAAGTAGAGTAGGCACTCGCTAAAATGTTGATGCATATGCACCACATCACAGCCAACGCAAGCGACTTTATAAATGTTGGTTCCAAGCTGCGGCCACCGCTTCTGGCAAACTGTCTACCTGACAGCCCACCTGCCCTTCCTACACCGCCTCGCTTGGCCAACCTCCCGTCGTCAGGCTGTGGTGCTGGAGTGTCTGGCCAGCGGCTGCGACGGAGTGTGGGCAGCGCTGTGCGACGAGGGGGCAGCCACAGGGCACGCGGGTGGGTGGGGTTGGGGCGTATGTGCGGGTTGCATAGCAGGGAGGGCGTGGCTAGCCCTGAAATGGTGATGAAACAGGTGGGCAGTTGACAGCATGTGTGTGCGGCGCTGTGCGACCGAGGGACGTACGGTTTCCGCCTGCCGTACGATTTCAGAATGGTGGCTTACTGTGTCCGTACTGCGCTTATGTGGGCATGCATGTCGTACGTCGTACTGCTGGCCGTATTTTGCTGACGGATGCAGGCTCCTTCGTCACGCTGGTCAACCTGGACCGGCTGGGCAACCCCCACGTACGGCAGCAGTACGACCTGCGGGCGCTGAGGCGGGCGGCGGCGGACATGACGCGGGTGGTCACAGGTGGGGCTGGGCCCCACGAAGCAGTGTGGCTGGGGTATCTATTTATTACGTGCATGTGGACAGTCGGGGAGGGGACCCGGGGAGCAAGCTGGCGGGGGTCAGGGCCGGTGCCAGGAGGCGTGGGATTTATTCATGGGTGACTAATGCCAGAACATGGTGGCTGATCTGATTGTGTACCTGGCAGCTTATGTGACAGAAGGCTGCGCGTGCCCATTACCGGCGGTTCCTGCCCAACCGTTGCGGTATGCCGCTGGCGATCTGGTTGTACCAGTTCACGCATGTGTCTGCACGTGCGGGCCCCAGTCATTCTGAGTTGTCCAATGACGATCATGTTCCTCTGGTCGCATGCAGGGGAGGACCCCCACCCCCGCACGGAGGTGTACGGCGCCCGGGCCTTGGCGCTTGACGCCGTGCTGTAGCGGGCCAGGAGCTGGTTGCGGTTGGGCAGGTGCAGCGGCTGCGAAAGGCTAGTGTCCGGTGCCTCGGGTCGGGTCAAGTCGGGCTTGAGGCCGTGCTGTAGGGGCCAGGAGCTGGTTGCGGTTGGGCAGGTGCAGCGGCCGCCATGTTTGCGAAAGGCTAGTGTCCGGTGCCTCGGATTGGGTTAAGTTGGGCTGGAGCCCGTGCCGTAAGGGGCCGGGAGCGAGCTGCGGTCGGGCAGTGCAAGGGCAGGGGCGACGTGCGGGCGGGGTGGGCAGCTGGCAGCTGGCAGGGCTATGAGCTGATGGCACACGTGTGGGCGCAGAGGAGGCTACCGCACCTTGTCGGCTTGGTCTGCAGGCCCAGCGGGCGGGGGTGCTGCTGCTGTAGGTTGTGTAGTACGACAGAAGAACGGCAAAGGTGCACGTGCTAGACATGCTGCTGAGGCTGTGTGGTAGGGCTGCCGGGTAGCGGGGTGCTTGCACGGCGATGAGGAGCCGGTTGCGGCCAGGGGAACTCCCCTGGTGGAGGCGAATTTTGAGATCAAGATGGAGATGTGCACTTATCAGTGTGTTGGTACAGCAGGGCCTGTAGGTATTACCTGAAAGTTTCAATTGTTGTGTACGTGCCTACGTGGTGCTATCCCAGTTTACTGGGAAAACAGCAATCTTAGCGGCCGGAGTTAGGCTGGAGGCCAGAGTGATACACTGGAGGCAACTTGTCCTGCTACACTGTCCGCCAACACGATCGCTACATTGACAACCTGGACACACGCACGGCGTCGAATCCATGCGTAATGGTACCTTGGTACGTGCAAACAACTGCATGTATGTAATCACTTTAAACCAGGAGCACAGGTCAGTCCAACCGTGTCTGCGTCAGCAGCGACCAGAGCAATAAGAGGCCAGGCACCCCTTAGTCATCCCAAAGCATCAAACGCCGGCTTGGAAGCACCTTGTGCCAGGGGAGGCCCCCGTCGCCCCCTGCCTTGTGCGACCCCCGTGCGACGCCTGAACCGCTGACTCATCGGTGCCACAATGTGCCCTCGCCTTGCTGGCGGTCCGGCATGCATGACACCTGCTATTTCCTAAGCCTACAACAGCAACGTAGCCACGTTGTCCACAAAGAACCATACATGCCGAGCCCTCAATGCAACGTGCCTTTCCCAGCCACAGCAGTCAGGTCGTACATCAGGTCGTACATCGGCATGCACGGCCCTCAAGTGCTTGGAGCCCCTCCCCACAAAACGCCGTTGCGAGGGGACGCAGGAGCTCCCTCATCCGTACGGCATCCGGTACTACTGTCCCCCGCCGTATTGCTGCTGGCCGTACTGCTGGTACTGGCCGTACTGCTGCTGCTGCTGCTGCTGCTGGGGGGGCGGTGCTTGCTGCTGCTGACCCTGCTGTTGCGCCTGCTGCTGTTGCCGCTGCATCATCTGCTGCATTTGCAGCTGCTGCATCATGGCCAACGCGAGCAGCTGCTGCTGCTGTGGGTTAGTACTGGCCGCCTGCTGCTGCTGCTGTTGGGCCTGCTGTGGGTTAGCATTGGCCGCCTGCTGCTGTGCAGCCTGGTGCTGCTGTAGTTGCTGGTAGTACTGCAGCAGCTGCTGCGGTGTGTACTGCTGTTGCTGCTGCGGAGCCTGCTGTTGAGCCTGCTGCTGCGGCTGTGACACCTGTTGCGGTTGCATCTGCACCTGCTGTGGTTGCTGGTGCAGTTGCTGGGTGTACCCATGTTGCTGCTGCTGCTGCTGCTGCTGCCCCTGTGGGTAGACCTGCTGCTGCGCAGCCGGCCGCTGTTGCTGCTGCTGGTAGTAAGCATGCTGCTGCTGCTGCTGCTGTGGGTTAGCATTGGCCGCCTGCTGCTGCTGTGGGTTAGCATTGGCCACCTGCTGCTGCTGTTGCTGCTGCTGGTAGTAAGCATGCGGCTGCTGCTGCTGCTGGGTATGCCCCTGCAGCTGCCCCTGCGGGTATGCCTGCTGTCCCTGCTGCCCTTGCCCCACTTGCGAGTATCCGTGCTGCGTCTGGGCCTGCGGCTGCAACTGCAGCGGCGCAGCCTGAGGGTAATGCGCCTGCCCTGTGCCCGCAGCCCCGCCGGCCCCACCGTACCCCGCCTGAGGTTGCTGATGCAAGCTCTGTTGTTGTTGCTGCTGCTGCAGCGGCGCCGGCGCTTGCGGCTGCATGTGTGCCTGGCCAGCATGACCGTAGCCAGTCATGCCACCACTCCCCTGTTGCTGCTGCTGTTGCAGCTGGGCCTGCGGTTGCTGCTGCTGCAGCTGGGTCTGCTGCTGCGGTTGCGGCTGCTGTTGCAGGTGCAGTGGAGCGTGGGCTTGTTGCTGCTGCTGTTGCAACTGCTGCTGCTGCAACTGCTGCTGCTGCTGCGCCACCGCCGCGGCCATCACCTGTGACAGCGGTGGCGCTGCCGACGACGACGCCAGCTGCGCCGCCGCCGCCGCCGCCGCTGCCCGCTGCGCCGCCGTCTGCGGCACGCCGCCGTCTCCCGCCCCCGTACCGGCGGCGGCTGACCCCGGCGTGCCGTCTTCACTTCCGTCCAGCCCCTTGCGCCTTACGTAAGGCCGCTTGGTGTCCACTAGGCCCTCCGTGGCGCCCGGGGGAGGGGGCGGGTGGCTGCGGGCACACAGGGGGACACGGCGAGTGTGGTGTCATGCATGGCCGGGAGCCCATTGTGAACAAACCTGCGTGACCGATGAAGGCGCAATTCAAACCAGAGTGGAAGGGTGCAGTGATGGGTAAAAGGCAGGGCCTTGGTAAGGCAGGGCGCGAGGAAAGGTCGGTGCAACGCAGAGGGCAGCGGCGTGCATCGGGCCTACACTGCCGTCACTCGGCCCCGCTGGTCCGTCCAGGCATCTTCACCCCGCGCGCGGAGATCACCAACGGGCGGGCAGCCATGCTGGGCTTTGGGATACTGCTGCTACTGGAGCACAAGGCGGGGGTGCCATTCTTCTGAGCAGCAGTCGCCAAAGGGGAAAGGGCTTCAGCGGGAGGCAATGCCTGGGGGCGGGCAGTAAGCCACTACCGGGACCGGTGCCCCACTCACGCTGTGAGGAAGAGGCCTACGCAGTTGAGTAGGGCGTCCGCGTCCGCGGGGCACACCAGCAGGTCCACGGCAGGGGTGGCGGGGTGGGCCAGCGGCGGCGGAGCGGTGGGGGCGGCGCCGCGGGCGCGGATGAGTTGCTGCGCAGGGGGCACGCAGGAGGGGGGGCGTGTTTCAGAGTGGTTAGGGTGTACCCGACGCTGGGGAGAGGAAATGAATGATGCGAGCGGAAAAGAACGCAGTGCGGATGAGATGCTGGGCCGGGGGCACGCAGAAAGGGAGGTCGCAGGGGTGTGATAGGTTTAGTTAGAGACTGGCGGCGTGGAGAAAGGAACAGAGCAGGTGAGCCGTGCGAAGAGACGGTGCCGTGACACGTGACACCTGCTCGACGCTACCCGACTAATGCCTGCTGCCCGGCTAAGGCGCAAGGAAGCGAGCGTGCAGGCCAAGGCCAGGGCATGCAGCGCAAACACCTTGCCCACCTGCATGTTGGAGAACAGCCCCAGGGCCCTGCAACGCTGCCATTAATATAGAGTGGCCGGCAGCAATATCCCATACCATATTTGGGTGGCTTAACCTGCTGCTCTCACCTGCATGTTGGAGACCAGCCCCGCGGTGCAGTGCTGGCCAAACAGCAGGTGGCCGGGCCGCAGCACGCCGTTGACGGAGGCGGACAGCGCCTGCGGTGATGGAGGACATGGGTCAAGGGGGTCACGAGGGAGTGTTTTAAGGTGATCAACCTGCAGGCGCCGAAGCAACAATATGAATGCGTTCTGCCCGCTTGCCATGCCCACCCGGCAGGACACCAATCGCCACTGCGATGCAAAGTTGCAGCGGCGGACGCCATGGTACGCCTTACTCTATACACCTGACGAACAAGTCCACACCGACTCTCGCTGCCTGTATGCCACCTTTGTTTCGTTGCTAAGGTACCGGTACGGTGACCTGTAACCCACCTGCACCACGTCCCGGTTGACGCTGTCCACAAAGTGGCTTAGGTGCTCTTTGAGCTCCCCCAGCAGCGCAACGCCGCTGGCCACGCCCGCGCCGCCAGGGGCGGCGACGGCGCCGCCACCGTTTGCCGTCGGCGGCAGGCCCCCCGCCGCCTGCGCGTGTGGGCGGAACGCCGCCAGCAGCTGCGTGTAGCGGTGGCGGCATCGCTCCGGCGTGACGGCGTCTGGCGGCAGTGGCGGCGGCGGCGGGCCGCCGCCGGCGGCGGATGCCATCGTCCGTACGGCGGCGCGGATCGCCTCCGCCACCGCCGCCCAGGGCACGGAGCTCAGCGGCGCCGCCGCTGGCGGCGGCGCCGAGCGGTCCAGCAGCGACGCCACGGCGCTGCACAGCGCCGTATCCCACGACGTGTTCCAAAGCGGCGGCGGCGGGGCCGGCGGCGCCGGCGGCGACGCGGGCGGCGCGAACCAGCTGCCCGGCGGCCCCGTCGGCGCCGGCGGCGGCAGCGCGAGGCCGTTGGGCCGGCCCATCGCGGCGCCGCCGCCGTCAGGCAGCGCGCCGGCGCCGGGGAAGAACGCAGGCATCGGCATGGGGACGGCGGCGGCGGCGGCGCCGCCACGGGGCCGTTTGGCGGCGGCGGCGGGGCCGCCACCTGCGTCGAAGTCCGAGTCTCGGTCGTCGTCCTCGTCCTCGTCCGTGTCTTCGGCGTAGCCCCCTGGCTGCACCGACGCCCGCCTCTTGCGCGTGCCGCCGCCAGTTGCGGCCGACCCGCCGGCGGCGCCGCCATCTGCCTGCTGCTGCTGCTTCTTCGGCGGCCGGCCCATCTGTGGAAGCACACACGCAACAAGGGACAGGTGCTGAGAACGATGAGGCTGAAACACATACATCAGACCGCACGCACCGTCTGCACCATTTACATCGCCGCCGCCAGCCCCCAGCAACCCAGTTACTTGCCCACTGACTCCCTCTAACCCACCACACCGCTCCTCCCGTCCTCCCAGCGCCCTCCACCCCTTCATCGCCCACTGCAATACTCCCGGCCGCCCTCTTACCTTCTTCGCCGTCGCCGCCTTGGCCGGGGCCGGCTCCGGAGCCGGCGGCGGCCCCCCAGGGTGCAGCACACTGCTGTACCCGTACACGCCGCCGACGCGCCCCGGCGGCGGCGGCGGCAGCGTCGCGGGATCCAGCAGCGTGCCCGCCTCCGCCGCCGCCGCCGCCAGGCGTGCCACCTCGGCCTGCCACGCCGCCTGCGCCGCCGTCTCCGCCGCCTCCGCCTCCTTGAGGTGCTCCTCCACCAGCTGGGCGTACTCCTGGTATGCCTCGCCAGCTGCCTCGCGGTCCCAGTCCTCCACCTGTGTGTTTTAAGGAGGTGTGTATTAGCAGGTGCATCAGGTACATAACTTGAGGTGTTCCTCCACCAGCTGAGCGTATTCTTGATACGCCTCGCCAGCTGCCTCGCGGTCCCAGTCCTCCACCTGTGTGTTTTAAGGAGGTGTGTATTAGCAGGTGCATCAGGTACATAACTTGAGGTGTTCCTCCACCAGCTGAGCGTATTCTTGATACGCCTCGCCAGCTGCCTCGCGGTCCCAGTCCTCCACCTGTGTGTTTTAAGGAGGTGTGTATTAGCAGGTGCATCAGGTACATAACTTGAGGTGTTCCTCCACCAGCTGAGCGTATTCTTGATACGCCTCGCCAGCTGCCTCGCGGTCCCAGTCCTCCACCTGTGTGTGTTACGGGATTGTGTCTTAGCACGTCCGGCAGCTGCCCCTTGTCAGACGTGTGATCCAATGGCCACCCTTGCCTGCTGCAGACAAGGGGGAATGTGCTATGTGCACTGCAAGTATGCTTCGCCGCCCTGCGGTTACGCCCCCAGCCCACCCACCAGCTTCTCCTCGTCGCTGTCCGACTCTGCCTCCTCCTCCGCCTCCTGCTGCCGTTGGGCCATCGCATCCAACTCCCACTCCTGCGGGTGTGGAACGTTGTGTTTGTATTACTCCAAAGCCCTCGTACGCGGCACGAGTAAAGCACAAGCGGCCGTTGCGGCAAGGATCATGGGCACCCCTTAATCCTCACCTTGGGAACGGCCGTCACCGTCCCAACCCCCGCTTCTGGGCAGCGCAGCCCCGCAACCGAAAACCCTTGCTCAGCCGCCTGCCCCTCCGATGCCGTCAGCTTTCAGCACCTTTTTCACCTCCCCGCGTCCTACTTGGCCTGGTCTACAGACCTTGTCTGTCCTCCTACCGCCAAACCCCGCGGTCCTCCCTAGCCCTCCCACCTCGTCTTTGAGCCCCTCTATGGCCTTGCTGGCTGCCGCCTCCACATCCACCGGGTCCTGCTCCTCAAGGAAGCGCACCTGGGGGTGGAGGAGAGGAAGAGGGAGCAGCAAGCATGGACGTGAGACTAAGACACACGCCACACACCATAGTGGTCGTATTGCCTACTGGGTTCCGCTGCACCTGGGTGTGCGGGGGCGGAAAGCGGGCAGGCGGCGCGACAGCGAAGCTCATAACACTCTACCCGCAGCTGCAACCGCATGACACGCTGGTTGACGCAGCCAGATGATGCCTGTGGGACCCCCGCTGGGTCCTGATTGGGCAGGAGGCCAGCCTAGGGCGGTCAGGAGGTGGGTAAGGCCAGCGGCAGTGCCCGAGAATTACGCTAGCGGCAGGGTACGCTAGCAGCGTTCAGTGTGGCCGTTGCAGTACGTGCTCCACCCAATGCATTACGGTACGCACCGCGTACTGCTCGATGGCCCGCAGCCCCGTCTGCAGCCGCGCCAGCATGTCGGCGGCGGTGGCGGGCGCGCCGCCGCCGCCGGGCCCGCCGCCGTCGGCGCCGTCACCGCCGCCGCCGCCCGCCAGGCCCTCCAGCATATCCATGTTGACGTCAGACATGTTGAAGCCGCCGCCGGCAGCAGACAGCGCCTGCACAAGCAGAGTAACGCATTTTTACGGCATGCGCGCCAACTAAAAAAGCCCTGGTATTCCCTTGCAGACTGTATCACCCGAGGCAGTCGTCAAAGGGATGGCATGCGACCAGAGACGGCGCTGGCGTTTCCCGCCAGCGCCCCAAAGGAACCGTCCAGAATGTTGCATCCACCAACACTCACAGCACCGTTCATGTTGCATCCATGCAACCGCCCACCCGACGTTCCCCCACTCCCCCTTTGACCCCTCCCGTACCCCTCCCCCACCTTGGCCATGGCTCCCCCTCCATCCTCCGCCTCGTCCGCCGCCGCCCCCTTGCCGCCGCCACCCCCCTCGTCATCGCCGCCGCCATCGTCGTCGTCCCCGCCGCCGCCGTCAGCGCCGCCGCCGCCCGCCGGCGGCTCCCGGGTGAACTCGTCCATCTCCGCCGCCGCCTCCTGCTCGGCGTCGGCGGCGGCGGCGGCGTCAGCGTCGTCCTCGACTCGCCGGAGCGCGGCCTGCGGGAAAGGACAGGGAAGATTGCAAGCGGGTCAAGGGGTCATCCGGCCCACTTGCTTGCCACTCCACCCCGATCCCTACGGGCCCCACAGCCCCCTTGGCCCGGCCCCACCTAGAGACCCTTGGGCCTCCTCGGGCTCATAACATGCATGTTTGCCTAAGTGTGCACCTTTGTTACAACACTGCTGATGCCCCAATTCCGTGCCGCCCACCTTGATGTCCTCTGCGCTCATGCCGCCCCCGCCTCCCCCCACCCCCATCATGGATGCCAGGTCCAGGCACCGTGTATCAACCTTCAATCACTAAATGGGTTGTCGCCTTCTTTTCGTGCCGCCCACCTTGACTTCCTCCGCGCTCATGCCCCTCCCTACCCCCGTCACCAGCGTCACGGACACCAGCTTCATCTGTGCCAGCATGTCTGTGGTGAAGCCACCCTCTACCTACCCAATCACCCGCCCCACCTTGACGCTCATGCCGCCCCTGCCTCCTGACATGCCTCAACTCCACATTCAAACAACCAATTTCTGGCAAGCAATACACACACCGCCCACCTTGATGTCCGCGGCGCTCATGCCTCCCTCTCTCCCCATTGCCCCCCTGGCCAGTTTAATCTGTCCAGCATGTCTGTGGTGAAGCCGCCCTCTACCTACCCACCCCCCCGCGGCCCGCCCCACCATGACAACCCTAGCCAACCTTGATGTCATCCGCGCTCATGCCGCCTCCCCCTCCGCCCATCATGCTCGCCAGCTTCCTCTGCGTCAGCATGTCTGTGGTGAAGCCGCCCTCTACCTACCCAACCCCACACCCTAATGTCCTCTGCCCGCATGCCCCCCACCCCCTAGCGTGCCTCCACCCCACACTCTCAAACAACCCTCGTTTGGCAAGCCATATGCCGGTACACACACCGCCTACCTTGATGTCATCCGCGCTCATGCCGCCTCCCCCTCCGCCTCCCCCTCCGCCCATCATGCTCGCCAGGTTCATCTGTGCCAGCATGTCGGTGGTGAAGCCGCCCGACTGGATGGCCAGGTAGTCCAGCTGCCGCTTCTGGTCGGACTTGCGCAGGATGTTCTCCTCAATGGTGTTTTCCGAGACCAGGCGGTAGATGTGCACCTGCGTGCAACGTGGGCAACCTCGGATGGCTTACAAAGCAGAGCGCCTTGATATATGAGGCAAGGGAATTTCTCCGAAACAAGAGCCCGAATATGCACCTGGACATGCACAAGGGCGGGGGGGGGAGGGGCGCGTACCGGCACCTCCCATGTGGCGCACCTCCCATGTCTGTGCTGCTGGCACCCAGTGCTGCTTCAGCCCCGCCCTGCGCGCTCGCCCACGGGCAGCTGGGCACGTGTAACGAGACAGTCAGGCGTCTTCCTTCCTCCAGCAGCACACCCCCGCGCACAGGTCTGCCTTCCGCTTTGGTGCCCCACCCACCTCTCTCGTCTGGCCGATGCGGTGGCACCTGTCCTGCCCATGATGACTAATGCCCCAAATACCCCACTAAGCCCAGCACCTCTTCCTCTTTATTGCGCCCACCCACCTCCCGCGTCTGTCCGATGCGGTGGCACCTGTCCTAATGCCCGAAATGCAACATATATTTTCCGATTTTTCCGATTCCGATTCCGATTTGCGCCCCTCCTCGCACCTCTCTCGTCTGTCCGATGCGGTGGCACCTGTCCTGCGCCTGCGCGTCCATGGCGGGGTTCCAGTCGGAGTCGTAGAAGATGACGGTGTCGGCGCCGGTGAGGGTGATGCCCACGCCGCCGGAGCGCGTGGACAGGATGAAGATGAAGATCTGTGGACGGGAGGAAGAAATATAATTGGGTCTTATTCAGGGTGTTGGGAAGAAGTGCGACAAGGTTAATGCCCACGCCGCCGGAGCGACTGGACAGGATGAAGATGAAGATCTGGGATTGGATTCAAAGCGAAATTCCGGAATGGGAGGGTTGAAAGGTTGATGGCGGCGGCTTGGGGCGTGGCGCGTGGGCGCGGAATGCATGGACAGGAAGGTCTGGGTTGGAGCAGGAGCCGGGGGGAGAGACTGTGTGTGTGGGAGAGGGAAAGTGTCCGTGTGTAAGAGGTTGCAAGGAGGTCAATTTGGAGCCCGTTGCGGTGCACAAGCCTCTCACAGGGTCCCCTGGGGCCTTGCTCTGTTGCCTGCACTCATGAGCGCCCGTCAACATGCCACACACTCGCCGATGGGCCGATGGGCCCCACCGTATCGCCTACCAACCCACTGCAGGCGCAGCGTTACCAGACCACCTTACGGCCACCGCCCATGCCACTGTCTTCGCTTTGCCCAACGTAACAAATCAACGACACCCACCTTGGGGTCTGTGTTGAACTTCTGCACCAGGATCTGGCGCTGCTCGGGGCGTGTGGAGCCGTCCAGGCGCATGTAGGTGTGGCCGTGCAGGTTGAGGAACACCTCCAGCACGTCCAGCATCTTGGCCATCTGCGGGTGTGTATTAACGGGGCCGTGTGGGGCATGTGTCTTAGCAGTGCAGGTTGAGAAACACCCCCAGCACGTCCAGCATCTTGGCCATCTGCGGGTGTGTATTAACGGGGCCGTGTGGGGCATGTGTCTTAGCAGTGCAGGTTGAGAAACACCCCCAGCACGTCCAGCATCTTGGCCATCTGCGGGTGTGTATTAACGGGGCCGTGTGGGACATGTGTATTAGCGGTGCCGTCCAGGCGCATGTAGGTGTGGCCGTGCAGGTTGAGGAACACCTCCAGCAGTCCAGCATCTTGGCCATCTGCGGGTGTGTATAAACGGGGCAGCGTGGGGCATGTGTATTAGCAGTGCAGGTTGAGGAACGCCTCCAGTACGTCAAGCATCTTGGCCACCTGTGGGCGGGTGTGTAGCGATGCAGGTGCGTGGACAAATAGCAAATCAACAGGCAGATACTAGTAGAGGGCGAAGCTAGTGGCATGTCCGGCGGTTAGAAGCGAACATCGAGGCAGGCTCCGGCTGTGAGCTGTGGGCGGGTGTGTATTGACTTGGCCGTGAGAGGCATGTGTATTAGGAGTGCAGGTTGAGAAACACCTGCAGCACGTCAAGCATCCTGGCAGTCTGCGTACCAGAAGGCCATCCGAATGGTTCACATTTTTGGCGATATGGCATACTAACACGAGACGCATACAGGCAGCCCCTGCCCACCTGCGTGAAGATAAGAGCCCGATGGCCCCCCGCCTTGAGGCGCCGCAGCAGTAGCGCCAGCTCCTGTTGGAGGCGAAGAACGGTGCGGCATTGGGAGTATGGTCATGTCATGTCACAATCCGGTAATGAATGAAGCGAGGACGATAGCACAGGCGGTTCACACTATAGGTGGTGTGCATTTATGACGGTAGGAAAGGACCCGTGGCACCGTTGAGCGACACAAGGGTCGCGGTACGAGCACAACAACACACAGGCTGATGACGACTGCAGCGAGCCACGCGCTAGCGACCAAATTGCAGCTTTCCCGTCCAAACGCAGGCGCCTGTCGTACTGCCGCAGCACCGTACTGCCCGCACATGCCGTACCGCCGTACCTGCAGCTTGCCGCAGTCGTACTGGATGAGGCGCTTGTCGGGGAAGAACAGCTGCTGCCGGATGTAGGCCAGCCTCAGGGGGGCCGCGCGCTCAGACCACTCAGACAGGGCCACGGCCGCGCGCCGCGCGCACGTGCGCACCTGCCGCACACCGTAGCATCGGCACGCATAAGAGTCAAAGCGCAACACGTGAGGCGGGCCCGCGGGAGCTGTGACAGCAGATTGGCACCAGGGCTGGCTCCAAACCAAGCCTTGCCATGTGCGTGTTCTCCAAGGCCGACCATGGCCACTTCAGGCCCTGAGGTTTAATATGATCATGTGCCCCGGCCACCCGCCCACCTGCTCCGCGTCGGGCTGGCAGCACCACACGTCCGGCGGCGGCGCACGTGCCCTCGGGATCACAAACATGAACTCCCGCAGCAGGTCCTCAAACGCCGCCGCCCTGGACGTGTACGTCGGCGCCAGCTCCTCCAAGATGCTGGGCAGCAGCGGGTAAGCCGACGGCGTGCCGCTGCCGTACAGCCCGCCGCCGGCGGCGGCGGCGGCGGCGGCGGCGTGCGCCGCCGCCACGTCCCCAAAGAAGCCTCCCTCCCCAACGCCCGCCACACCCACTACGCCCGCTTTGCTGCTGTAGTCGTAGTCTGTGATCTTTGCGGCCCCCGGCATGAGGGCAGAGGTGCTGACGTTGGCGAACGTGAGCATGTGGAGCAGGTTGCGGCCGTACAGCGGGCGCTGGGTGCTGCAGCGCTGTGCGCACAGCTCGGCGGCCAGGCGCAGGCGCGAGGTGCGCCATGCGGAGCGCTTGGCCTGGTGGTGCGCCAGCGACTCGGCCAGCACCTGGTAGGCAGGGTCGTGCAGCAGCTGCCTGCACATGCAAGCAATATAGGTGTGCGAACACAAATAAGACATATATAGTGTCAGTGGATAGGATATCAAGTGTTCACCCAACGACTCGGCCAGCACCTGGTAGGCGGGGTCGTGCAGCAGCTGCCTGCACATGCAAGCAATATAGGTGTGCGAACACAAATAAGACATATATAGTGTCAGTGGATAGGATATCAAGTGTTCACCCAACGACTCGGCCAGCACCTGGTAGGCGGGGTCGTGCAGCAGCTGCCTGCAGCGACGAACGGCAAGCGTTTGATGCATACCGACGTGCGTTGGCTTTGCCAGGCGATGGCAATAAACCGAAACAGGGATACACCAGGAGGGCGGCACGAGCTGGCAGGGTGTCTTTCAGCTCGAAAACGCGTGCCAGGCAGCTCGACTCTCTGTGTCCGAGGCTGGCTATACGCTGCCGCCGCTCTTGCTACTGTGTGACATCGCTTACGCCACGCCACGTGCCGCATGTCACATCACGCCGACGCGTCACGCACCCGAACTGCTGCTGCACCACCGCCAGCGGCCCCGCCGCCGCGCGCGCCTTGGCCGCCGCCCTGCCCGGCACGTCTGCGTCGTGCGGGGTGGCGGGCCACTCGGGCACGCCGCACACCCTGGCCATGGTCGGGTACGACACCTGCGGGTACGACAGTTGAGGGTCATACAGCACAAGTTGATGTAAGTACCACAGTGTCGATGAGGTCACAAACTACCCTGCAGCGTACAGGCAGGCAAATCGTGGAACGCTCCAATCTACACACCGTTCCCCTCACCCCACACCCGCCACCGCAGATGTGCCATGCACGCTTGGCTGGTACTCTGCCCTAATACACACCCTAATACACACCTGCAGCCGCATGACCTCCTCCGCCTCCCACGTGGCCGTGCCCTCCCACGCCGTCAGCAGCAGCCCCGCGCCCGCCAGCGTGTCGTACAGCCTGCGGGTACGGTGCGAGAGTGAGCGTACGACATCAGCGAGGAGAGTAAACGTACGACAGCAGCACAGCTGTACTACGTGGCTCCCGAGAACTAGACGCACGCTCCACACACTACACGCTTCTTCATACACCGTCTCCCCCATTGCAAGAGCAGCAGCTGGTACCACCTTCAGGCACAACCAGCTGCGGCTCTTGCGACAGGGGAGACGGTGTACGTAAGAAGCGTGTGGGGTGTGGAGCATGCGTCTCTACCATGTCACTACAGCTGCGCTGCTCTTGGCGCTCACCTGTGCGCCACGCGGGCGGACCCGCACGCCGGGACACCATGTGGACCTGGTCTGCCCAGCAAGCATGGACCTTGCCCACTCAGAACACCCATTTCACCCCAAGCACCAACGTGTTTTTCGACCAGTATTTTCGTGCCTTAAAGTAGCACTACGCCCTATGCGGATCGATGCCTCACGCCCACCTGTGCGCCACGCTGGCCGAGCCGCACGCCCCGAAGTGACCCGCGGGTCGGAACGCCTCGTGGCGGCGCTCCAGGTCGCCCTGGAATTCGGGGCTGGCGCCCACCGCGCCGCCGCTGGCGGTGGTGGGCGCGGCGGCGGCGGCGGCCGCGGCGGCGGCGCCCTTGAGCACCACCGGGGGCGGGCGGTAGCACGGGTTCATGACACAGGAGGGGACCTGCGCGGGGTGACGAGGGGGCGGCTTGAGGAGGCAGAAAAGATGGTGTTCAGAAGGAGTAAGGCGGGCAGGGCCAGGAAAAAGGATTCGGGGTAGCAGGGGTTCATGACGCAGGAGGGGACCTGCGAGGGGTGGGACCAGGAGTCGGAGGTTGGAGGTTGGGAAGACAATATCATATGGGGGATGGAGGATTGCGCCAGCTGGGGGAACTGAAGCGGCAGCGGCTATCTGCCGACGCACATTGCGCCATATTGTATGAGTACTGCAACGGCGCGCCCAAGACTAAAGGCCTTCTGCAATTGTGCAACGAAACTGTGGCAGTTGTGCAACGATGTACCGCATCACCTTGGCCGTACTTCGCCGACGTACCTGTACGGTGATGCCTGGCAGCAGGTCGTACGACGACACGATGGGCCGCCCCTCGAACAGGTCGGGGTGGTTGCACACCTGCGCGTGGACAGGCAAGGGCACGGAGCGCGGCTCAGGGTGCAGCGCTCTGCAGCAATCGTTGCAGCAACCGGAATCCAAGCCCTAACAAACGCTGCAGCCACTCCTCCCGTTGCAAGACAACGACACGTACCGGCAGATCCACTTCCTCCCCGACTGATGTGGCATGGCATGCACGCATTCAAGCTTGTTTTTGCATCACCAGTACGGTATGTGCCCATGCACGGCCTACACTTTGCGCATCAACACGAGGCGCTTCACATGCTTCGGCTTTACACACTACGTCTGTAGCACTCTTACTTATGTGATGTTGCATGCCCACTGCTCACTCGCACCTTGCGCAGCGACATCAGGCAACATAACATGCTGGGCACGCCCAGCAAGTTAGACATATACACTTACTCATCCTCGTAAAATCTGCTCTAGATAATTGGCTTGGCTTGGCTTGGCTTGCGTGGCTGCCCGCCCGCGGGGGACACGACATGTGGCCCGTTCTTGCGGATGTGGTCCAGGGTGTTGGCTTCGACCGACATTTGCCCCACGTATCCGGCGCGCGGATTGAGGCCAGTTATGAGGCCACCCCGCACGCCTGATACTTGGGGCACATGTCGGTCGACGCCAGCATCCTGGACAACATCTGCAAGAGCGGGCCCCACCTCGTGTCCCCCGCGGGCGGGCAGCCGCCAATTGCGCACGTGATGACTGTTGACCATGCACCCACCGTTCCCACCTTGCGCAGCGACATGCGCAGCGACATTTCATTGCAAATACACTTCTAACACGTCCCTGCTGCCCCCGCACCTTGCGCAGCGACATGAGGCAGTTCAGCATGCCCAGGAATCCGCCCGTCTCCAGCTTCTTCCGCGTCTCGGCGCTGGCCATGTACTCCTCGTACAGCTTGCGCTGCCGCTTGCTCAGCCGGCAGTGCACCACGTGCTCGTGCTTGCCGGGCATCTGCCGCTCCACCTCGGTCTGGAGGAGGAGGGGGCAGAAATAATATGTAAATAAAATGTGAATAATAATATGTACTTGTTTTAATACGGACAGCACTGCACCACGTGCTCGTGCTTGCCGGGCATCTGCCGCTCCACCTCGGTCTGGGGAGGGGGTGCAAGAGCAGGGGCACGTGCGCCAGGGGAAGACGAGTTGGGAAGCGCAACACACACAAGCAATAGCCGTACCTCAGCAAAGCAGCATCAGCGATCTCGCGATCATAGCCACCGACTTGCCGCCCTCCTGCCCTGCCTCGCCATGCCTTGCCTCTCCACACCCTGCCTGCTACTCCTATTTGCTTGCAACTGTATCAGACCTTTTCTGCCTACATCCCGCACCGCACCCGCTACACAAGCAATAGCCGTGAGCGCGCCGTATGTGCCGTCGCTGAGAGCCCCGGGCGGCCCCGTCAACGGTGCCAAACTCACGGCTGGTAAAGCCCATCTCAAGGACACCAGCAGCCCAACCGGACGTCGTTTACTCCCTCCTTGTAGCCTTACGCTCACCTTGAGGCGGCGCAGCAGGAAGGGGCGCAGCACGCCGTGCAGCCGCTCCACAAGTTGCTGTGCATTAAAGGAGAAGGGGAAAAGTGTAAGGGAAGGCCGTTGAATCGTATCGTACGCGGGCGATGCAACCATGCAGCCTCTTAACCATTGGCCGCGTCAAGGCGGAAGGGCAAGGTGAAAAACATTGCCACCTTCCCACTTGTTTTAGGCCGCGCTGCCCTCCACGATGCCCGTCGCCGGCATAATGGCACAACAGCCAAGACACGTGGCGGCGCGCCAGAATGCCCGCAAGGTCACAAAAGGGTATCCGCTCCTTCCCGCCCCACCTTGCTGTACGCCGTTCGTCCCGGCTCGCCCTGTTCCGTCCCCGCGCCGCCCCACCATGTTGTACGCTGCTCCGCCGCTGCCCTTTCCAATCCATCCCCACCCTGTTATACGCCTCGCTGCCCTCCACCATGCCTGATCCCAGCCCCACACCCCTCTGCCCCTTGGCAGCTACGCGCCTGCAACCCTTCCGGCCCTGCCCTTGCCCCACCTTGTTGTACGCCTCGCTCCCCTCCACCATGCCCGTCAGTGGGTTGCAGAACCAGTCGCGGAACTGGTCGTGGCTGGCGAACAGCCCCGGCATGAGGAAGTGCATGAGCGACCACAGCTCCATCAGGTCGTTCTGCAGCGGCGTGCCTGTGTGGGTGGTGTGCGTGTGTATTAAGGAAAGTGGGATGGGTTGGGTCAGGTCCAGACTAGCAAGGGATTCACGTAGGCAAGCAGCGAATGAGGCCCAATCAGGTTGCTCTGCATCGGCGTGCCTGTGGTGCAAGGGGGAACGGCACAGGGGTCGTGCCGAAGGGTTAGTGCATGCTGACGACGGGCTGGGTCGGGACAAGCGCGGTAACTTTTCCGTGCAGCGTTGTGAACCCACAGAAAGCATTATGGGCGTCGTGCATGCTGCGACCAATCACATGATGGTGATTGCACGCGCCTGTGATGAGCAGCCAACCTACCAACACTGCTGGTACACGTAGGCAAGGCAACCCACATACACCAGCTGCCACACTGCGCCCACAACGCACCTGTTATGAGCAGGCGGCGCTTGGAGTTGAACCTCAGCAGCGTCTGCCACCGCTGGCTCTTCCAGTTCTTGATCATGTGGGCCTCGTCCAGGATGAGGTACTTCCACTTCTTGCGCTTGAACACCTTTGCGTCCTGGGGGCGCAAATTGTTCAGGGGCGAGTGCGGGTGGCGGCATGGAAAGGAGTAATGGCTTTGGCAAGAAGCACCAACCAAAAGGTTTGCGCCTGCATGATACTTCCACTTCTTGCGGTTGAACACCTAGGCGTCTTGGGCTGTGGATGTGTGGGGCATGTGGCGGCATGGGCAGGTGGTGGGGTGGTGCACGAGAGAGATGATTGCAATTTTTGCGCTTGCGTTACGCCCGTGCGGGAGCGGGCCCTTTAGCCGTCGAGCACGCGTTGACAAAGCTTAGCGGCACTGGTTCATTTAAGTGCGTTTTTGTGCAGCAAGGCGCACACGCGAGCCTTCGGACCTATCATCCGGCTCCACCCACCACACCCACCCCTGCACGAGCCTTCATGCAAATACCCGTCACCCACCGACAGCACCAGCGTGTATGAGGTGATGCAGATGTGGAAGGCGTTGGGCTTGGACCAGCCCTGCCGCTTGGCCTTGCGCTCCTTGGCGCTGCCGTAGTAGGTGAGCAGGCGGAAGGCGGGGCACCACTTCTTGATCTCCATCTCCCAGTTCAGCATCACGGACGTGGGCACCACGATCAGGTGCGGGCCCCAGCAGCCTGGGGGGCGTGCACGTGGGTGACGACGGTGTGGGTTAAGCAGGGTGTGGAGATCAGAAGGCCAGGGACCTTTTTCCCGACCTGTACGACAGCGCTGAGCCCTGCTCGCACGCCGGGTTGCTGCTCAACGCAGCTGGTACAACCAGCAACATGCACGAACATGTAATGGTAAACCAGATCTACCCTACCCTGCTCGCAGGCCAGGTACGCCAGCAGGCTGATGGTCTGTATGGTCTTGCCCAGGCCCATCTCGTCGGCCAGGATGCCGTTGATGCGCCTGTGGTACAGCGTGACCAGCCAGTCCAGCCCGATCTGCTGGTACTCGCGCAGCGAAAACTTGAGCAGGAAGGGCACGGGCGTCAGCACCTGGGGGACGGGAAGGGCGAACAACAAGACCCAGTTAAGACACCTTGTGTGCGTGACATGCATACGCACACACAAAGCCCAACTCGAGCAGAAAGGGCACGGGCGTCAGCACCTGGGCGGAGGGGAGATGCGAAAAAAGAGAGGGGGCGAAGCATTTGGCGCTTATCTTGAGGAGCTTTGCAAGGGTAAGGTAAGAGGGCCGAGGCCTCACATTGCGCGAGGGTGCACAGGTCAACAAGCGAGGCTGGGCGGCCTGGCATCGCGGCAGTTACCGCCACGTGGGTTACCGTCCCACACACGCACGCACCCACCTTGGTGGTGCTGAGCGTGGTGCCGGTGGGCTGTGCCGCACTCAGCGTCCGCGCCGCGTCCTCCATGCCGCTGGGCCCCGCGCCCTCCTCCTCGTCCTCGTCGTCACGGTTGCCACGTGCCGCGCGGGCACGCTCGGCACGTGCCGTGGCGGCGGCGCGCTCCGCCTCGCGCTGCTGCTGCTCCCGCTGCAGCCGCTCCTCGTCCGTCTCGGTGGACGTCCCTGCCCCCGCCTGGGCTGCACCCGTGTCCATGGGTGAGGCCTGCCCGGCCTGCGTTGGGTGCCCCTCCGGGTCAGGCTTGGCGGTTGCGGGGCCTGGTGCGGGCTGCTCTTGGGGCTCGGACTTGACGTGGGGCTGTGGGGGAGGGTATGTGGAAGCGCAGAAGGGGTTGGCAAGGCTTGACGCTGGTTGTGAGGACTGTGCACTTCGAAACCACGCGCTCGGTTTGTGCGCACCGCAGCGCAGCGTGTGGAACACAACCAAAGAGGAGCGGCCGCAAACAAAGCCAGCCAGGCATACGGGCACCTAGCGCACCTAGCACATCCTGCAGCGCAGCACCCACCTGGCTCGGGCCAGCCCCAGCGTCGCCTGCCGGTCCCCCCGCCCGCCGCGCCCCCCTGCCTAGCGCAGCCTGCTCCTCCTCCCGCGCCTGCTGCTCCAGCAGCCCCGGCGGCCCCTTCCAGCTGGGGTCCTGGTCGGCGCTCTTGGGCGCCCCGCCGTAGAACTTGGCCAGGATGTCCTCGATGGACATCTCGTGGTCCCCCTCCAGCTCCGCCAACTCCTCCTCGGGCGCAGCCACGCCGCCTACCTCGGCGGCAGTGGCCTCCTCGGCCTCAAACGTCTCCTCGTCGTCCTGAGGGGACGTGGTAAAAATCCCACATATTTGTGGTTGCTCGGAGGCCGCTATGCCGCTCTCCCTGTGCAGTTCTACCGGTATCTTCAAGGACACGCCCTTCCTGCCACGTTGCATGTACACCAGGCAGTCCTGGTTCCTCAACCCCAACGTGCAGCCGCAGGTGAGACCATGTCCGCCAACTCACCACGTCCTCCTCCGGCCGGTACTTGTACTCCTTCTCCTCGCCCTCGCCCTCGCCCTCGCCCGCAGCCCCCTCCTTGCCCCCGCCCTCCTCCTCGTCCTCATCTGCACCCTCATCTTCGTCCCCTTGCTCGTCCTCCCCCTTGTCCTCCTCGGCCTCCTTGCCGCCGCCTGTAGCCCCGGCGGCGGCATCCATGGGGGCAGCCCCGGCGGCGGCGCCTGTTGCAGGACCAGGAAAAGAAATTTTGTCATGTGGCAGAGCACGGAGGCGCAGGGTAGCTTAGACCGCCCCCATACACACGCCGTTTATGGGGGCCGCCCCCTCCGCAGCTCCTGCTGAAGGACCAAGAACATTACGGCAACGGTCCAGCACGTAGGCAACAAACAGGAGATGCAGGGTAGGTACATACACGCCCCCGTACACAGGCCAACTGCTCGGGAGGTGCCCTTAGCACGTCCTTAGGCTATCGCAGTGCGCCACGGTGAATCAGTTGCTGCCTTTCACTACAGCAAGGACCGCGTGGTCGGAAACCTCAGGAATCTCACCGGCAGCTTCCGCCGGCTTCTCTGCGCCCTGCACGCCTGCGCCCTCCTCCTGCTCCTCCTCGTCCTGCTGTTCCTGCGCCTCCTCCTGCTCCTCCTCGTCCTGCTGTTCCTGCGCCTCCTCCTGCTCCTCGGGCGCTTTGGCGGCGGCGGCCTGCAGACGGTAAGCCAAAGCCACCCAGGGACAGTGCCACGTCAGCTGACACAACTAAAAGTGACGGAAGCTCACGAGAAGGCGTACCATCTTTAATCTGATCTCAGCGGCCTAAAGTGTAGGGTGATGAACCAGCGCCAAAGGCACGACCACGTCAACCAACACAACGATCAAATGGGCGTGCTGCTATTGAGCCTGTCGCAATGACCGTGCTCACAGTCTGGGCTTCAGGACACGGGCGCAGGATGCTAGAATTGGTGCAGCCAGGTGCACGGGCGCGCCTGTGCGCACGTAGACCCCAGCTCAGGAGGCTGGCATGCGCACCGCCAAATGCACCACAGATGCGCTGGGGCCAACCTCTGACCTGCACCCTAGCAAAGACACACTTGCCAGCAGGAAACCCGCCCGACCCACCTCTCTCCGCGCCCGCCGCGCACCCCTGCCTAGCGCAGCCTGCTCCTCCCGCTCCTGCTGCTCCAGCAGCCCCGGCGGCCCCTTCCAGCTGGGGTCCTGATCGGCGCTCTTTGGCGCCCCGCCGTAGAACTTGGCTAGGATGTCCTCTATGGACATCTCGTGATCCCCCTCCAGCTCCGCCAGCTCCTCTTCGGGGGCAGCCACGCCGCCCACCTCGGCGGCGGTGACCTCCTCGGCCTCAAACGTCTCCTCGTCGTCCTAAGCGGGTTGCAGATTACACCAATGCGGGGCTGGACGTGTAGAACAACGGGAGCCAACACAACAGGAGGGCATACCGATTCGTGTCGACTGCCTGACGTGGGCAGTTCCATTGCTTAATTTTAGTGGCCACATGCTCGAGCCAGCCTCAGCCACAGCCTCAGCCCGACCGCACCCCACCCCGTTCCCTTACGCGCACCCCTTCCTCTTGCCTCGCACCCCACCCTTACCCTCACACACCAACCCACGCACCTCCGAGTCATCGTTCGCCCTGTCGTACTCCTCATCGTCCTCCGCCCCCCGCCCCTTCGCCTTCCGCCCGCCCTCCACCTCGGCCGCCTCCTTCCCCGGCCCCTCCGCCTCTTCCACCTTGCCCTCCCCTCCCGCCCCCTCCTCCTGCTGCTCCTCCTCCTCCTCTTCGGACGCCAGCGCTTCCAAGTCCACATCCGTGGCCCCCGCAGAGGTAGACGGCCCCGCGCCTGCACCCGAGCCCCCGGCGCCGTCAGCTGCGGCCCCGGCGGACACCCGAGAGCGCTTGGGGCGGGAAGCAGCCGCCCCCGCACCTGCCGCCGCGCCTTCCCCAGCACTGCAATACGGGTGACAGTTGAAAGAGCAAGTCATGTGGCCGATCAACCCACTGCGTACTGCCGCAGCGCACCGGCTGCGCATTGCCCCACAGGGATTGCTCCAGGTTGGCACACAGCTGCTTCTTGTGTGCCTTTGCCTGCCGCATGGGCACCCAACCACACTACCCCCGCCAAACAGGTAAACGACACTCGGCAGCCCACCCCACGCACCCACCCGCCGTCCTCCTGCTCCTCCTCCTTGACCCTCACTCCAGCTCCCCCGTCCACGTGCCCATCAACGTCCATCGGCTCCGCGAAGCTGACCGACTTGCGCTTCGCCGCCGCCGCCCGCGCCGCTCGCTCCGCCCCCTCCCCCTCCTCCCCGCCCTCCCCCTTGACCGCGAGCCGGGGCACGCCCTTCCCGTCCTCGTCTTCCCGCTCCTCCCCGCCCTGCTCCTGCTCCTGCTCCCGCTCCTCCCCGTCCGCGCCCGGCAGGGCGGGCGGCTCGGCGGAGGTGGCCCGAGAGTGAGGCCGCGTGTCCGCACCGGAGTCATCCTCGCCGTCTGCACGCATAAGGCGCACACGTTTAGAGCACGTAGACAAGCCGCGAAACATGGTATCTGGGCACAGCTGCTTTCCTACCACATGCGACGGCATGTTGCGGCGCGTCATTCATCAGTGAGTGATATCCTGTGCAGGTGCCCGTTGCATCCGCACATGTGTGGGCGCCCTTCCTCCGCCCCAAATCCTACAAGGCCCGGCGACACTTTCCCTCAACATGGAAACATCCCCCATACCTCACACACGCCCCCCCTTGCTTCCCCTTCCCCGCCCTCTCCTTACCCGGCCCCGCCTTCAGGTTGGCCGCCAGCATCTTGCTGAACTTCTCCGTCTGGCCCACAATGAGCTCCAGGTGGCGGTCCATCACGGCCTTCTTCTTGGCCTCCACCTGAGGCCATGGGAGGCGTGGGATGGTGTTCGGGTAGGGAGACGGAACGCGCAGAAGCGGGTCAAGGTGCAACCTCAATCTAGCACAGCCTCCAGTGCTGTTACCGGAGCCCCCCGACGGAGGCGGCAGGGCGTCGCGTGTCAGTGCGGTTTTTTGTCGTACCCCCGCCCCTCAAGGTGCCGCGCCGGCCCAGGGCCCACCTGCAGTGCCACCTTGGTCGCCACCACGCGCCGCGCCTTGCCCCAGAACAGGGCCACCTGGGGCGGGGCAAATGATGAGGGTGGCAAGACACGCGGGGTCACCGGAGGACCTTAGAGCCTGAGCAGGCAAGTCCGTGCACATGAGACGCCCTGACAGGCCACACGTGCAGCCATACACAGCCGGCGAGAACGAGTACGGCGGCGGATAGGAGCGAACGAGGCCAGAGCGTTTCACCATCGTCATTATTGCTACCATTAGCTTTCACGCCCAACCTGCTGCGCGACGTGCTTGGCCGTCTTGCGCGCCGCCGCCTCCTCCTGCTGCTGCCTGTGCACGTGCCTGTTCTCCAGTGACAGCGGGGACTTGACGGCGTGCGAGGCCCAGCGCTTGGCCTGCTTGATCTTCCACTGCCGCTCCCTGCGTTTGTGGGGGGTGCCGTGGGGCTAGGCGCGGTCAGGCGCATGGCTGGGCGGGGATGTGTTGGAGAGAAAGCCGGGCACGGACAGCGCAGGAAAGAACCCCGGGACGGACGGACGGTTGAGCGCGGTGCCGTGGGGCAGAGAGGTCAGGCGCATGGCTTGACATGCACGTAGCCAAAAAGCCGGGCAGGGACAGTGCAGGACCCAGGCCGGAACGACCGGCCGGCCAACAATCGGCAGCTCCCGCGCCCTCCGGCAAACCACATGGCCATCCTCCTCGGCCAGGCCACCCAGTCACCCGCAACACGCTGCGTCCCATATCACCCGTACAATCCACCCACAGTACCAGCCCGCTGCCAACCCACTTCATGAACTCCTTGGCCAGCCACTCCATCTCCTCCATCACGTGGTCCCAGTGCGTCTTGTTGCGCTTGGGGTCGTACGGCGCGCTGTTGGCCAGCGCAGCACGGCTGCGCCGCTCCTTGCCAACCGCCATGACCCAGTCCTCGTACGCCCGTTCGTAACGCTCTGGCAGGCGCTTAGGGCCCGCCGGCGGCGGCGGCGGCGTGCCGCGCGCGCCGCCGCCGCCCTCCGAGCCGCTCGCCTCCGCCGGCGACGCCGCCGGCGGCGGCGTGGCCTCAGCTTCCGGCAGCTCCGGAATGACACGTGCCGCCAGCGCGAGCTTTAGACACGTGTTGCGGTACCGCGGGTTGGAGGGCCCGGTGCCGCTGCCGCCCGGAATCGGCGGCGGGGCCTCGGGGCGGTTGCCCCAACGGCCGCGGCCGCGCCCCCGGCCGCGCCCGCGCCCTGGCCCACCGCGGCCCGGCCCGCCGGTGCCCGGCGTGGACCGACCCCCGCCCCTGCCGCCACCTCTACCACCCCGCTTCTTTCCCGAAGCCGCGAAATCCTCATCCCGCTCGTCATCGCTGTCATCGCTGTCGTCCGGGGGCTCCGCATACTCCTCCTCCCCTACCACACCGCCGCTGGGGCCCCCGGCGGATGGCCCCGCGCCAGCTGCGTCGTCCATGTCCGCATACTCCCCCAGGTCCCCGAGGTCCTCTAGGTCCTCATCTTGTAACTCGAAGTCCGGGTCCCCGCCGTACATGGTGCTGGCGGTGTACGGCCGTGGGAGCTGGGGTGCGGGTTAAGGTGAGAGCGCCCGGTGGCGGCCACCCGCGCGGCCGCAGCCGTGCCACCACCGGCAGGGGTGTGTGTTAAGGTGTGGGCTGGTCGACCGTGGCTTGCTGGGGCCTAGGCGGCGGGGAAAGGGACAGGAAGGGGCAGGGGCGGGGGCAGGGTGTGTCCTGGTGGGTGGATGCTGCAAGGAGAAGCAGCAGGGAAGTAGCACATCGTTTGCCGGCGCTGCTGATGGTGTAGTGTGCTTCCTTTGTAGTGGTGCAGTGTTTATGAGGGGCGGCGATCGTGATAAGAGTTCTTAGCAGTCGTGGCGGTGAGGTCAGGCAGCCGAAGGCCGCCCCCTGCCGGCTGTGCCGCCCCCCCCCCCTTCACCCAAGCCCATGGGCCCCAGGCACTAGCCTCGCTAGGAGTGCTGCCAATGCTGCAGATCAACAGCAGTGTAAACGCGTCGGAGACTCCGCGGGAAGCCACGGCGGCAGGCGTGTTGGGGACAGATGCACGAAGCAGACTTACGAGGAGCTACACCGTGCATGTCTATTCTCTGTGATGGGGTAGTTCTGCGCTAGTGACGTAAACTGACAGTCGCTGCAGCAACAGCGACAACCGGCTGCTTACTTGGAATGGCTACTTGGAATGGCTCCTTCTTTCGCCCGGACCACAGCTGTACCACGCTGACGAGATGTCCTGGATACGAGATTAATCGTCTGAGTCGATCAGGTGAAACGTTGCTAGGCTTGAAAGCGACGATGGCTCAGAACCTAGCCTGTCCCTGGCACGACTAGCTTTGCAGCACGCGAGTGTACTGAGCAGCGTATGATTTGCAGTGCGCAAATCTACGGATTGTCTGCTTAATTGGTAAGGCTTGGACCTCGGTGCGGCTGTGCCATAGTGCCGCTGAAGGAGATAGGCGCGTCAGGTGGTGCAAAGGCCATGTTGTCAGCACTCAATTGTAGCCTTGAACCCCTGATCGATAGAGGATGTGCAGCGGTGAAGTCCTGCATACGTCCACGCCATGCCTGCATCGGAATTGCCCAACAGCCACTCGGGCATCATACTCTGACTGGGTTCCGGTCATGTCGACGTATGCTATATTGTAATCAAAACCAATTTGCAGACAAACCAATACAATACGGCGTCAGCGACACACTTCCTGTCTCGTCGCGACAAGCTGCAGCGACACGGGTTCGGGTTCCCCATACGCCCTCCGAGGCCTTCCTCCCGGACTTATCGACTGTTATCTTTACTGTCGTATACTTATACATGACCTGTAAAGCGCGCAGTCCTTGATAGGATGGCCTCTGTGACACTGCATTACTGAGACCGCGACAAGCAGCGCGAAGCATGGACCGAGTACTCGTCGTGGATGAGCCTTGGACACCTCGAGATGCTGGAGCAGCGCCAAAGACAAGCGCAAGGGAAAGGCGCTATGGCCAACGCTTTGGCACCGGCTTCTTGTCGTTCTACCGATCAGCAGAGATGACAGACTGCATTGTAGGTACATTAGATGCAACTAAAGGTCTTAATCTTGTGAGCGACTTGGGGTGCATCGCATTGTTTCCTTGGCGCCCTTTCGACACTCCACGATGGACATGCTCGCATCCCGAGGAGCAGCGCTGTCGCTGCATGACGCATTATTTTGTCTAATGCAAAGCCAGCAAATTTAAGCGACCGCGTTACAACCCTCAGGTGGTGGGGCCCGACGGGGTCGAGTACCACCTGCACAGCCTGCTTCTGGCGTACCACAGTGAGTTCCACTGTTTGCGAAGACCGCTGAAACCGTAACTGCCAACGTGCCATTCGTACACGCTAAACAAGCGCACTGACACCACCAGGCTGAACACTTGTGCCGGTCCTGGCAAACACGACAACTGCCTTGCCCACTCACCACCGGCGCTCACTGGTCACGTGGTACCCAAAACCAACACACCCATGGGATGCACACACTGAACAGCCCACACTTGGTAGCAGTCGCTTTCTATTCCATTTCCTGGCCCAGCCCATCCGCTCCAGCCGCTGTCGCCTTGCCTAACCGACCCTCATGTCACCCCGCCAATCACCGTACCATCCCCCTGCCGCACGCGCCCAGACGGACCCCCACCTGCGTCTTTTGCATGCTCCGAACAACTTATGATCCGTGTCCGCCACCTGTCCACCTACCTGTCAACACGCCTTCTACCAACCTATGATTCTGCCCTGCTGCAGGCGAGTTCTTCCGCCGCGCGCTGTCATCGGACTTCAAGGAGGGCGCGGCGCGGCGCGTGGTGCTGGGATTCGAGGACACGGGGAACGTGTGGCCCCTCCTGATCGACTTCTTTTACACATAGGTGCGTCATGAAATAAAAATATGAATAACAACGACCGGTCATAATGATGGCTCAACAGCGTCGTGGGGCAAGGCGTGTTGGCGCGGGTACGCAGAGGTCCGGCTGGGTGCGTCGTGGATTGCAAACGGAGGCGGTCCTTACCCTAGCCCGCCCTCGTCCATTTTATTGGACCCCACCAAACGGTATGCACCGTTACTGAACAGTTGCTGTGCGTGTTACCGTCCCTGTCCACCAGGACATCACGCTGACGGATGCTGCTACCGGTCCGTACCCTTGCCCATCATCGTCCATCTCCTTACTAAAGAGTATGGACTGAATAATTGTTCTGCGCAATGCCTTGCCCATCAGGACATCACGCTGACGGACGACAACGTGCTGGCGCTGTTCGCGGCCTCTCGGGAGCTGCTCATACCCGCCATCCAGGTGGGGTGTCGAACAGGGGTACGAGGTGTGCTGCAGCGTACGGGAGCTGCTCATACCCGCCATGCAGGTGGGGTGCTTTGCTGGGGAGCCGGGTAGGTGAACGCGTGGTGCTAGAAGTGTAAACACATGCAGTGAGGGCTGCTCATACCGGTCATCCAGGTGGGGCATCCGAGTCCAGAGGAGATGCGGGAGGCGCACTTGGGTTCTCCGTACCAGCCATGCAGATGGGGTGTGCGCAGGGGGATGGGGTGGAGAAGCGCGGAGGGCTGCCTTGCTGCAGGACGTCGTGTTGGTGGAAGTCCAGTGAACAGGAGCAACGGCGTTGTACTCAGGATTCTTTGTAGCTTTCGGGGATGGGGGGCACTTGAGCTGCGCTTTCGTGTAGTAGCAACATATTCGGCAGGAACTAGGTACGCGGTGCGCCGTGGGACGTTCCCCCGCACCTCACACCCCGACAAAAAGTTTTCATCATCACAACGTATCATGCCCTACACCTCTCTGTCCTTCCCGTCCGCAGGAGTACTGCGCCGACTTTGCGCAGCACAGCCTGGAGGCTACCGGGCACCCCACACCCCGGCAAAATCTATAACCACAATTGTATTTCCTAACACTTTTTTCTCCTCCCCGCCCGCAGGAGTACTGCGCCGACTTCGCGCAGCACAGCCTGGAGGCGTCCAACGCGTTGCAGTTCCTGTCGCAGGCGGTGCAGTACAACTGCGACGCCTTCCGCCAGAGCTGCGTGCAGCTGGTGGCGCAGGCCTTCAACAGCTGCTGCCTCAAGCCCACGGACGGCCTGCCCGTGGAGGTGAGGTGGGATGGGGCAAAGCGCTGAGCGAGGGGGGAAACAAAGTACTAGTAACGTGTGTGGTAGCGGGGGGGGGGGTTTGAGGCTGGTGGTCCTTAGAGCCGCGTTCGTTGAAGTTTGCTGCCTCAAGCCCACGGACGGCCTGCCCGTGGAGGTGAGGGGAGGGTGCCGAAGGGGAGGGGGGTCTTGGGAGCAGGGGCTGACAAAGCGGGGTTGTCGCGGCGGGGCCGAAATAAAGGTAGCCGCGGCGTGTGAGGCGGGGGCTGTGAGGGAGGCGAGATAGGAGCTAGTGCGAGAAGGCTGGGACAGGCTGAGACGGGGGGTTCGGGACCGCGGCCAGAAAGCAGTGCGGGGAAGCAGCGCAGGTATGTATGTATGCAGCCGCTATGAACCTTGCAGAGGGCGCTACCTCGATTCCTTCGCCGCTCTGCGACTTCCACAACCCCCACCACCACCACCACCACCCCAGGTGCTTCTGGATGTCCTCCAGCATCCGCAGCTGGTGGTGCAGAGTGAGGAGCAGGTGCTGCTGAGTTGCCCCGTTAACACACACGCACACCCTACCCCCACCCCCAGGTGCTTCTGGACGTCCTCCAGCACCCGCAGCTGGTGGTGCAGAGTGAGGAGCAGGTGCTGCTGAGTTGCCCCGTTAACACACACGCACACCCTACCCCCACCCCCAGGTGCTTCTGGACGTCCTCCAGCACCCGCAGCTGGTGGTGCAGAGTGAGGAGCAGGTGCTGCTGAGTTGCCCCGTTAACACACACGCACACCCTACCCCCACCCCCAGGTGCTTCTGGACGTCCTCCAGCACCCGCAGCTGGTGGTGCAGAGTGAGGAGCAGGTGCTGCTGAGTTGCCCCGTTAACACACACGCACACCCTACCCCCACCCCCAGGTGCTTCTGGACGTCCTCCAGCACCCGCAGCTGGTGGTGCAGAGTGAGGAGCAGGTGCTTGCCTTCGTGGCGGGGTACGTGCGGCGGCACAGCCTGGAGGAGGGCCTGGTGCGACAGCTGTATATGCAGGTGGGGGGGATGGAGGGGCAAAACAGGGTGCTAGGCGGTCAGGCTGTACATGCAGGTGGGGGCATGTTGCGCAGGCATAGCGGTGCGAAGTTGGGGTAACTGGAGCTTAATGCCAGTCAGACGGTCCTCTTTCATTCAACACCTGCCCCGGCGTTACCCCCCGCCCCCGCACCCACCGTTACCCACGCCACACACCCGCACCCCCACCCACACCCGGATTAGTACATAGTGTACAGTTACCGTTAAGCGTTTCTCTTGAACCCACATGCGCACACACCCCCAGGTCCGCATGCCGTTCCTGTCCAACGACCGACTGGCGGCCCTGGCGGCGGACGAGGCGGCCCGAGTGCCCCGCGACCTGCTGCTGGCGGCAATGGCCGCGCGCCTCACCCTCATAGATCACCCGGAGCGACTGCCGCCGCCGACGGGGGTGCCGGCGGTGGCGGCGGCGGCGGCGCAAGCAGCGCCGGCGGCGGCGGCGACGCCGACTCACGGCGGCATCTCGCGTGTGGCGTCGTTTGCGACGGTTGACGCCGCCGCGGCCGCCGCGGCGGCGGCGACCGCCGCAACGACGGAGTCCGCGGCGCCGGGGTCTGCCGCCGCCGCCGCCTCCGGCGGCGGCAGCGGCGGCGGCGGCCGCAGCAGCACCAGCGGCAGCGGTAACACGTCGCAGCTGTCGTCGACGGCGTCGGTCAGCGGCGGTGGCGCCGCCGGCGCCATCCTGGCATCGCTGGCGTTGTCCAGCAGCACCGGCGCCGCTGGCGGCGCCTCCGCTGGCGGTGGTGGCGGCGGCGGCTTCGGATCGATGCTGGCGGCGGTCGGCGGGCCGCTGTTTGCCGTACCGCGGCGGAGCTACTGCTGCAGCATAGAGTACGGGCTGCCGGGGGGCAGTGAGTACGCGGCGGTTCCGCTGGAGGCGGTGTGGGAGGAGCTGGTGCCCTCGCTGGGGGTGCGTGTGTCAGGTGAGTGGGTGTCTTAGACGGGGGCGCGTGTCAGGTGGGTGGGTGGGTGTGTCACGTGGGTTGGGGTGCGGGCAATGTGGGTTGTGGGAGGAGCTGGTGCCCTCGCTTGGGGTGCGCGTGTCAGGTGGGTTGATTTAATCGAATTGGCGGGGGTCGGAGAGCAAGGGAAGGGAGGGGAGGAGTCCCGGGGACAGGCACTGGGCAGAAACCCTACAAGCGTCAGCACCATACTGCCAGTCACTTGTGCTCATTTGTCGGGGCGCAAGTACCTAACTTTCCTGCTGAGCCTTGCCGGCCAGCGTGAACGCCGCACAATCATCAAGCTGCTCCACGCACGCTGTCGTGTCCACAGTACTGTACCTTTCCTTGTGCCGTGCTTCACCTGTACCTTTCCTGCACACGCTATAGACGACGCAATCACTTGTGCTCGTTGAGCGGTCGGTGAGCCGTACGTAGATTTGAACGTACATCGGTCTGAGCTATCTAGGCCTGCGTCCCCAAATGCAGGCGACACCTTGGAGGGTGACCCTGCCAGTGTGCTGCGCACGCTGGACGACGCCGGCTCGTGGTTCACGGTGGCGGGCGACGGAGACCCCGCGGGGCCGGTGTGGGTCGAGGTAGTGAGTCGTGGGGGCCCCCATAGGGCAGTCGGGCAGCAGCAGCAGCAGCAGCAGCAGCAGCGGGCGGATTTGGCGTGGGGGCCGCTGCCGGTGGCTAAGTGATGTGTCAAAATTGACCACTTTGCATTGGAGAAATTGGACCATCCGCTGGCTTGGGTACTTGTCAGCTTGCGTGTCGCATCAGCTCGCCGGAACCGGGGCAGATCAGCAGCAGCCCCGGCCTACGGGCCGTCTGCCGGCCCTCTTACCGGCCCTCCCAAGACATGGTGTTCCACACAGTGTGGGTCAAACCCTTCTGCTCAATGCCCAACATCCGTGCCCGTGTCCCCACGTGTCCAGGTGTTCCCGCCCAACATGCGCGTCGTGGAGATTACGAAATATACATTCAGCCACGGCATGAACATAGGTGGGTCATCATAGCCGGGAAGAACCTGTGAACATGGGAGCAGCAATGCGCCATGGCGTCCGGGCACACGTGCAAGGGGCACCTGGACGGCTGGAGGTGCTCCAGGCGATACACCCTACCCGTGCTATAGGTGCCACAGACCGATTGCCAGGGCAGCTGAGTGACGGTCTACGGGCACCACCTGTCGTGGGTAGCAGTGTGCGATTGCGGCGCACGTGCCAAACAGGGTAGCAGGCGTGGCCCTCCGCCCCTTTCCGCAGCCAACAGAATGCAATTTACCTAGCTTACTCCCTTGACCAGCATCGCCCCGACTCTGCACTGCGCGCCTTACCGTTTACCGTACTCATCCTTCCTGCCCCGCTCGTCTCGCAGAGGCGCACATGTTTCCATACGGCATCAGCGACTCATCCTGGTTCCAAATGAAGGTACGGCGCACAAGCGCTGTTAGCCGCCACACTTGCGCCACATGCCGTGCTGGCCCCAGCAGGTATCGCCGGCATCCGCTTTGGCTCGCACCAAACCCACACCTAAACACCTCCCGATTCCACTATGACAAAGACACACTCCAACACTTAGTGCCGTGCTGCCCGCATGGCAAACTCTGCATTCGACTAAACCCCACCCAGCTCCACCCCAGCCATCCACCCCTCCTGTATCAGCGCTTGCGCAATGCCTTACATGGTATCCGCCCCCCTTCATGTCACGCTCCTTCAACCCCCCTCCTGACCATTTCCCCGCACGGCCTGAGCACCCAGGTTTCCGCCTGCGAGGTCGACGAGTCGCGTGTACTCACTTCACACCTCCCGCACACCCGACTTCACCCCGTACATAATCTCCACCAACCTTACTATAGAAGCGCACCTGAGCACTACGCATATACCCTGCAAGAATGCACGTGGCAAGCCCTGCATGTGAAAACCAATTCACGTGCTCGACCCCGCCCCTCCGCCCCACCCCACCCGCACAGGGCCTGACCACCCAGGTGTCCGCCGGCGAAGGGGACGACCAACCACTGCACACCCTCCGCACATCCGACACCAGCGCCAAGGCAACGGACTTTGTGGTCTCCATCGACCCCGCCTGCACACGGCAACACACGTGGCGCCGCCTTCGCATCTGCGCCGGCGAGGACGGCGGGCCCGTCACGCGGCTGTCCGTACGGCAGTTACGTTTGTACGGCAGGGTGGAGGTTTCGCTGCTGCAGGAGCCGACGGGTAGGGACGTGGTGGCGGCGTGGAGGAGGAAGAAGGAGGCGGGGGCGGCGGGGGCGAGGGCGGGGGCCGGTGGGGTGTTTGGGCTGAGGGGAATAAGCGTGAAGCGGATGGGGGAGACGGGGAGGTGAGGGCTGAGGGGCGGCGGCGCGGTGGGGTTTTGACGGCCGCTGCAAAGGGCGGGGACGTAGCGCGGAAAGCATGGCGTGTAGTTCTTTTGAACGGATGTTGGTGTTTGACGGACGAGGTGAACGTGTGGGATTGTTCGATTGAGGAATTCCAACAGGACAGGATAGGTGGCGGAGCTGCGTGGATGCGTGTCACAGGTCGGAGGAGATTCGGGGACTGGTGGAGAGCTGCGCATGAGAACAGGAGTTCATAACAAAGCCCATTATTCTGCGCCCTGTGCCAGGGCACAGCGCAGCTGCAAATCTTGTTGTGTGCACTGCAGGGTATCTCATCCTGATGGTTTAGTTTTCATCTAAGAAGTCGGAAGTGGGTGTGGTCCGCAGCAGGCAGGAGAGCATAAAAAGAGGCGCGTACGGCAAGGGCAAGACAGTTTGCTTGCTTCACCGGGTGGCTGGTGTTGCTAGCGCTGTTAGGCAGTGAGGGCTGGAGTTATAATTGTGCAATTCATACCTTGCTTTTAAACGCAAACGTAGACGCAAACGGGGTGCAACGTATGGTTTGGCGCTGGTAGTAGAGGCCCCGCAATGGAACTGAGCCAGGTGGCGAGATGCGCTTATGACATCTGTCGCGAGGTGCACGCAATAGATGTGCGCCTATGACGGAGCCGCCCGGTCGGAGGTCGACGTGCGGGTAAGGAGCGCATGTTGTGTGTTAAGGACACCTGACCGTGGGCGTGTGCCGCATGTGGGTGCATGTGTGTTTCCGCGCATGTACATGCTTCCGTTGGGGAACAGAGCAGCGGGCGAAGTCCCGGGTGGTTACGCTGTCGTGTGCACGGGTTTGAGAGATGCTGTTGCTCAGAAGGGCAGGTTAGTTAACAGAGAGCCCGCAGAAGTATAGGCGTATAGCATGACTGGGGTAGCACCGGTAGACGCGCGCCCTGACGTCAGGTCTTGGGCGCCGTGCATTTTGGCTTCATCATGAGGGAGGGGTCATCTGGTAGTGTAGTCACAGACCACTTTGTTGGGCTTTGTTGGTGCAGGCTGGCGTCGACGCCCGGTGTTGCGTGACGCCTGGTGTTTGGCATGCAATTCTTGTCACATTACATTATAGGAGCGTGACGCATGCAGCTGCGTGTGCTGTCCAGGCACGTGTCGTTGGGGCGCTGGGTGTGGTCGGAACGCATTGGGACAGGGCCTGTTTTCACCCGCCCAGCAGCACGATAGTGGGTGGACGCGGAGGCGTCGTGCTCGCTGTTTCCGTACACCGGAGCACGTCACGGTGTTTGGCAATCTGTCTGAGGTCCCTTGATGAGCTGCTGTACACGGGCCGAGTTCAACGGGGTTCCTGCCAGACCGTCATTCAGTACGCACCGCACGGTGCATGCACGCTGCTTGGCGGTTGGCGTGCTTCACGTGGTGAGGTCCCTTATGCTCCTATGGGCCTAGGCCAGAAGAATGCAGCACCTGCCACACCGTACAGCCGTCAAGGCCGCGCCAGCAGCCTGAGTGATCATACCAACCAAGCCGTGGTGTATTAGGTCTCCAATGGGGCACACGTGGCGAGCGGCGGGTGTGAGGACACACCCTCATCCCACTAGCGCAGGGGAGCTCTCCTGCTCCAGCGCCCCTCTTACATAAGTGCATACGCGCAACGTATACGGCCCTCATAGCTCGTATATCTGCTGCGTGGACAATAGAGTGGTTGCGCTGCCTGTGGCTTCTACAGGATTGCCAACATCCACACGTCCTGTGCACGACTGTGGTCCGGTTGGGGTGTCTGTTCCTTCCGACGGTTCGGGCGGGCCTCTTCGCATCCTGCTCGTGCAAACGCCAGTCGCTTCCGTCACACTACGCCCCGCCCCCAACTACTGCACAGCGCCGCAGAGGAGAGGGCTTGGCCAAAGTTAAGAGGCTAAGTGCACACATACATTGTCTGCATTTCGTATATGTATTCTGACGATGTGGAGCGGTTTGGACGTGCACCAAGTTCACGTGCGATGTTGGATAGGTGCTGCCTTGGGGGCTGTCCCTACCTCACGTGCCGGACAGCCGGAGGCCCGACGGGCCCAGACATGCGCCCAGATCAACGCGCATTACTAATCAATAGCATGTTTACAAAGCTGCTAAGAGTGGCAAATCTTGCAGTTTGAGGCTGAAGTCAATATGCGACTAGGCCACACGTGCCGTCTGACGCGGCGTGGATGCCACGAGGCTCAACTGCACGAAAACAACAACATGCCAGCGAATTCCTATGCAATATGGATATCAATTGTTAAGTTAGGGCTGATCACAAGAGAACAAGAGAAGTCGGGTAAGCATGACGAACGGGTAGGCGAAGGGCCGGAGCAAGAATTACGCATACCGTCAGGGTGGGAGCTGCACGGTAGGGCTGCAGCTGATAACAGCACAGTACATCTTCCATTTGATTGATGGCTCATGGTATAGGATGTAGACCTGCAGTGTGACTCGTAGGTGCCGTAAAACAGCCGGTTGTTGGCGTTGCGCTTGAAGTGTACTCGAAATTTGTGACGGTTCAGACTGCATACATCTGCACACGACCTCTACAATAGTCGAAATTCTCCTAGCAGCTTCCTATCTCTGCAGCGGACAACACTCGACGTTGTCGCGCGCGAGCCATCGGCCATGTCATCGCCACCAGTCGGGAGCTGCAGGCCCCCGCGAGCAGCCCTCGCGCTATGCCTGTCGCTATACCTTCTAGCCCTTACATACAATCCAGCCAGCGCAAGGCAGCTCACCAGCGCGAGCCCTGCTGCAGCGCCCGCTGTCGGCACACTAGCTCAGCCTCGCGACCTTCCCGCTCCCAGCGCCGCGCTCGGCTCCTATGCGGTCCCCTCGCCCGTTCCAGCCTACGGCGGCCCTTCCCCGTCCCACCCAGCCGCTTCCCCTCCACCACAACAGCTGCAAACCAGCCCTTCTCCGCGCTCCTCCCCTACACCCCGGTCCACCAGCAGCTCAGTACCGCGTGAGGACCCCCTTGTGTACGGCAAGTACGACCATATGGCAGACAGCAGCGTGGTGCCAATCCACATGCTGTCTGTGCCCGGCACCAGCAACTTCCTGTTCATGGAGCGGCCCAGCGGCGGAAACAACCTCCCCAACATTGTCGGTGAGGACTGCGCTTTCGTGCCTTACAGTGCTACCGACCGCAGCTGCCTTGCCACGTGCGTTGGCTGCTGGGCACGACGTGCTATTACTTTTGGCACAGGATGCAATTGCGTGGCCTCCCACGCACCTACAGCACTTTTACCCCCGTATCCTCGCCAGCTGCCGTACTGCTACTCTGTAACATCCGATAGATGCCACACTCAGTCCTTCATTCCTGCGTCCTGGCGTTTTTTGGACACGTGGTGCCGATGAACATTTTCACCTCGGCTGTACCCCAATTACTCTTGTTTTTCCTCTGGCCTCCTTCCCGCACATCCTGTCCCCTCCCCAGCCCTCATGGACACTGCCACGTGGCAGGAGGTGCCGGTCAACACGTCGGACGCCGTGTTCTGTTCGGGGCACACCGTGCTCGACAACGGAGACGTGGTGGTGGTGGGCGGCCACAAGGACACGAAGGAAGCCTGGGCGGTGAGCACGTGCGGTGTGCTTGTTGGCCCGTCCGGCATGCCTACCTCTTTTAACCAAGGCGACCCCAAGCGCGCGCCAGCACTCTTTTCACCAAGAACACCCCTGCTCAGATGGGAGCCGGCTTGCCCCTTTGCACGGGGTGTACGGAAGTGCTTAGCAACACCCACACATTATTCGTTCTCACCAAATAGCAGGCATGCAATCTCTTACATCGGTAGGCGGTGCAAGGCTTCGACTCGCTTTAAAGCAAGCAAGGCCAACGAATGCGCTCGCTCCCCAGGCAAACACTGCTCATGCTGTACCCCCTTGCACCTACCTGGCCCCACTGACAGAGGGAAGCACACAGCCTGTTCATCCCCGCGACCAGCACACATGCCGTACCGTACCCGTTGCGCCTGCCTCACACTGCTTGGCCCCACCACATACATAGCGCCCTGGACGTCACCTGACCCAACATCATCTCCGTCGCACGAACACCTCGCAATGTGTTTTGTTCCGGCCGCACGCTCCCTGCACCCCGCCCTGCCTGGCCCCACCACAGAGCGGCATCGTTGCGGCTAGCATGAGAAGGGCTACCCTGGAAAGTGCCACATGCAACCGCACCCAAAATATCAGAATGGTGTGAATTATGAAATGATGAAATGTTGTAAACCCATACCTTTTGAACCACGCCCTGTATGGCCCCACCGCAGAGTGGCCTCAGCTCCATGCGTCGCTTCAACCACTCCTCAACCGACCTGAACCTGCACACCCTGGGCATGATGAACACCACGCGATGGTGCGTCTGGGGCAGGGCCTATCCTGTACGACAGTACGACAGTACAGTGCCACCAGGTGCTACAGTACGGCGTCAAGACTTCATGCCAGACCAACGCCACACATCCATACTACTCTACGCCTTGTAACTACCCCCGCTAGCCTTTGCAACCGGGCCCGTACGGTATGCAGTACAGCTGTTTTGTGCCGGGTTCAGCGCGAGGGAAGCCGTTCTGTGCTTGCTCAGAGTGCCCCTCGTAAGGTGCGGGTTGCAACGTTGCATACGTGTCGTGCTGGCAGCAGGCAACCCGTTCTGTGTGGGCTACCAATATCCCGTGCACAGGCACCCCACCTCCACACTGCTCCCTGCCGCCCCCTTATGCCCTGCCTCCCCCTCCCGCCCCTACCACTTGCCTTCCCTAGGTATCCCACCGCCACGTTGCTGCCCGACGGTCGTGTGCTCATCATGGGCGGTACCGTGGGCGTGGGGGCAGGCACCCCCGGCAACAAGGACTGGGAGCTGCTGGACCCCAACACCTTCACCACCACCGTGTACCCACTGCTAGACACCTACCTACAGCAGACCAAGAGGGTACGTGGGGCACGTGGACTGGTCTCTGCTGGGACCTGGTAGGACTTTTTGGCAGTGCACGGGGCCGTTGGTGTGCCTGGCACCACCAGGGGTATGGGTAGCAGTTTTCCTAATAATGAGGCCATCTACCTGTGCCTGGCCCTGCCAGGAGTACGGAGTGGGCTTTGTAGTAGCCTGCAGCGCATGCGCCTCTCGCCCTGTTCATGTGATGCCCCGCCAGGTTGGTTGCTGGGGCAAGAGTGTACCTGTAGGGTGCATCCGCAATTGCACCAACGCGAGACGGGCATGCGCCAGGGGCTCCCCTGGCATGCGCTGCGCCACGTGCCGTATCGCACACCGACAGCCCCTGCCCCTCCCATGCATCTGTTCCCCAACCTACAGACGTACTACCCCTTCAACTACGTGCTGCCTCACGGCCGCATGCTTACCTTCTGCTCCCGCTCCGGCTGGGTGATGGACTGGGAGAACAACACCTGGGGGGAGGAGGTGCCGCGTCTGGGGGGATACGCGGACACCCAATACCCGTACACCGCCACCAGCGCAATCTTGGGCCTGTACCCTGAGACCAACTACACGGTGGGTTTGTTGTCATTATGAGAGCATCGATAGCAACTAGAGATGGCTAGTGGCTTTTGCGCGGCGTTTCGGCGTAACTCTTTTCGACGTGGCGTTTCCTGCGTTGCAACGCGACGCCTTTACACTTTTATAAATCATACTGGATCACAATATCAAACTAGGCATGGCTTGTGTTGCCATGCTCCTAGCGCCGAGGCACGCTTGTCGACTACGCTCACATTTGAAAACAGCGTGGCTGTCGCACACCGTGGCAAGTGGTCGAGACTGAGGATGGTCATTCGATCAGGAAAACAGCACTTTAATGATGTACAATATTTCCAATGGCGCCTCGAAGCGTCAGCCGCGACTGTTGCGCTCACTCGCTGACCGCGTGGGTGCCCATCGCAGGTCCACATGATGGTGTTTGGGGGCCAGACCGCTCGCCGTCCCACTGTTGAGACTCCTGCCAACAAGAACGCAAACCGCATGAGTCTGTCCTGGGACGCGGCCACTGGCAACTACACGTTCGACGGCTGGGAGCTGGAGCAGATGGCCTCCAAGCGCGTCATGCCGGACGTGGTGCTGCTGCCCAACGGAAAGGCCATCATCGTAAACGGGGCAGAGGTGAGGGGGCTTGTGCCGGGCTGGATATGTGGCCCAAAGGAGTGGTCTGCGCAACAGGCAGGCCTGCATTTAGACAGGCGGCCCCTTGCTTGGCTGCTGGGCTTTGCACAACGTGTAGCGAAAGCTTGCAGGGATATCCTGCCGCAGTACAACGCTCCTGTATGGTATGCACAAGAACATACAAGGCATACTGTCCGGTCCTGCAGTGATTAAAACACCAGCGGGGCAAGCACCAGGCCATGGAGCCACCGATCTAACAACACCCAATTGCTGCACCGCCCCTTGTTCTTCCCCCGCATGCAGTTTGGCATTGCTGGCGACGGCACCGAATCCGCCGACTTCCCCGTGCTGTACGCCGAGCTGTACGACCCCGACATGCCGTACGGCAGCCGCTTCCGCCGCCTTGGCAGTACGCCCGTGGCCCGCATGTACCACTCCACCGCCGCCCTCACGCCGGACGGCACCGTGCTTGTGGCTGGTTGCGACAGGTGCAAGGGGATGCAGGTTGCGCCCGATTGGCCCTACCCCTACCAGCCCCTATCCTCCCACTTCGAATATCGCGTCGAGGTTTTTACCCCGCCTTTCGTCTTCCAAACCGCCGACCGGCCGCAAATTGCCGCCCTGCCGAATGGCGATGTGATGAGCTTCCGTGAGCCATTCAACCTCACCGTCACCTTCCCCGACCACCCCGGCTGCGCTTCCGCCAACCTCTCCTCCCCCGGCTGCCCCCGCGTCACCCGCGTGGTGCTGATGGCCCCCTCCACCACCACCCACTCGTTCAACACCAACCAGCGCCTTGTGGGTCTGGAGCTGCTGCAGGCCGTGCCGCAGGGCGCGGCAGGGGCAGGAGCTGCCTCGTTCGCGGTGACCGTGGTGGGCCCGCCCAGCACCTTTGTGGCGCCACCCCAGATGTACATGCTGTTCGCGCTGAACGGGGATGTATACTCGCGGGCGGCGTGGGTGACGCTACAGCGGCCGCCGGAGGGGCACCCCGCCAACATGCCGCTGGGGGCGGAGTAACGTGCACGGGGCCCACATCACCGGTAAACCGCTTCCTATCTACGACAGCAGAGGTCGTGGGCCAACGATGCCCAGCACGCTGCTTTGCATCTGTCCTGTACTACAACGCGCCAAGCATTCCGCGCATCCTGCTGGTGCCTTAGGGCTCAACGGCATGGGTGAATGCATGTAGGCATGTGAGAACATTGTGTGGCGAGCGTTAGCGAGCGTGCGTGTTTGGGCCCAGGAGTACGCTTAGCGTGTCTAGATTCATTGCATGTGCATACGTGCGTGGCATTGTGTGTGCCGCGCGTGCGTGCCAACATATTTTTTTATACTTGTGGCTCTTCCGATGCGGCATGCGGCCGTTCAGCAGCAGGGTGCGCTGTCGCGTGTCACCGTAAGCCTGCTGCCCTTATGGAGTCTAGTTCCGTCCCTGCAGTTGGCGTGGGCAAACCCAGCGGCTGTGGGGAAGCCTGCGTGCGTAACAAATGTTGCCTCTTCAAGTAGCTTGTGTCACGCAGTGTGCAGTGCGCACGTGCCGAACTTTATCTCTTGGGCGTGGTCTTCCCTTCTAACTGACGGCCTTTAATATGAACGATTTGTGTTGTGCCCGCTTGGTTGCCGTGCTGGCTTGCGGTTAACATATATAGCTGCTGATTGGCAGGTGCTAGTTGCTGTACATACTCTGTGGGCTTGTGCAGGACGTACGCGAAGCTGGGATTTGTTTTTTTGTGAAAGCGCCTGATCTCATGGCCACTAGAGTTTTGCAGGATGTATTTGGCTGCGGGGAGGTCAAGGTGCCTACCCTTGTTTTTTTTTTTTTTTTTCTTCGTGGGAAGGTTACAGGGGCTAGGAATTCGGTGCTTGGCAAGCACTTGTGGGGGGATATG
>VFQN01001347.1_pt1 | contig 41436 bp, 34 predicted proteins | sample 3512371 | NCBI WGS metagenome assembly VFQN01 (sample SAMN10412370, study PRJNA504923) | tailings metagenome | isolation source: Replicate 2 from Balatoc abandoned mine | place: Philippines: Itogon, Benguet | collected 2017-08-28 | reverse complement strand
CGCGGTGACCGAGTACGCCATCGACGTGATGGGGCGGATCACGCGCGAGGTGCTCAGGAACCGGCAGAACGCGGCCGGAACCGTCTCCACCGACGACGTGAAGCGCTACCGCTACGACCTGCTGGGCCGGCAGACGCACACGATCGACGGGGGGACGTACAACAGCGTGGCACGGGGTACCGGCTTCATCAATGAATCGGGCTACAACGCATTTGGCGAAGTCACAGGCCGCCGCAGCTATGTGGGCACCGCACCCACAGCGTGGCAGGAGTTCGCTGAGTACGACCGCGCCGGGCGCGTATGGAAGACTAACTCTGGCGATGGAATCACCAAGGTCCACGTACACGACGCTGATGGAAACACGACGCTGACGGTCACCGGACCCGAAATCACTGCGCAACTGACACGCACCCAGGCACTCGCACAGACAGGCTCGTACACGATTAACGTCTATGACGAAAGAAATCAACTCGTCAAGACAATCCAGCCCGCGAACACTGCGCAAGGAAGTGCGGCTTCGGTCGTCACGGTCGGACAGCAGAGCGGTAGCGCGCTGGTTTCCGAATCGCAGATACAGCAAGTGATGTTGGGCCAAACCGCGGCGCAGGTATTGAGTCCCAACAGCGATCTGACCGTTGGCGCGTCAAACTCACTCGCGTCGTACGTGCTGACCTTCAAGAGGGATCTCGAACCGGCGTACTGGAACAAGTATCTGATGTCCTGGGTGCTGAACATTGGCGGTATTCCGGACACCAGTTCGCTTGGAAACGGACGGCTGCGACTGAACGTCGAGTGGACGCATGGCTACGACGATTGGGATCATCCGAACCCGATGACCTTTCAAAGCGATCTTGTTTTCGATTCCACGTCATCGACGGCTCGTGTCGTAACTCCCAGGTTGTATGCCGAGGACAAGAGGGCATACATCGATTCGGATGACGATCCGCACGGCTATTTCAGGGTAATCGGTCTTCAGAAGGAAATCGAAGGGCTGGGTTGGGTAACGCTCAGTACGAGCCGGTCCCAGCTCATATGTCTGAATCACGCGTCGGATTATGGCTACACGAATCAGGCGACAAACAACGCTCTGACTACGCGGCGAAACCCGAGTCAACTCAATACCGTTACGACGTCGATGACGGGTCTGTCGTCGATCGCAAACTCGGTAAAGATAACGACACAACCGAATGCGGCGAAGATTCTTGTCTATTACCGTGAGTCCGGTTCACTGGGCGGGTATACCGCGCTCGTCGCCCTGAAGATGAAGAACTCGGCCGGCGCCGATATCAGCGGCCTGTTCTCGTTCGATACGAGCGGACTGAACAGGAAGAACTATGAAATCCAGTACGTCGCCATCAAGTCCGATGGAAGCATCATCTCTCAGGCTTCGGGGCAGCTCGATCTGCGCACGACGGGGCAGGTGCAGGTTTCGCTGAATGCGGGAGCCATGTTTGAAGAGAGCCGTGCAATAGCGCTCACCGGCGGCGGATTTCACATCCTCGGGCACCAGTCTGCAACGAGTGTCAGACTCAAATATCGCATCAAGGGAAGTGGCGCCCAGTGGTCCAGCATGGTCTTGACCGGAACCCCCGATACTGTATCCAGTGGAGTCTTCCGGGCCGGATCCACGACTTTTTCAGCAGGCCAGCAATACGAAATAACCCTTGAATCCATCAATTCATCGGGCCAGGTTTTCCGCCAGTTTCATACCGAGTTGTCGACTACCACCGGTTCAGAACGAATTGCGGCCTTGGCGGACGTCGGGCCCATCGTCGTCAAGTTCATCGATCAGCCGACCGCTTCCAAGCTCGAGGTGCGCTACAGACTTCAGAATTCCACTGGCAGCTATTCAAGCATCTGGCTGGATTCTGCCGCCTCCCAGCCTGGCGGCTTCTCTTGGGATGCCTCTTCTTTGGTGGCGGACAGGCAGGGAACATATGTCTATGAAGTTGAAACCCTTGCCTACGATCGTGACAGCGGCGTCCTGATCAATCACAACAGATCAACCGTCACATTAGGAGTTGGCGCACGGATCGAGAATATCCGCCGTGTACCGGTCAAGGTGCTTCGGTTCCCGGTTGAGAGCGCCGCTGCCAGCAATATTGAATTCGGATTCCGGTTGAAAGGCACCAACGGCGTTTACGTATCGGCATCAGTCTCCCGCTATGTTTCTGGCGCCTTCGATGAGTTCAGGGTGCACCTGCCGGAAACAGTGCTTTCGGAAGTGGAATACGAGTACCGATATTCGGTAATCAATAGTGCCGGAACCGTACTGTCGGTCGAAGACGGCGGATTCCTGCTCAGATCTGCGGCCTCCGAGGTCTATAGCCTGGAGTGGGTACTGACTGAAGGTGAGGAGCAGACGACCCAGATTACTCGCACGCAGCATCACAACGCATTTGGCGAGGTGATATCTGAAATCGACGGCTTGGGAAGGAGCACGAACTTCGAGTACAACCGCGCGGGCGGGTTGATACTCAAGCGCGAGGCTGAAACCGATGTGACGCTGCTCAACGGAAGCAAGGTCAGACAGCGACCGGAAACCCGCTATACGTATGACGCCGCCGGTCGGCTCGTCGAGATCAAGGACGCCAACAATAACCCGAACAGTCAGATCTGGCTGACAGGCGCAGACGATGACAGTCAGATCGCGCTGAAGCGCCAGGCTGACGGCGGTATCGAGCGGCAGCGCTTCGACGTGTTCGGGCAACTCCGCCAGCATGTCAACCAGCGGTCGGGCATAGGCTCGGAAGCACTGTATCGGACGGACTACGCTTACGACAAAGCAGGTCGTCTGGTCGAGGTGCTGAGACCGGAGCGCCCAGCCAGCTCGCCGGGAAATCCCGATGCATCAGCAGCAAGGGCCAGGGATGTTTATGTCTACGATGCCGCAGGACAGCGCATCGGGTTCACCAATGCACTCGGAAAGACGGCATACACCGACTACGACAGTCTGGGCAGGGTGACTAGATCGGTCAGTGCGGGCGGGAGTGAAACGACATACGCCTACACCTGGGATGGAACCATCCAGGGACTCGGCGGAGCCTCCGGCGGAGGATGGCTGAAGACAGAAACCGATGTGATGCAGCGTACGCTCAAGGACAGGGTCGATCTGTATGGTCGCGTGCGTTCGCACGAGGACCTTGGGGGACATCAGTTCGCCTACAACTACAACGCCGCTGGCTGGCTGATGTCGCAGACAGGCACGACCGGCCAGAACATCGAGTACAGCTACTACGCAAACGGATTCCTGCGATCGATCTGGGACAAGGCACTGGGCATGCACACCCAGTATCGGTACGACGACGAGGGCAACAAGGTATTCGAAGGCTACACCCGGCTGAACGATGCATCGAACCTCTCGTCCGGCGTAAGCAACTACTACCAGTATTCCGAGATCGAGTACGACGAGCTGAACCGTATAAAACGCGTCGTCGATCCGAAGGCGACCATCAGCTACGAATACGACGCGGTAGGTAACCGGCGGCGTGTGCACAGCGTGTACCACGACGGGCTGAATGGCGGCATGTCGGAGCAGGACTACTGGTACGCCTACGACGCGATGAATCGTTTCACGATCACCATGGGTGCGCTCGGTACCCAGTCCGGCGAGACGACAGTCGTAGCGGGCGGTACGGGTGTGACCATCTCCTATGATGCTGCGGGCTGGAGAATCGGGGCGCTCAATGCGAGCGATGGCACGCAGGAGGTCTACAGCTATACGAACGATGGGTATCTGGAGCAGGTCAACATCAACGGCACTCGCAGATCGCTGCGCGAGACGGATCTACTGGGCCGGGTGTGGCGATACCGCGAGTTCGCGTCGAATGGTATGACCGAAACCAGCCGGCGCACTGTCAACCGTGATGATGACAATCGTGTGAGGAGCGAATCCGGAAACAACAATGGCGACACCTACAGCAGCACTTACTATTACTACGTCGACGGTGCCGACAGCAGCTACAGTCAGTCGGGTCAAGGGGCGTTGGCGCGGGTAAGCACGAGCAGTACCCCTGCGGGTGGTTCGACGACGCAGACGAACACCTACTACTCCTATGAATACTGGGACGAGGCGAAGCAGCAGACGATCACGGAGCGCGCGTACAACGCCACGCTGAAGCACCAGAACAATCTCTGGAAGCCGGGGCAGGCATACCTGAGCTACGACGAGAACGGCCATCTGAAGACCGCGCGCGACGCGGGTAATGACGGTTACATCGAGACCGCCGACGACAGGGTGATGCGTTACACCACCGACGCCCAGGGTCTGGTGCTCACGCGCGACGAGCTGGAAGGTGGATCCATCCACAAGGTCCAGCGCTACTACTACGTGGACGGCCGTCGTGTCGGCGACGTGGGCACCACCGGCCCTGACCGCGTCGATTACGCACAGGCACTGACGAAGAAGCGCACGAACCAGACGAGTTACAAGCGCTGGGTGCCGATATCGAGCGCCGACTTCGATCAGAACTACGAACCGGTCGGGCCGGAGTATCCCGGGCCGACGTCGTCGAACTACACGGTGCGCAACGGAGACACGCTGGAGAGCATCGCCCGCGCGGTATGGGGCGATGCGAGCCTGTGGTACCTGATCGCCGACGCGAACGGTTTGACCGGTCGGGAAGCGCTCGCGGCGAACACCGTGCTGGTGATCCCGAACAAGGTCACCAACGTCCACAACAACTCCACCACCTTCCGGCCCTACAACCCGGCCGAGGCAATGGGGGATGTGAATCCGACGCTGCCGGAAGCGCCGCCTCCGCCGCGGAAGAAGAAAAAGTGTGGCGGGTTGGGGATCATCATCGTGGCGGTGGTGGCGGTGGTGGCGACTGCGGCTGTCGTGGGAGCCCTTTCCGGTGCGAGCGGATTGAGTGCAATCAGCACCGGGTTCAATGTCATGGGTGGAGTTGCCGGCGCCGCAACAGCCGGCACTCTCGGTGCAACGAACCTTAGCTTGGCAATGGCCATAGGCGGGGCGGTAGGTTCGGTCGCTGGGCAACTCACGGGCATGGCCCTTGGTGTGCAGGACAAGTTCTCTTGGGGGGCTGTTGCTACGTCGGCTTTGACTACTGCGCTTGCGCCGCAGATTACGCCCTTCGGGAAGGGCAACGAGTCGTGGGTCATTGCTGGTAACGCTGCGGCGCGCAGCGTCGTGAATCAGGGCGTCAACATCGTCGCAGGTCAGCAGAAGGGATTCAGCTGGGCCGGTGTGGCGGCCAGCGCCATCGCAGCCCCGATCATGCACAAGGTGGGCAATGCGCTGTTTGGTAAGAGCGATGAATTCGGGAATCGCACCGAGCAGTGGACGAAGGACAGTCCGCTGCTTGCTGCTGCCGCAGAATCGACCGTTAATGCTCTTATTTCAGCGACTACTCATATCGCTCTCGTCGGTGGCAAGGTGCAGTGGGCGGCTGTTGCTGCAGATTCGATTTCTGGATTCGTGCAGTCTCGGGCGTTTGGCAATGCGTTGGGTCAAGGGGGGACGAGCCGAAGCCAGGCCGAGCCCACCGTGCCGGGGCCAGTATCGGCAGAGGAGAAGGCGGCCATTCTCGAACTGTTTAAGGACGGGCCGGGCATGGCCCCGACCGGAACGTCCTCGAGCGGACAGGCGTGGGCTGCGGACGTGGCAGCACGTCGAGCTGTTGTGAGTGCGCGGCAGGTCGATGAGTTTCTGGCCGCTGTGGGCTCGGGCAGCGTCAGCGTCGATACCCGGCCGGACAGCATTTACGTGCAGGCTGGTGACAGCCTTAGCAAGATTGCGGCGCGCTTCCCCGAGTACGGCAACGTCAATGATTTGAAAAATCAGATCATTGCGGCGAACCCGCTGCTGAGCGATCCAAATCTGTTGCACGAGGAGATGGTGCTGAATTTCCCTGGCGCCGGTACGGTGGTCGATAGGGCTGCGATGGCGCGCGCAGTGGGAGCGGACGGGCGGTATCGGGTTGCTTTGGCTGCGCGTGCTCAGCCGATTTCGGTTGTAGGAGGCAATGAGCTGTACTTCGATGGCTTGAGCTTCGCGGACTTGGCATCGGGTGGTGGTTCGCCGTCGCTGGGCGGTTCCACATCTTTGAGCGAGATGCAGCGCGCGCAAGCGCATGCGCTGGGCGTCTATGACGCAGGTGCGGAAGCGGTCGAAGGCGCCGGCTACAGCTTCGGCGTAGTCGGTACGCCGGAAAGCCGCGCAGCCTGGGCTATGCAGACGGCGCAGGCAGGTGTCGAGGGCCTCAGGCGCTTTGTCAACGACCCGGGCGGTGCTGTCTCGGGCTGGAGGGACAGGCTGACGGGCGATGACCCCCTGGCTATCCGGCAAGCCACGGCCCAAGGCACCGGTGTGGCGATTGGCGTGGTAAGCGGCGCAGTGATGGGTCGCATACAAGGAACGGGCGGCAGCGTTGCGGCATCGGAAAGGTACTTGGGGCTGTTGAATCGCAATGCGGAGCCATTGACGGCATCACAGATTGCCGAGGCTCGGAGCTATGCCTTGCAACTGGGACTGCCTGAGGACAGGCTTCAGTTCTTCACACATGGCGGAGGGCACCAGCGCAGCGCCTACAGCGACCTCCTTGACACAGTGTTCCTCGGACCGGACTTGCTGCCTGGAGTCGGAGAGGGGCTAGCTGCAAACTCGCGGGTATCTGCGCGCGGATTGTTGGCTCATGAAATCGTGGGGCATAGAGATACAACTTTGGCAGGACGAGCGTTCGAGGCAGGTTCCTTATACGACGAAGTGCAAGCTAGCTGGCGAGCTGCTCGTCTTGCGCCGGCCTTGACCGGCGCAGAGCGATTTACGCTCTTGCGCGATGCAGTCGAGCGCGTGCACGGGGAAGGGCTCCGAGTGCGAGATCTTGACAAGACCAAATTCTGGTTTGGGGAGGCGAAGTGAATACCGAAGCAAAGCGACCATTGAGCAACGAGGACCGTCAGCGATTCATTGAGGCGCTTGAACAATATAGGCGTACCGGCGAGAGCACCATTAAGTGCGATTTCTGCAATAGTCCCATCCGGTTCTTGGATGCTGGAAGCGCGACGAACCACTCATGCAATTGCGGTAAGTTCAACGGAACATTGCGCGGCTTGTAAGAAAAAACAATAGGGGACGCACCACGAATACCAAGTAGATATTCCGGTGCGTGTGCCATCTCAGCGGCGGTGTTGTGCCGCGGGCTCAGATCAGAACAACTGTCCTGACTCGGGAGGAGCGATCTTCTTCGGGCGTCCTGCTTTGCCTGGAGTGACCCGCCGACCGAGGGCGAGACGGATTTCTGCTGTCAAGCGATCGTTGCCCAGCACGAAGTTGCCGTTCGTGGCCTGGCGTATCTGATCGATCAGGCCGGGTTCGACATGGGTGCGGAACAGTTCGCGGTAGGCGTGCTGGCGGGCTTCTGCGGTGTCGGCCAGCGCGAGATTGAGGGGGTGAGGCGTGAGCAGGGGATTCCACTCGCCCTGCGCGTGGGTGTGATAACTGGACCAGCGGTAGTCGGCGGGGTGTTCAACTATGCCGGCGAGGACTGGGTTGAGTTCGATGTAGCGCTGGCAGGTGAGCAGCCAGGCGTCCTGCTGGATGAGGCAGGAGCGATAGCGCCCTTCCCAGAGAGAGCCGCTGCGTCAGTAGGTCCGGTTGATGTACTGCACATAGCGCTGGCCCAGGCGTTTCATCATGACTCCGGGCGCTTCGGCGTCGTCTGACGACACGAGCAGATGCACGTGGTTCGTCATCAGCACGCAGGCGTGGATGCGGCAGCCCGTGTTGCGCGCGTGGTCGCCCAGCCAGTCGAGATGTGGATGCAGTCGTCGTCACAGTAGAAGCAGGCTTGCCGGTTGTTGCCGCGCTGGATCAGGTGCAGCGGAACGCCGGCCAGGGTGATGCGGGCACGTCTTGGCATGAATATCTCCGGAGTGTTGCGGCAATCCGTTTTGCATATATGGAGGCCGGTGTCGTGCCGGTACCCGATTCCGTGGTTCAGGTGCGAGGGCGGTCTGCGCTCCGGGCGCCGACGCCATTCTGGCGGATGGCATCCGTAGCCGGTTTGCTTCGAATCGATTAGTCTGCGCGCGTGCTCATATTCCATTCACTTCGCACCCATCATGTCCCATTCCCCGTCTGCGGCTGAGGGCGCGCGCGCGCGTCTGCAGCGACTTGAAGGTTTCATCGAACACGACCCGGACAACGTGAGCCTGCTGGCCGACGCAGCCGAGTGCGCCCTCGCGGCGGGCGACCCGGGCAGGGCACGGGCTCACGTGCAGCGCGCACTCGAGCTCGCACCGGGGCAGGGGCCGTTGTTGCTGCAACTGTCGTCGGTCGCCATCGCCGAATACAACTTCGACGACAGCGTTGCCATCACCTCCGCACTGATCGGCGAAGGTATCGACGACGCGGCGGTGCTGTTCAACCACGCGTTTGCGCTGGTTCATCTGCAGCGCTACGACGAGGCGCAGCCAGTGTTGCAGCGTCTGGCGCAGCAGGTGGAGGTGTCGCCCTGGGTGCCCCGACTGACGATACGGAGCCTGCACGCGCTGGGCGATCTTGATGAAGCCATTGCGCTGGCGGTGGCCCACCTGGCGTCATATCCCGACGACGCCGACGTAGAGGGCATGCTGGCGCTGCTGTACTTCGACAACGAGGACATGGCAGCTGCGCGCAGACATGCGGCGCACGCCCTGGCGTCGCAGCTGGACAACCTTGACGCGCTGCTCGCGGCCGGCATGGTGGCGCTGGCCGATGAGGAAGTGGATCGCGGGCAGGACCTGCTGCAGCGCGCGGTGACCGTCCAGCCGCGCAGCGGGCGCGCCTGGGTCGGGCTGGCGCTGGCCGAACTGATGGGCTTCGATCTTCCGGCGGCCGAGCGCCTGATGCAGCAGGCGCTGCGTCATATGCCGTCGCACATCGGCAGCTGGCACCTGCTCGGCTGGGTGCAGTTGCTGCAGCAGAAGGTGGACGAAGCCGAAGCGAGTTTCCGCTCCGCTTACGAGCTGGATGACACCTTCGGCGAATCGCACGGTGCGCTGGCTGCGATTGCGGCAACCCGCGGCCAGTGGGCCGAAGCCGAGCGACTGGCCGAGGTGGCGCGCCGCCTCGACGGCGAATCGATGGCCATCCGCTATGTCGATCTGCTGCGTGCTGCGCAAAGCGGCCGTCTTTCCCCGGATGAGGTAAGGGCACTGCTCACCCAGGCGATCCGGTCGATGAGTGCGCCTGCCGGCGGTTCCCTGGAGGCGTTCGCAGAGCGCCTGAAAGAGCGGAAGCGCACGCCGTCGGCCTGATGGCCGCCGGGGGCGATCCGGGGCGCGTCTTGTCGTCCGACGCGACCCGTTAGGCCCGTCGGTCCACGTCCTCCGATGCCCCGAAGTACGCAGGCGGGCATGGGATTTTTTCCCGGGTGTCATTTGTAAATTAATGTGGCGTCACCCCGGGCCGAAACCCATTGGCCCGGCTTCGCGTTTTGTTCCGTGGTCACGAGCCAGAGCCGTTTCCGGGTCCTCTCGTCGGTCACAAACGCTCCTTCGTCATCCGCCGTCCGGTTGATTGTGATTTACATCTCTTTTCGATAGCCTCCCCCGCGCATGTCGAAGTGGTACCAGCCGGGCATAAGAAACCGGACGCGACGCACGATCAATACAACAGAGAGAGCGGGGAAAGCATGTCGGGTGATGTGGCCTTGCAACTGCTTGCGAGGATGCTCTGGGTCGGAGTTCTGATAGCGGCGCCGTTGCTGCTGATCACGATGGCGGTCGGTCTGCTTGTGAGCATTTTCCAGGTCGTGACCCAGATACAGGACATGTCCTTGTCCTTCATTCCCAAGCTGCTTACCGTGGTGGTGGTACTGGTGGCTTTCGGCCCCTGGATGCTCAAGCAGCTGGTCGGCTATTCGGCAGCCGTGATTTCCAGCATTCCGTCCTATTTCTGACGCCATGGAATGGCTGCTCAAACTCCTGCTGGTATCGGTGCGCGTGTCCCCGCTGTTTGCCGGCACGCCGGTATTCGGCAGCATCCCGGTTCCAGTGTCCGCGCGCATAGTGCTTCTGGTCGCTCTGTCATGCGCGCTGGTGTCCCGGGTTCCGCTGCCCGAGGTGCAGGTGGCGCTGCTGCCGCAGTGGGTGCTGTTCGAACTGCTGGTGGGGGCGACCTTTGCTGCCGGCCTGCATGCCGGCTTTGCCGCATTCCATTTCGGCGGACGCCTGCTTGACCTGCAGATCGGCTTCGGTCTGGCCAATCTGGTGGATTTCAGCAATAACGCCAGCATGCCGCTGATCGGAACGGCGCTGTCCATGGTAGCGGTGCTCACCTTCCTGTCGGTGGATGGTCACCATGAACTGCTGCGTGCGCTGCAGTTTTCGCTGGTCAAACTGCCGCCCGGCGGCACGCTGTCCGACATCGACATCGGTGCAGTCGTGGCGCAATTCGGGGCCGCCTTTTCCTTCGGTTTCGCGGTGGTTGCACCGGTCGTGCTGTGCCTGCTGCTGATCGATGTCGGCATGGCCTACATGTCGCGCACCATGCCGCAGATGAACGTGTTCATCCTGTCGCTGGGCGTGAAGGTGTTTGTTGGCCTCGTCGTTCTGGCGATCTCGCTGCCTTTTGCCGGCGGCGTCATGTTGCGTGTGTTCGATGCCATTTTCGATGGCTGGGCGGCGGTGTTGAGCTGATGGCGGCGGAACAGCAGGATCAGGACCGCAGCGAGGCCGCGACACCCTTCAAGCTGCAGGAAGCGCGCAAACGCGGCTCGGTGGCGAAGAGTGTGGACACCAGCGCACTGCTGGTGCTGGCCACAGCAGCCTTCGTTCTTCATTTTTCAGCAAGCGGCATCGTGGACCGACAACTGGTGGTGTACGCCGGTCTGCTCTCCGGCGCGCACGGCATGTCCTTCGCGCTCGATGACATTCCGGTCTATCTGGTACGCATCCTGTCCGAATGCCTGCTGACACTGCTGCCGCTGCTGTTGCCGGTCGTGGGCATCGCGCTGCTCGGCAACTTCGTGCAGACCGGACCGGTGTTCTCCTTCTTCCCGCTCAAGCCCGACCTCGACCGCATCAACCCGGTGAGCGGTTTCAAGCGTCTGTTCTCGATGCGCCTGCTGGTCGAGGGCGTCAAGACGGTGATCAAGTGCGCGCTATTTGCCGCGGTGCTGTATGCAGTGGTGGTCGATGCACTGCCCGTGTTGCTGCAGACCTTGTCGATGCCGGCCCCCGCCGCCGCGCGGGTGCTGCATTCCGGGGCGTCCACGCTGGTGTTCAGGCTCACTCTTGTGCTGCTGCTGATCGCCGCCATCGATGCGGTTTACAGCCGCTGGGACTTCTCGAAGCGCATGCGCATGAGCCGCCGCGACATCCGTGACGAGATCAAGCGGCGCGAAGGCGATCCGCGGGTGAAGTCGCGGCTGCGCGAACTGCAGCGCGAGGCGGTGAAGCGCGCGGCTAGCCTTGGCCGGGTGAAGGATGCGGATGTCCTGATCACCAATCCGGTCCATCTGGCCGTGGCCATCCGCTACGCACGCGCCGAGCAGGATGCTCCCGTTGTGGTGGCAAAGGGGGCCGGTTTTCTGGCCGCCCGCATGCGCGCCGTGGCCCGCCGGCATCGCGTGCCGGTGATGGAGAACCGCCGGCTGGCGCGTGCCCTGTTTCATCGCGTCGCGCTGGACCGCGCCGTGCCGGCGGAGCACTACGGTGCCATCGCACGCATCCTGCTGTGGGCTTATGCACTGCGCGGCCGCCGTGAGGGCTTTGCGTCATGAAGGCGCTGCGCCGCATCGTGGGCGACAACGCAGACATGCTGATGATCGTCGGCATGCTGGGCATCCTGATCGTGCTGTTCACGCCGATTCCGCCGCGGGTGCTGGATTTCCTGCTGCTGGCCAACCTCAGTTTCGCGCTGCTGCTGCTGCTGCTTACCTTCTACGTCGAGAAGCCGGTCGAGTTCTCGACCTATCCGTCGCTGCTGCTGATCGCAACGCTGTTCCGGCTGTCGCTGAACATTGCCGCAACGCGCCTCATCCTGTCCGGTGCGGATGCAGGGAAGGTGATCGGTGCCATCGGCTCCTATGTTGTTCAGGGCAACTACATCATCGGCCTGATCGTGTTCCTGATCCTGGTGGTGGTGCAGTACGTCGTCGTGACCAATGGCGCCCAGCGCGTTGCGGAGGTGGCGGCGCGCTTCACGCTTGACAGCATGCCGGGCCAGCAGATGAGCATCGACGCCGATCTCAATATGGGTTTCATCGACCAGCAGGAAGCCCAGCGTCGGCGCAAGGAGATCGAGAAGGAGGCGAACTTCTATGGCGCGATGGATGGCGCGAGCAAGTTTGTGAAAGGCGATGCCATCGCTGGCATCGTCATCCTGCTCATCGATATCTTCGGCGGGCTGGCGATCGGCGTAATGCAGATGGGCATGCCCTGGGCAGAAGCGGCGCAGACCTTTACGCTGCTCACTGTCGGCGATGGCATCGTGACCCAGGTTCCCGCGCTGGTGATCGCGGTCGGCACCGGCATCATCGTCACCCGCTCGGGCTCGGACAGCCGCCTCAGCAAGGAGGTGATGGCTCAGGTCGCGGCCTTCCCGAAAGCCATCGTGATCGTGCTGGTGGCCCTGCTGGGCATCGGCCTGCTGCCGGGCATGCCCTTGTTCCCGGTGCTGGTGATTGCAGCGCTGATGGGCGCCGCGGCGTTCCTGCTGATCCGCAGTGCGAAGCAGGACGATGTGTCCACCGCGGAGCAGGACGATACCGCGTCCGCCGAATCACGCATCGAGGATCTGCTCGTCATCGATCCGATCGATGTGCGGGTCGGGCAGAACCTGATACAGCTCATCAACGCCGAGGACTCCGGGCTCGCGGATCGCATAACGGCTTTCCGCAAGCAGTTCGCGCTCGACGCCGGTCTGGTGTTGCCCGGCGTGAAGATCCGGGACGACAAGAAGCTCCCGCCGCATGCCTACCAGATATCGGTCTTCGGCGTCGTCAGCGGCGACGCCGAGCTGTTGCCTGATCGCATGCTGGCCATTCATCCGCGTGGCGGCAAAGGCGGCCTGGACGGCATCGAAACGCGCGATCCGACCTACGGCCTGCCGGCGTTGTGGATAGACGACGGCCAGAAGGTTGCCGCACGCACCGCCGGCTTCACGCTGGTGGATCCGATGACCGTTTTTGTGACCCACCTCACCGAGGTGCTTCGGCGCAACGCGTCGAACCTGCTTACCCGTGCCGCGGCCGGTGCGCTGATCGACCGCGTGCGCGAGCGCAATGCCGGACTTGTCGAGGAGCTGATTCCCGGCGTGCTGTCGGTGGTGGAGGTGCAGAAGGTGCTGCAGAACCTTCTGGCGGAGAAGGTATCGATCCGCAACCTCGAAGCGGTGCTCGAAGTGCTGGCCGACCACGGACGGGCGACCAAGAGCGCCGACGCGCTGACCGAGGCGGTACGTCAGCGTCTCGGGCCGGCGATCTGCCAGTCGCTCGCCGGCAGCAAGGGTGAGCTTCCGGTGCTCACCTTCGATCCGGCGACCGAACAGCGCATCGCCGGCAGTCTGCAAGGGGCCGAGGACGGCACGCGTCTGCTGCTCGAACCCAAGTTCGCCGAAGCGGTCATGGGCCGTCTGGCTGGGCAGGTGGAGCAGATGATGAAGGCGAACGTGTCGCCGGTGCTGCTGTGCGCGCCGGAACTGCGGCGTCACGTGCGACGCATCACCGAGCGCGTGTTGCCGCACCTCGCCGTACTGTCGATGGCGGAAGTGCCGTCCAGCTGCAACCTGAAGTCCTACGCGGTGGTGAAGGCATGAAGGTCTTGCCGGTCAACCCCGCTCTGCCGTCAGCACAGTCGGGCTCATTGCTGTCGACCGCGGCCGATCCGGGCTGGTCCGACACCCTGACCGTGGGCCAGATACTGAAGGCGCGCGTCCTGCGGCAGTTCGGGCAGGGGCGTTACGAACTGGATTTCGCGGGGCGAAGCAGGGTGGTCGATTCCGCGGTGCCGCTGTCGGTCGGCGATCTGCTCCACGGAAAGGTCGTAGGACTGGGTGAGCGCGTCGTCATCGAACGGACACAGGTCGAACGCGCTCATGGGGATTCCGCCGCTGGCCAGCGCGCTGCCGACGTCGTGCGCCATTCCGACGTTCCTGGGCACGGGATGGTCGGCGCTTCGCCGAAGGGCGACCAGTCCGGCATCGTCGACGCCGCCCTGAGGACGCACGCGGCCCGGCTGGCCGCGAAGTCGGATCAGCCCGAGCTGGTGTGGAGGGCTGCGGCCTATGCTTCGCGTGTCGGGATCGCTCTCGACGATGCCCGGTTGCGCAGATTCAGCGCGCTGCTGGGTCAGGAGGGGCGCCCGGCGCTGTCTCGCGCCGAGGCTGCACATTTCGAAGTCCTGAGCCCGCGTTCCGACGTCGGGCTCGGTGCGGGTGTCGCGCTGACGGAGCAGCTTGCCAACTGGCTTCAGGACTCGGCCACCGCGTTGGCAGGAGAACCCGATCCTGCTGCGAGGGATGCGCAAGGTCACGTCGGTGCAGGCCTGAGCACGGTCGATGACGACGAAAGCTTCGACAATGATGACGGCAGGGAAGGCAGCGACGACGCATGGATCGCGCGGCTGTTGAACGTGCAGACCGGCGCCTCCTTCCAGCATCGCTATCAACTGCTTCCGGTGGTGATCGACGGGAAACTGCTCGAATTCGATGTCGCGCTTTTCGATCACGCGGCCGATGACCGGCACGCGGACACGCACAGTCGCCGCATCTGCATGCGCATCGACACGCCGTCCGGCGCGGTCGATGTCCAGGCCGCCGTCGTCGGAGACCGCGTCCGGCTCACGATGAGCAGCCGCAACGCAGCCTTGGTGGACACGCTCGAGCACGCCGCATCCCAGCTCGGAAGCGCACTGGGTGACCTGGGGTGGATGCTCGAACGTGCGGACTATGTCGACGATCTGGCCGGAGATGCGGCGCCTCCCGCGCGGGCCATCGTTGAACACGTGCTTGAGCAGGACAGCCTGAGGATGGAGATCTGACGATGGCCAGGTACGTCCCATCTTCGTCTGCACGACATGACATGACGGCGATTCGGCCGCGCCGCGTGGTCGGGCTTTCGCATGGTACCGACGGTGAGCTGGCCCTGCCGCGGGTCGTGTTCAAAGGGGCCGGACCGATCGCGGATTACCTGCTTGAGGATTTCGCGCGCCAACGTGGCCGCCAGCGTGTCGTCCGCGACGATGCATTGCTCGATCGCCTGTTCCGGCTGCCCACCGAGGCCGCCATCTCGCCGGATCTTTATCCGCTCGTCGCATCGCTGCTGGTGCATGTATTTGCCGTCGAAGCCCGTATGAGGAATGTCCCGAATGCCTGATCCCATCGCCCTGACACTTGCCGGCATGCAGAACGACATGCAGCGCATGAACCTGGTCGCCAACAATGCTGCGAATGCGCTCACCCCCGGATTCAAGCGCGAATTCAGCGTGGTCGCCGGTCAGGTGCTGGATGCTTCCGCTGCGCCCGCCGGGCTGGCTTCCAGCATCCAGGGCCTCCCCGTGCTGGGCATCCGCTCGGACGAGCGTCCCGGCGCGCCGAGACAGACCGGCAATCCGCTCGACCTCGCCCTTCTGGGCGACGGCTATTTCGAAGTACGTACCGCTCAGGGGAGTGCCTACACCCGCAGCGGTGTATTCGGAATGGATGCGGAGGGACGGCTGGTTACCGACGCCGGGCAGGCGGTGCAGGGGTTGGGCGGAGACATCGTGCTCACGACTTCGACGCCACGGATTACGCGTGACGGGCGGGTGCTGGACGGAGCGAAGGAAATCGCCCGCATCAAGGTGGTTGCGTTCGACGACACCTCCTCGCTGAGCCGCATTGGCGGTGGCCTCCTGGTGCCGCACGCAAACGCCCGCCATCGTGTCATCGACACACCCCGCCTCGCCCAGGGGCATGTCGAGTCTTCCAACGTCGATTCGGCGAAGGAGATGGTGCAGCTGATGGAAACCTACCGGCATTTCGAGCAGGGAAGCCGGGTGATACAGGCATACGACCAGGTCCGGGACAAGGTGTTCACGACGCTGGGGCAGTTCTGACGGGGCGAGGCATGAGCACCTTCCATCTCTTCTTCCATATCTGGGCACGGGAGTCCGACAACCATGATTGACTCGCTGTACATCGGCGCCACCGGCATGCACGCGCAGCAGCAGCATGTCGATGCCATCGCCAACAACCTTGCCAACGTGAACACCACCGGCTTCAAGAAGTCGCGTGTCACCTTCGAGGACGCCTTCTATCGCGTCACGCAGGCTTCCCTCGCCGATCCCGTTGCCGGCGTACAGCCGCTGGTGCTGGGTCTCGGGACGCTGGTGTCGAGCACGTCCAAGTCCTTCACACCCGGCGAGATCAAGCAGACGGACGGTCCGCTGGACCTGGCCATCCGCGGCAACGGCTTCTTCGAGGTGACCCAGCCCGATGGTTCGTCGGCCTACACCCGCCACGGCGTCTTCCGGGTGAACAATGACGGGCTGCTGGCGACGCCATCCGGGTATGCAATCAAGCCCGCAATTCAGGTGCCGCCCGAAGCGCTTGAAGTGGTGATCGCAGCCGATGGAACCGTCTCTGCTCGCATGCCGGGCGAAGCCAGCCTGACCGAGCTGGGCCAGATCGAACTGGCGATGTTCACCAATCCGTCGGGGCTCGACCCGATCGGCGAGAACCTCTATCTCGCCAGCGAAGCATCAGGTCAGGCCACGCTCGTGCGAGCGGGCGAGGAGGGCAGTGGCGCGCTGGCCCAGGGTTACCTCGAATCGTCCAACGTGAAGCTGGCGGAGGAAATGGTGAATCTGGTGCTGGCCCAGCGCGCTTACGAACTGAATGCGCGCGTGATCCAGGTATCCGACGAGATGCTGTCGATCAGCAACAACCTTCGCCGTTGAAAACGATGTTGCGTGGATTGACGTTTTTGCTGGGTTCCCTGCTGGCGTGCACGGTGCACGCGGGCGGGGCATTCGTACGTCTGCTGCCCGCTGCGGAGGTCGGTGGTCCGGTCGTACAGCTTGCAGCGATCGCAGCGATCGAGTCCGACGACGAAGCGCTGGTTCGCGAACTCGAAGGCGTCGAGATCATTCGACTGCAGGCGGGAGAAGCGACGAAGCAGCTTGCGCGGGACGAGGTCGAGCGCCGTGTGCTGACTGCGCTGCCCGAGCGCGCCCTGCATGTCGCGTTCGGTGGTGCGTCGCGCGTCCGTCTTGAGCGGCCGACGAGCCGCCATCCGCTGGACGAGTTGTTCGATCGTGCTGCAGCCTCCGTCTTCTTGCGCATGCCTGGCGCGACAGGAATCGATCTGAAGCGGCTCGGCGCGCGGGATGCCGTCTCCCTGCCGCCGGGTCGGGTGAGTTACCGGGTCGATGCGCGGAACATGCTGCGCACCGGCGCTCTCGTCGAGGTACCGGTCGACATCCTGGTCGACACGGCCTTCGCAGGTCGGGTTCTGGCGCGGTTCGAACTGCGTGCCGCCGGCTCCGCCCGCGCGGACCGCGACGAGCAGCAGGCGACCGTTTCCCGTATCCGTCGCAACGATCCGGTTGCGGTGCGCGTGCAGAGCGGAGGTGTGGTGATACAGAGCGAGGGTTACGCGCTGAACGGAGCGGAAACCGGCGATGTCGTCCGGGTGCGCAGAAGTGGTTCCAACGACGTACTGACCGGTCGCCTGCTGGCATCGGGAGCGGTGGGCATCCATGAATAAGCATTGCACAGTGGCCCTGCTCGCGACTGCGCTTCTCGTCGCGGATATCGCGCCCGTTCTTGCAGACGATCTTTACCGTGCGGGCGAATTCCGTGCGCTGACCTCGGACCGCCGGGCACGGAATGTGGGAGACGTGCTCACTGTGCTGGTGGTCGAGAACTCCAGCGCATCGAGCAGCGCCGGCACCACTACCGAGAAGGCCGCGGACGGCGGCGTGCGCTTCGTGACGCCGAACCGCCAGCGGTCCTATGGGCTGGGGCTTGACGAGAACTTCGACGGTGCGGGCAAGGTGAGCCGCACCGGCAAGTTGCTGGCCCAGCTCTCGGTGAACATCGTGGCCGTGCAGCCGAATGGCGACCTGCTGGTGAAAGGCGAGCAGCTGATCGAAATCAACGGCGAGAAGCAGGCCATCAATATCGAGGGGCGTGTCCGTCCGGTCGATGTCAGTGAGGGCAATGCGGTGCTGTCGAGCCGCATCGCTGATTCACGCATCACCTATGTCGGCGACGGCGTGCTGGCGGAAAGCCAGCGCAAGGGCTGGCTGCCCCGCATCCTGACTCTTCTCGGACTGCTCTAGTCATGGCTCGTCATCTGTTCATCCATCGCCTGAGTCGCGGCGCACTGACCGCACTGGTCATGTCTTTCGTATTGGCTTCACCGTCCGTATCTGCCGCTGCGCCGGCAGATACGGTACGCCTCAAGGACCTGGGCCGCCTGGACGGCTGGCGCGAAAATCATCTCGTGGGCTTCGGCGTGGTGACCGGCCTCGCCGGCACCGGCGATTCGTCGCGCAGCCGCGCTACGCGCCAGTCGCTGGCCAACCTCATGTCCAACTTCGACATGACGATTTCTGCGGACCAGATCAACAGCCGCAACGTCGCCATCGTCAGCGTGATGGCAGCGCTGCCGCCCGTCACGCGGCGCGGCGACCGGGTGGACGTGGTTGTCACCTCGCTGGGCGATGCGCGCAGTCTCGTGGGCGGCACGCTGCTGCTGGCGCCGCTCAAGGGGCCGGATGGCAAGGTGTATGCGCTGGCACAGGGCCCGGTGTCGATAGGTGGCTATCGCTACGACCAGAACGGCAACGTGGCGCAGAAGAATCACCCCACCGTCGGCACCATACCGGGCGGTGCCCAGGCCGAGGCCGAAGTGCTTGCGCGTTCGATGCGTGACGACGGTTCGCTGGATTTCGTGCTCGGCCAGCCCGACTACACGACTGCGCAGCGGGTGGCGGCCGCCATCAACCGGACGTTCGGCGTGCATACCGCCGCCGTCAAGGATTCCGGTGCGATACGTGTGTTGCCGGCTGCGTACGCAGACATGCCGGCCTTCCTGTCGCAACTCGAAAGCCTGGAAGTGACGCCTGACGTGAGGGCACGTGTCGTCATCAACGAGCGCACCGGCACCATCGTATCGGGCGGCGACGTGCGGATATCGAAGGTGACCGTCGCGCACAGTGATCTGAAGGTATCGGTGGTCACCGACTTCGCCGTTTCGCAGCCCATCGTGGTCGGGCGCCCGGGCCCGGGGCTGCGCACGACTGTCGTGCCGAATACCCGCATCAATGTGGACGAAGGCGCGGGCGGCGTGGTCGAGGTGCCGAACCGCAGCAGTGTGGCGGAGCTCGTGTCGGCGCTGAACCGGATCAATGCCAGTACGCGCGACATCATCGCAATCCTTCAGGGCATCAAGGCGGCCGGCGCCCTGCATGCCGATCTCATCATCCAGTAACGCACTTCACAGGGAGCATGTGAATGACTTCATCGATCGGGGGCGTGACCGCGGACATCGTGGGTTATGCACTGGACGGGCTGACTCTTCGGCACAGCGCCATCGCGTCCAATATCGCCAATGCGGGTACGCCGGGCTACCGGCCCCTGGAAGTGAATTTCGAGGCCCAGCTGGCGGCGGCTGCATCGGGCATGCGGCAGAACGCGTCGGTGGGGATGGCGCTGGCAGCGCCGCGTCTGTCGGAGGCGGCGCTGCCTTCGTCGCTGGTCACCCAGCGCGGCGTCGAAGCTGAAGTGGTGAAGCTGAACCAGAACGTTGTCCAGTACCAGGCGCTGATCCGCGGCTATGAGAAGTACATGTCCGCGACGTCGATTGCAATCAACGAGGGACGTCGCTGATGAACTTCACCGTGGCGGCGGCCATCAGCGCAGCGGGCATGGATGTCGAGTCCGCCCGCATGAACGCGGCAGCGATCAATCTGGCGAATGTGCACACCACGCGCAGTGCCGAAGGGGGGCCGTTCCGGCCTTTGCGGGTGGTGAGCGGAACCTCTCAGAGTGGCTTCGGCACTCTCATGCAGCGCACCGCATCGGCCTACCTGCCGATGGCCAGTGTGGTGTCGGTCGAACGCCCTGTCGTGTCGCCGAGGCTGGTGCACGAGCCTGCCCATCCGGATGCAGATGCGCGCGGATTCGTGGCATACCCTGGCATTGACGCGACGTCGGAAATGGTCGGCCTCATGACGGCGGTCCGGGCCTATGAAGCCAATGTGGTTGCAGTGAATGCGGCGAAATCCATGGCCTTGCGGGCGCTCGACATCGGGAGCAGCACATGACGCCGCCAATCCTCGCCACCGGCGCTTATCTGCCCGCCGCTGATCCGGCTGCCCTGGGTCAGTCCTCACCGCCTCCTTTTTCCGAGCGGCTGATGCAGGAAGCGGCCGCCGTGAACACCAAGATGGCCGAAGCGGAATCGGCGCTGACGGGCCTTGCAACCGGTCAGTACGACAACCTGCATCAGGTGATGCTGCAGCTTGAAGACGCCCGCCTGTCCTTCCAGCTTCTGGTGCAGGTACGCAACAAGGTGCTGGAGGGGTACCAGGAGTTGATGCGGACGCAGATCTGACCGCGTCCGCTGCGGGAACAACCCTGGATAGTCATGGAGATACATCGTGTTTGAATCACTGCGGCGCGCCGCGGGCAATGCCTCTTCTTCCGCACGCGTGGCGCTCGTCGTCGGTGTGGTACTGGTGGTGGGGCTGTTCGTTTTCGGCTCTTACTGGCTGCTGAAGGACGATTACGAAGTCCTGTTCGCCGATCTGAATGCATCGGACGCGGCCGCCATGGTCAAGGAGCTCGATCGCATGAAGGTGCCGTACGCACTGGCCGACGAGGGGCACACCATCCTCGTCGAACAGGCGTCCGTCTACAAGACCCGACTGGGCCTGATGGGCAAGGGCCTCGACCTGCAGGGTGCGGTCGGTTTCGAAATCTTCAACAACGCCGATTTCGGGATGACGGAGTTCGCCCAGAAGGTGAATTTCCAGCGCGCGCTGCAGGGTGAGCTGGCGCGGACCATCATGGGACTGGACGAGGTCCGTCAGGCGCGCGTGCATCTCGTCCTCCCGGAGTCGGGACTGTTCCGGCGCCAGAACGCGCAACCCAAGGCTTCGGTCAGCCTGGTGATGAAAGGCGGAGCGGAGCTGTCGCCCGAGCGCATTTCCGGAATACAGCGTCTCATCGCGGCGTCGGTGCCCGCGATACGCCCGGAAGATGTAACCGTGCTCGACCAGAAGGGCGTGGCTTTGTCCAGGGCGCCAGCCGCCGACGATGTCGAAGCGGGCGGTGCAATGCCCGCGCGCTGGGAGACGAAGAAACAGGTGGAGGAGTATCTGGTACGCAAGATCGTCGCCGTGCTCGACCGCGCGGTCGGCCCGGGCAAGGCCATCGTCAGCGTGGATGCCAGCATCAACTACGACCAGGTGAAAGTGACCCGGGAAGACGTGGTGGCCGGCAGCAGCGATGTCACCGGCCAGGGGGTGGTCGTAAAGCGACGCGACACGCGCCAGGGCAGCGATCTGCTGGATCTGCCCGCAGGGGCCGATGTGAGGGCAGGCGGTGCGCCGTCGTCTTCAACGACCGAAGTCGAGTATGCAAACGGCCGGCGGGTCGAGCAGGTCGTGCGTGCCGCCGGCGGGCTGCGCCATCTGAGCGTGGGCGTACTGGTACCGGGCGTGAGCGATCCGGCCGAACTGGCCAAGCTGCGCGAAATGGTGGCCATGGCGGCGGGCATCGACGTCGATCGCGGCGACGCGCTGGCGGTGTATCACGTGGCGTTGCCCGAGAACGAGAAGGGCGACGAGTTGGCGAGCGTTCCGCTGGGCATGAGCGAGGCCGACTCTCCGGACGACGGCCTTCGCGCCGCTGCACCGGGTGCGCAGAATCCGCTCATCGTCCAGATGGCTCTGGCCATCGCCGTCCTCGCCGTCGCGTTCTTCGTGTTGCTGTGGAAACGCAGGCGCGCCGACACAACGCGCAAGCTCAGCGATGCCGAGCGCGAGAAGGTGCTTGAAGACCTCAGCCGCTGGGCCAACGGAGCGCGATGATGGGCGCCCTCGAATTTCCGGACGTGAGCGATGCCGGCGCGCTCGAGGAGCGTGCGCTCGTGCTCCGGCTGGCATCGCTGCATGCGGACGACAGGCGCTGGCTGCTGCAGCGTCTGCCCGATGCTTCACGCATGCGTCTTGAACTGTTGCTGGCCGAACTGGCTGGACTCGGGCTTTCGGTCGATGCGTCGACCGTGGATGAGGCGGCGCAGCGCGTCCGTCGGGTGAGGGGGCCGTCGCCGGCACGCGGGGCGGCAGTCCGACCGGCGGCGGAGTCGGCGCTGGAGTCGGCGACCCCGGTGCAGATGGCCCGTCTGTTCGGCAGTGAACCGCCGGCAGTGCGCCGTGCAGTGATGGCCCTCAGGGCGTGGCCGTGGGCCGCTGCGGTCAATGCTTCGGCGGCCGACGCGGCGACCTCGGCTCACGACGCGCCCGTACTGGCGCCGATGGCGCGCGACGCCGTGCTGAAGGCGGCCGCACAGGCCTTGCCCGACGCGCCGCCGTCCGGCCTCGCACCGGTAAGGAATGAGGGCGCGCTCCAGCGTTTCATTGCCCGCTGGAGGCGCCGGTGAGCGCCCTGATGCGTCCTCCCGAATCGTCAGAGGGATTCGTTCTACCGGTACCACAGCCGGTACCCGCCACACCACCGACGGCGGAGAAGGCGGGTGAGGATTCCGTGGCGTCGCAAGTGGCTGCGACGCCACCCCGAACCGCCGAGCCCCCGCCTACGCGGCGCGAGGACGTTGCGGCGGCAAACAGCGAACTGTTGACCCGACTGCGCGAAGAGGCCGAGCGACGTGGTCACGCCGAAGGATTGAAGAAAGGCGAGCAGGCGTCGGAGGCGCGGCACGCTGAGGCGATGACCCGCCTTGCCGATTCGATCGACGCGATCTGCGCCTTGCGCGGAAAGATGGAAAGCCGTCTCGCCGACGAACTGGAGGCGCTTGAACCGCTGCTCGCGGGAATCGTGTTCGAAGCGGTGTGCAAGGTGGTTGGCGAGGCTGTCGCGACGCCGCAGGGCTGCGCCGACGTGCTGGGGGCGCTGGTGTCGCGCGAGAAGCGCGGGCAGGTGGTGGAGGTGCGCATCCATCCGGCCGATCTCCAGCGTCTACAGGACGCCAACGAATCGATGGCCCTGCCGCAGCAACTCGATGGTCTGCCCCTGGTGGCCGACGAGTCGGTGACGGCGGGCGGCTGCGTGCTCGGCCTGCGCGGCGGCGAGGTGGATCTGCGTTTCGACCGGCAATTGCAGGCCTTTGCCGATCATCTGAAGGAGCACCTCCTTGATCGCGCTTGAGCAACGGCAGCGGCGCTGGCAAGGCTATCGCGAACATCTGGTCGCGGCGGATTTCCGTCTGCGGTCCGGGCGCGTCCGCAAGGTGTCCAGCCTGGTGGTCGAGGCCTCGGGCCTGGACGTGTTCGTGGGCGAACTGTGTCAGGTCGAATGCCCGCCTGCGCCCGGCGGCTGGTGCCGGGCCGAGGTGGTCGGGCTGAAGGAAGACGCGGCGCTGCTGATGCCTTTCGGCGAAACCCGCGGCATCCGTCTGGACGGCGCGGTACGCGGGACCCACCGGTCGGTCTCGCTGAAGGTCGGCCCGCAGTTGCTCGGTCGTGTCATCGATCCGTTCGGCCAGCCGCTCGACCGGCGACCCGCGCCGACGCCCGACGATGAACGGCCGCTCCGGGGCGAACCGCGTAATCCCTTGAGCCGGCAGCACATCGATACGCCCTTCCTGACCGGACTGCGTGCGATCGACACCTTCCTGCCCATGGGCAAGGGGCAGCGCGTCGGCATCTTCGCCGGCAGCGGCGTCGGCAAGAGCACCCTGCTCGGCATGATCGCCCGGCAGGCGCAGGGCGACGTGAACGTGATTGCACTGATCGGCGAACGCGGGCGCGAGGTGGGTGAATTCCTGAGCAAGGTGCTGGGGCCGGAAGGGCTCGCGCGCTCGGTCGTCGTGGTGGCGACCTCGGACCAGCCGGCGCTGGTGCGCGAACTGGCCGCGCATGCCGCAACGACCGTCGCCGAGTACTTCAGCGCGCAGGGCAAGGACGTACTGCTCATCATGGATTCGGTTACCCGCTTCGCGATGGCGCACCGCGAGATCGGGCTGTCCATCGGTGAACCGCCCACCGCGCGCGGTTACACGCCCTCATCGTTTGCCGCCTTGCCGCGTCTGCTGGAGCGGGCAGGGCGATTCCACGGGGCCGGTTCGATCACCGGCATCTACACCGTGCTGGTCGAAGGCGACGATCTGCACGAACCGGTGTCCGACCACATGCGCGCGATCCTGGACGGGCATTTTGTGCTGTCGCGCGATCTCGCCAACCAGGGCCACTACCCGGCGCTCGATGTGCTGAAGAGCGTGAGCCGCCTGTCCGGCGATCTGTGGACGGAGGCCGAGCAGAAGCTGGTGCGGCGCGTCGTGCGCTGGCTCGCCGTGCGCGAACGCCAGCTCGACATGATAGAGATCGGCGCCTACAAGGCCGGATCGAATCCGGAGCTGGACGTGGCGGTCAGGCTGTATCCCAGGCTTGAACAGTTCCTGGTGCAGGCGCCGGGCGAGTCGATGCGACGCGCGGACATGTACGCGCAACTCGAAGCCATCGCTGCGGAAGGCGGGCTGTCATGAGCGAGCGGCTGATCCGTACGCTCGATCGCCTGGGCGACCTGAAGCAGCAGCAGGTCGACGAGCTGCGCGCCGACATGCAGCGGCTCAGTCTTCTGCATGACCAGGCCGAGCAGCAGCTCGAAGCCGCCCGATCGGCGCAGCAGGGTTTCGTGGACGACATGCGCGCCTCGTCTGCGCGAGGTGCGCTCGACGTGTCGCTGATGCTGCAGCAGCGCGCTTACCTGTCGCACCTCGAACAGGTGCAGCAACGCAGCGAGGAACAGCTGGACCGGATCGCCGCGCAAACAGACGAGGCCCGTGCCGCGCTGGAGCACGCGCATCGGGAAGTCGAGGTGATGGACAAATTGCTTGAGCGCCGTACCGAAGCGCGCGACCGCGCGCTGGCCGGTCGCCAGCATGCCGATGCCGACGCGCTGCATCTGATCAAACACCGACCGTCTCACCCCGACCATGAGTGAACTGAGCACTGTGGCGGAGCACGCCTTGACCGACCTTGCCCGTGCGACGCCGGCGCGTTCGCTCGCGTTGCGCCAGGCCTGGCTGGCCGCGCTGGAGGACGCGTCGATCAGCCGCAGTCCGCGCTGGATGCTCGGCGACGCCTCGCAGCGCCCGGCGGATGACGCCCTGCCGCCACGCACTGCAGTGAAGGCGGGAGCGTTTGGAACGACGACGGATGTGCTCGCGAGTCCGGCCGACCACGAAGTCGGCAGGGGGTCCGCGACCGAGGCGCTGCCGGCCGACCAGGATGGTGTGCCGACGTCTCGGCTGACGCAGCGTCTGCCCGGGCAGGGAAGCGCGATTCCGCCGTCGGCCAGCATCGCGGTCGAGTCGCCTGAAACCGGCGCGGAGATTGCTCCGCGCGAACGCCTGCTGCCGCGCATCGACTGGCAACCGGCGCGCTGGTCGCTGCTGATGCGCCCGGACGGAAGCATGGAGCTTTGGGTGCGCGACGCCGGTGTGGTCGATGAACAGCGCGTACAGGGACTGCTGCGCCAGCTGATGCAGGACTTCGGCCGCGTTGCCGCGGAGGTGGTGAGCGTCGGGATCAACGGCCGTGTCGTCTATCGCGCGCGACAGGGCGATACGACCGGAAACAGTGAATTTGCATTACCGGCCCACTCGTGGGAGCGGGCCGGCGTGATGCCGATATCAGGGGAGAAGCACCATGGCGGTTGATGTGATTGGCGGCTCGGCCGCCGGAGCGACCGAGGCGGTCGATCTGCAGACGTCTGCGCTCGGGCAGGAGGAGTTCCTGCGCATCCTGCTGGCGCAGCTGCGTTTCCAGGATCCGCTGAAACCGCTGGACAACCAGCAGTTCCTGGCCCAGATCGCGCAGTTCTCGGCGCTGGCCCAGACCGCCCAGCTGAACGACCGCGTGGACACGCTGCTGACGATACAGGCGTCCACCCAGTCGATCGGTCTGATCGGCCGCACCGTGGAAGTCAGCAGCGACACCGGCAATGGCGGTGTCGGCGTCGTGGCTTCGCTGCGCTTCGTCGACGGGCAGCCCGACCTCACTGTGCGTACGTCCAGCGGCGAACTGCTCACCGGCATCCGCCTTTCACAGATTTCTGTCGTCCGCTGAGGAGGCTCCATGTTCGATTCCATCTATACCGGCATGAGTGGCCTGATCAGCTACTCCAAGGGCCTGTCCGGCATCGGCAACAATGTCGCCAACATGAACACGCCTGGTTTCAAGGGCAGCGATCTCGAGTTTCTCGACCTGTTCTACCGCTACCAGTATTCCGGCAGTCCCGACCAGGGGGCGTCGCCCTACACGCAGGGTGGTGGTGTGCAGACCGGCGCCTCGGTGACGCGATTCACCCAGGGCGATTTCCGGCAGACCGGCAACACGCTTGACGCCGCGGTCGACGGCAACGGTTTCTTTGTGCTGCGCACAGACGGGCGCACGCTTTACACCCGCGCGGGCCAGTTCGAGTTCAATCCGCAGGGCATCCTGGTCAGCCGGGAGGACGGCGCCGAGGTGGCGGGCTACGAAGGCGGCAGTCTGACCCGCATCAGTCTTGCAGGCCGGCGCAGCGTGCCGGCGACGGCGACCACCCGCATCGAGTTTTCCGATTCGCTGTCGGTCGGGTCGCCGACGCACGAGATTACCAACATCACGCTTTACGACAGTCTGGGCGTCCAGCACGCACTGACATTGTCGATGACCAACAACTCGACGACGACGCCCGGCAGCTGGACCTTCACGCTGAAGGAAGGCACCCAGACCGTGACCAGCGGCGAAGTCCGCTATTCGGGCAGCGGTACGCCTGTCCCCGGCTTCGAGCGCGCGACCTTCGTCTACACGCCCACCAATGGCGCACGTAGCGAGGTCGTGTCGCTGGACTTCTCGGCGTCGAACGCCTTTTCCAGCGCCAGTTCGACGCTGCGCGTCAGCGCGCAGAACGGCAAGGCCGCGGGCTTCCTGTCGACCACCGCGCTCGACGTCGACGGTTCGCTGGTGCTGAGCTACTCCAATGGCGAAACCGTCCGTTCGCACAAGCTTGCGCTGGCGCATTTCGTCGACACCTCGGTGCTGCAGCCGGAGGGCGGAAACCGCTTTGCGCTCTTCGGCGATGCGCGGCCGGTGTATGGCTCACCGGGGCAGTCGGTGTTCGGCGCCCTGCGTGTCGGCAGCGTCGAACTGTCCAACGTCGATCTCGCGCGCGAGTTCAGCGAACTGATCGTCGTGCAGCGCGGTTACCAGGCGTCGTCCCAGGTCATTTCCGCAGCCAACGAAATGATCCAGCAACTGGGCGAGATCCGGGGGCGTCGTTGATGAACGTCCGGCCATTCCGTCTCTGGGGCGATTCGGCGAAGGCCGAGTTGTGCCGCGTTCTGCGGGAGCCGCTTGCGGCATGGGGCGAGGCCTGGCTCTCGCGCCACACCCTGTCGACCGTCGTCGTGGTGCCGAATGTCTCATTGCCGGATGACGGAGACATGGCGCACGCGGGAAGCGGCGGGCACTGGGTCGCGATCCGCAGGCTGGAAGCCGACTGGCGACCTGCCGCCGCAGCCGTATTCGGCGGCGAGGACGGGCTGGGTGGCGCGCAGTCCAGCCCGGTCACCCGCTCGGTGCTGCTCGACGCCGGACGCGATCTGATCGAACGGCTCGCCCATGCGGCGGGCGTGACCGCTGCAGCGGGTGGCGAGGCGGCGCTCGATTGCCAGCCTGACAGCGGTGCGCTCCGGGTCGAGGCAAGGTTCGGAGCGCTTTGCCTGATCATCGACATCGGCGGTGACGCGGTGGCGGCGCTCACGGCGAAGCGGGTGCGGCCTGCGTCCGCTCAGGTCCGGCTCGACCGTCGTGAGGCGGGCATCGTGACCGGGCAGGTGACGCTCGAAGCATGGGTAGGTGGCGCCGAATTGACCGTCGGTGAGCTGGCCGGGCTCGAGGTGGGCGACGTGATCCGGCTCGACAGCTTGCCCACCGCACCGCTTTCCCTGCGCACCCGCTCGGGTGCAGTTGTCGCACGGGGCCACCTCGGCTTGAAGGACGGCCACAAGGCGCTGCAGCTTTCTCCACAGAACATCCAGAACACACAGGACAAGTCTTCCCATGCATGAAGAATCCAAGCAGCCGGCACCGCCGGCCCAGATCGTCGCGCTGCGCGAACTGCAGGCGTCCGGCGCAGCCGGCGGAAACCGGCTGGTCCAGCCCGGGCTGTCGCTGGTCTCCGGCGTCAAGGTGAAGGTCGAGGTGCTGGTGGGCGAAGCGGAAATGACCATCCAGGAGCTGTTCGACCTGCGCGGCGACTCGGTCGTCGTACTCGACCGGCTGCACGACGCGCCGGTGTCGGTGCGCCTGGACGGCAAGACCATCGCCACCGGTGCGCTGGTGGTGGTGGGCGACCATTTCGGCGTGCGCATCGGCGACATCCTGCCGGCACAGACCGCCGCCGAATGAAATCCGTGCGGTACCTGGCGGCTGCCCTGTGCAGCCTGACGCTCGCGTCATCCCTTGCCGCTGCGCCGATACCGTTCAACACCGAACCGTCGGTGATCGAAACGCATGGCCTGCGCGTACTGATTGCGCTGGGCGTGCTGACCGTCGTGGCGCTGGGCGTGGCACGCTGGCTGAAGTCCGCACGCCCCGACCTGATGGCCCGACTGAAGCCTGCGTCACCCGCCGTGCGCATCGTCGGGCGGGCCCGATTGACGACGCGATGCAACGTGTTCGTGCTTGATTACCGCGGGCGCGAACTGCTGGTTGCCGTCAGTGGCGACCGCGTGGTCGAACTGGGTGGTGCAGCCCCGCAGATCGACGCCGGCCCAACGGCGATGACAGAACAGGATGGCGGCCATGGTTGAAGTGCCTGCGATGCGAAGGCCTTCGCGCCTGCTGCCGGCGCTCGCGCTGATGCTGTGCGCGGGCAGTGCGCTGGCTGCCCCGTCACCCGACCCGGTGGTCGGTCTGATCAACGAAGCGGTCGCGCAGACCAGCGGCGGCGGGCAGGGCGGCGAGTGGTCGAACGCGATGCGCATCCTGGTGACGCTCACGCTGCTGAGCCTCATTCCGTCCCTGGTCATCGCCACCACGTCCTTCCTGCGCATCGTCGTCGTGCTGTCCATGCTGCGCCAGGCGCTGGGCATGCAGGACACCCCGCCGAACGCAGCACTGGTGAGCATGGCGCTCTTCCTCACGCTGTTCTCGATGACGCCCGTGCTGCGCGACATCGACCAGCGCGCCTGGCAGCCCTACCAGTCGCGCCAGCTGGGTGTCGAACAGGCGCTCGGCGAGGGCCTGAAGCCGTTGCGCGAATTCATGGTGAGGCAGACCCGCGAAAACGATCTGGCGCTCATGGTCGAGCTGGCCGGCGCGCAGCAGCCGGAGAGCATGGACGACATCGGCACGCTCCAGCTGATCCCGGCCTTCATGCTCAGCGAACTGCGCTCGGCCTTCCAGATCGGTTTCATGATCTTCCTGCCCTTCCTGATGATAGACATCGTCATCGCCAGCATCCTGACCTCGCTGGGCATGATGATGGTGCCGCCCATCACCATCGCGCTGCCGCTCAAGATACTGATGTTCATCCTGATCGACGGCTGGAACCTGGTGGTGCGCTCGCTCATGAGCAGCTTCCAGTAAGGCCGGTCGGCACGTGGATGCGCGGGAGGAACAGGTGGTGTGGCAGCGCTTCATCGCGGAAGGCGATGCGCAGGCGCGCGCCAGCCTGATCGGCCACTACACATCGCTCGCCAACCTGCATGCCGCACTCGCCTTCCGTCGCCGGCAGCAGCGCGAAATGGATTTCGACGACTTCCGCCACTACGCACTGGTCGGTCTGATCGAGGCGGTGGACCGTTACCGGCCGGACGGTGGCGCGAGCTTCCGCACCTTTTCCAGCCGGCGCATACGGGGGGCCATCCTGAGCGGTATCGAGAAGCACAGCGAGACACAGCAGCAGATGGCCATGCGGCGCCGCCTGCGCGACGAGCGTCTCGCCATGCTGCGTAGCGAGGCGGCGCAGGGCGCAGAGGATCCGTTCACCCGCCTGGTCGACATCGCGATCGGCGCCGCCATCGGCTTCATGCTCGAAGATTCGGGCCTGTTCCGCGGCGAGGAAAGCTACGAGCAGAACATCTACCGCAGCCGCGAACTGCGTGATCTCGCACGCCTGCTTGAGAGCATCGTCGACACGCTGCCCGAACAGGAGCGCAGGGTGATCCGCTACCATTACTTCCAGCAGTTGCGGATCGACGACGTCGCGCAGCAGCTGGGCGTTTCCCGGGGCCGTGTTTCGCAGCTCCATCACAGCGCGCTGCGCCGCATGCGCGAACACTACGACCGGCTCAAGGTGCATCGCACCGACTACTGAGCGATCCGCAACCCACCGACGAAAGGCGCCCCATGACTCCGTCCACTCCGACCTTCGACCAGGAAGAACTGCTGCACCTGGCCATCGACGCCACCCGCCGCGGCGATCACGGCGCCGCGCTCGCCTTTCTGAAGGAGGGCGCGCAGCGCTTCCCGGACGATGCCCGGCTGGCCTACATGCTGGGCGCCGAACACGCACAGATCGGCCTGTACGACCGCGCGGAGCAGGAATTCGAACGCGCGCTCGAACTGGCGCCCGAACTGCACACCGCACGTTTCCAGCTCGGCCTGCTGCGCATGACGAACGGCAATGTCGCGGGCGCACGCGCCGGCTGGCAGCCGCTGGAAGACATGCTGCCCGCCGGCCATGCACTGGTACTGTTCAAGCAGGGGCTGGAGGCGCTGGCCGACGAACAGATCGACGAAGCGCGCCGCCTGATCGAAAGCGGTCTTGCCGCCAACGATTTCAGTCCCGAACTGAACACCGACATGGAAAACCTGCTGGCACGCATCGGTACCCCGCCGCAGGCCGAAGCCACGGCGGAAAGCGGCGAGCACCTGTGGCTGTCCGCCTACCGGACCGACGGCGGCCACTGAGCGCTACCGGACACACAAGCGCCTGATTTTCCTTCCGGACGCCTTCGCGGACACTTACGGCATGGACCCCATCAAACCGCTTTCCGCCCTGAATGCGCTGCTCGGCCAGCGCATCGCCAGCCGCCGCAGCGAGCAGGGCGGGGCGACCGGCAAGACCACGCAGTCCGCCGCGGCCGCTACCTCAGCAGCCGGCAGCATGGCCGCCGCGACCACGCTGGAAGAGCTGCGCCGGCGGATAGGCGAAGCCGTGCAGTCCATCGACCCGGCCGACCCCGACCGCCGCGGCAAGACCGCCCGGGTATTCGCGGAAAATGTACTGCGCTGGCAGTTCGGCGACGACATCCTGAACGACCCGCGCTTCGCCGAACTGCTGGACGAAGTGGGGGCGGTGCTGGAAATGGAGGGCGACGGGCTGATCGCCGCGCTGCAGGACGCCGGCTGTTAGCGCGGCGATTCCGGCGGCGGGGGAGTCAGGCTTCTCCCATCGATCCCAGGCAGGGCGGCTAGCTCCAGCCGAGCGGGTAGGGTGGGCGGACCGGATCATGGTCGGTCATCCACGGCGCCGCGATCACCCCGTTGTTTGCCAGCAGTGAATCTACGGTACGTACGCTGACTTCGAAATGATCGGCCGCTTCTTCGATGTCGGAGTCCGAGAAATTGCCGCCAAGGAAGTGTTCCAGTTGGTCGATGGGGCAAAGGAACTCGGCAGCGAAAGCACGTTGATACTTCTGCCGCGACGTCGATAGATCGGTGGCGGTCAACCACTCGCCCTCATGCTCTGCTTGCACGAGATCGGCAACGAATCGGGAGAACTCGAATCGCCTTGCAGTCGGGTGCTTCTTGCGGGGAATGAACTTCATCGCCCGCCCCGCTTCGGGAATGCCAAAACTTGAGAGGGCACCCACGCCTTCAAACCGGTTTGCCTCGGCCACAGACAAGCCGAGCAGATCGAGCAGTACGTTGTCGGGCACTTTCCCTTCGGCGAGACCGAGCTTTGCGCGAAGGCTGCGCGCGGCAGATACCGCCCGTTGCCAAGGCCGTTCGGCTCGATTCTTAGATAATGCAGGCTCAATCTGTGGAATGTCCGGCACGCCGGTCAGGCCCGGTCGATGCCGAACATCGGTCAGCACATCCAGCGACCTTTCGGTGCTTGCCGCACCGTAAAGCGGGGCGACCTCGGTCAACGCCTTCTCTCCGATTTCTCCGGCAAACGAGAGCGCCGCCTGCATCAATGTTTCGGGCGCCTCGTCCGGATCAAAGCCAAGCGCAGCCTCGATGCGGCGGTACCGCGACGCATCGGGATCCGCGCGATCTGCCTGCACGAGCGCCCAGAGTCGGGCGAGGTCCGAACCTTGCTGTCCCGTTGCGGCGAGTCGCCGGAGTACCGTCTCGATGAAACCGTCGATGTCGGCGCGAAAAACGTCAAGAGGCACGGCGGTGGCACAACTGTTCATATAGCGCACGGGCTGCTCGTGCGAAGGGGCCGGCGCACTTGCCCAGATCTGCATGGCTTCGGTGTCCGACGCGAATACCGCATGAGGCCAGACGTAGCCGCGGTTCGCCGCCCCCATCTCGTGCGCCATCCGCCAGTCCACATCGGGTCGCGCACCGGGCCCGGGCAAAGGCTCGCAGTTCAGCCTCCACCATGAACTGGCCAGCCACATCGCCAGGGGATAGGTGGACACGAGTACGCTGTCGCGTATCGTTCTGGACCAAAGATCCTCGTTGCGGGTGATGACCGTATCCCCGACGCGCACAGTCAGGAACGCAGATGCGTCCCTCTCTTCGGGCGGTCCGCTCGCAGTCGACTGCCAGTCGATCAAAAACTCAAGTCCGGGCATTTTCGTCTTTCCAGCGCCGGGCAATCTCACCGGCCAGCGGATCGCTGTCCGGCATGGGATACCCGTGGTAAGAGCCGGTATCCGCGTTCTCCAGCTGGGCTTCCAGGGGCGTACCGCAGGGTGCAACAGACCAGATGTTTTTCGGCCACTCGCCGACCGAACGGTCGCTCACCAACCCTCTCAAAAGTCCCTTTTTCAGTAGAGTCAATGCCTCGGCACGGGAATACACACCGACCCCGTCACACAGGGACTTTCCAGGTCTTGGATCCGATGGCGGTGTCAGACCGAAGTCCCCCGGATTTCTCTTGTGTTCGGGATTGCCGCCATAGCGCACCTTTGCCGCCAGTTCGCCGAGACGAACCTGCTCCGCCGGATCGCACACTCTGAGCCGGCGCTTCGGATTGAACTGACCGTATCGGGTTTTCACAGGTATCGAGCCTGGGGCTATCGAGCATTTCAACAGGATGGGTAGTATAGGCCCTGCGAACGCAGGCGCCGAATCACACTCAGCGCAACGTCCGCCCCCAAGAACACGGCCGAGATCGCACATCCCAGAATATTTATTTGGTATTCGTGGTGCGTCCCCTATTGTTCGCCTCGCACCGGAATATCTAATTGGAATTCGTGGTGCGCCCCCTATTGTTCTCGCTACTACGAATCCCAACTCGTCTCTGATGGAAGCTCACCACTCTGCCAATGTTGAGCCACCTTCATAGCTGCGCGCTGAAACCGTCTCCCGGTCTCATCCTTAGGTGCTGGGATAACCTCTTTCACCTCTCCAGACTCTTTGTCTAGTTGAAGCTGACCCGCACCAACGACATCATCTGAGAACTCATAGACCACTTTCGTCTCAGTTTCAGAAAGCTTCTTAATCATGATGCTAAATGCCATATAGATATCTTTCAATCAAGAGGGCTCGGATAACGAAATTCGGTTTTATTGTGAGCCGTACCATAATCTGTGCGGTATAGCTTCTCAAATCGGGACTCGAAGTACTCGTGCTTAAAGAGCTGAATATCTTGGGGTAAATGTGCGCCCGTCTCCATTCTCTTCCAAGCACTCGCGATCTCGTAGTCTGGGTCGAATCTCCCAACACGCGCAGTAAGTTGATGAGTGTCATCGACAAACAAATGACTCTTTACTCTCGCAACTTGAAACTCCTTCAGGCCAGTGTTTGAAGCGATAGATTGAACATCTGTCGTATTAGCACGGATGTCTTCGTACATTCTGATCGCCGCAGACTCTTGCCGCTGCATTTCCTTGATGGAAAGCGAACGTGCACCGGTCTGTGCACTATTTGCAGCACTCCCCGAACCCTCGCCCTCAACCGTTCTCCTCCCCAGCACGCTTTTGGCAAACGCCATTATCTTACTTGCAGCACGCCCGCCCACGACGCCGAGAACCGCAATAGTGCCAATTGCCCCGTAGATCGACTCATCTTCATATCCGGCAGCTGCGAATCCATCGCTCAGCCGGTCAATGATGTGTTGTTCCACGGCCTCCATGGCGTCTCCCACCGGCGTCATTCCAAGAACGGAGTGGGCGGCATAGGCAACTGGCGCTGCCAGGAAGCTCAGTCCGTCCACAGCGTAGCTCACGTACTGATGATCGGTGATGTAGTCAGACACCTCCGCAATGAAATACCCGCCGTTGATCCCTAAGCGGTCGATGCTCTTCGTCAATAGAAACGGCTCACGGGCGGCGGTAACCCGTACTTCCGGCAGAAGCGGAATGTCAGGATTTTGCTCTTGCTCCTCGACCAAGGTTTGGAGTTGTTGTTGAGGTTCTTGCAAGACACTGAACGCCCCTGCCTTTCGCATCCCCGACAGGATGGTGTCTCGCTGAGATTCGTTCAGACCTCGCGTGGTCAAAGCGTATTCGAGCATCGCTTCGCGCCGTTCGTTCGAGACTTCGGCGCCTCGGAACGTCATGTCAATGACCGTCGTCAGGTCCTCGACGTCCCGCGCTCGGGTCGTGTCGTACTTCCAGCTCTCAATCAGTCGATGTGCATAATCCTTCTCCTGCCTGCTTGCACCTCTGAGCGATGCCGGCAGAGAGCCGTCGCGCATAGCATCCAGCGACGGCTTGGACTGAATGAAACCTGTAAGGCTATCAGCCGCCACCGAAGCCCAGTCGAGCCGACCGCCGACGACTACGAGCCTCGTCGTTGCGGAGATGAGGCTGTTGGCCGCGGATTCAGCTACAGCGGCAGCGACCCGAGACTCTCGAGTCCACGGGGCCGTGCGATTACCATATTCGTCGCTCGGACCAAACAGCGCATTCCCGACCTTGTGCATGATCGGAGCCGCGATGGCGCTGGCCGCCACACCGGCCCAGCTGAATCCCTTCTGCTGACCTGCGACGATGTTGATGCCCTGATTGACCACGCTGCGTGCTGCGGCATTGCCAGCGAGCACTAGATTGTCCGTGCTATTTCCGAATGGCGTGATCCTCGGAGCGATGGCAGTAGTCAGCGCCGCTGTTGCGACTGCACCCCACGAGAACTTGTCCTGCACCCCGAGGGCCATGCCCGTCACTTGCCCAGCAACCGACCCGAGTGCGCCGCCGAGAGCCAGTGCGCCTGCAGCCTGGAGCCCGGTGAGCCCAGCTGTCGCCCCGCCCATCATTCCGAAGCCCGTGCTGATGGCGCTACCCAGTCCGGTCACACCCGACGCGCCTGCGGCGGAGGCGATATAGCCGGCAGCAGCCGCAGTCGCCACCACCGCCACCACGGCCACGATGATGATCCCCAGCCCGCCGCACTTTTTCTTCTTCCGCGGCGGAGGCGGCGCATCAGGCAGCGTGGGCGAGACGTCGCCCATCGCCTCGGCCGGGTTGTAGGGCCGGAAGGTGGTGGAGTTGTTGTGGATGTTGGTGACCTTGTTGGGCAAGGTCAGCACGGTGTCGGCGGAGAGGGCTTCGGAACCGGTCAGGCCGTTGGCGTCGGCGAGGAGGTACCACATCGCGGCGTCGCCCCAGACGGCGCGCGCGATGCTCTGCAGCGTGTCGCCGTTACGCACCGTGTAGCTGCCGGCCGTCGCCGCCGGATACTCGATGCCTACAGGTTCGTAGTTCTGGTCAAAGTCGGCGCTGGCAATCGGCTTCCAGTTCTTGTAGCTCGATTTGTCGGCCTTCCGGTTGGCCATGGCCTGAGCGTAATCCGTACGGCTGGGGCCATCGTTGCCGACATCCCCCACACGCCGGCTATCGACGTAGTAGTAGCGCTGCACCCGATTGACCGAGGAACCGGCGATCTCGTCCCGCGTCAGAATCAGTCCCTGCGCATCGGTCGTGTAACGGAAGGTGCGGTTGCCCGTCCGATCGACCGATTTCGTCAGATGCCCATTGACGTCATAGAAGAGCTCTGAGTGCCCGGGTTTCCACGCCGCATTGTTCTGCTTGAGCGTCGGGTTGTAGCCCTGGTTGGTGATGGCCATCTGCTTGGCTTCGTCCCAGTACTCGTAGGCATACCAGGTAGTCACCTGTGAACCGGAATGATTGTTCACCACTTTGGCCAACTCGCCCTTGCCGAAACTGGCGACATTCGAAGTGTCGTCAGTACCGTCCTGCTTCAACGAGTTGTAGTAGTAATAGTCTGTTGTTCCGTCGGTACCCGTGTCCTGGGTCTTGCGGCCGTCAGCGTCGTAGGCGGTGGTGCGGGTGTACGTCAGTGCGCCGGCTGCGCTCCACTCCCGATAGGTCGTGGTCTGCCCGCCCAGATTGACGGTGCGCTGGGCGCGCAGGGTGCCCGCAATGGCATCGTTGAGATTGATATCGATGTAGGTCGCGTCAAGATAGCCATCCCTGGTGTAGAGGTAGGTTTCTTCGGTTCGCTGCGCCAGATCGGCGTGACCGTTGAGTGCGCGCGTGCGCTGCCCCGCCAGGTCGTAGCTCAGGGCGATGCCGGTGCTGCCATAAACTATCTCTGTTGTGCCACTCAAGGTCGTCGCCCGCGCGCCGTTCAACGCCCCCATGGTGATGGTGAAGCGGTTCATCGCGTCGTAGGCGTACCAGTAGTCCTGCCCGGCCATCGCGCCGTTCAAGCCGTCGTGATATTGGCTGTGCACTCGCCTGCGATTGCCGACGGCGTCGTACTCATAACGGATGGTCGCCTTAGGATCGGTAATGACCTTGATGCGGTTCAGTTCGTCGTACTCGATGGTGGCGTACTGGTAGTAGTTCTTCACGCCCCCGTTCAGATTGGCGGGATCAGTAAGACTGATGTATCCCTCGAAGCTCTTGTTACCTTCATTGTCGTAGCGGTACTCGGTGTAGCTGCCCAGCGTCTTGTCCCAGATGCCTTTGACAAAGCCGTTTGCATAGTGCTCGTATGCAATGTTCTGACCGTTGTCGCCAGTCTGTCCCACAAGCCAGCCGGCAGCGTTGTAGGCGTAGGTAAACTGCCGCCCGCCCAGATCCTTGTGCCCACGGCTGCGCCCGTACAGGTCGATCGAGTCTATCTGCGTGCGACCCAGCGCATCGGATTCGGTCTTGACCCAGCCACCGCCACCCACTCCGCCAAGTCCGGTGATTGTGCTATCCCATACATAACCGTAGGTGGTCGTTCCCGCCCCGCCATAGCTGGCGAATTGCGTAACGCGCCCGAGGCTGTCGTAGTCGGTTCGTTCGACCTGACCCAGTGCATTGGTGTGGCGAATGCGGTTGTCGGCCACGTCGTAATGGTACTGATCGCTTGCGCGCTGCCCTGCATTGGTGCCGTCGGTGCGTTGTTCGTGAGTGACTTTCGTGAGCCGACTTGATTTGTCGTACTCGTAGTCGGTGCGGTAGGGCAATTCGTTGGAGGGATTTCCGTCCCAGAGCTGATTAAGGTTCTGGCGCAACTGCCCGAACACGTCGAAACGCTGGCGTTCAGTGCCACCGTCGGCCTGGCGCTTGAGCACGATCTGGTTCTCGTCGTCGGCACCGTTGAGCCAGGTCTGGGTGTTCTTGTGGCCGTTGGCGTCGGTCACCTGAATCAAGCGGCCGGCCGTGTCATAGGTGTAGCGGGTTAGCGGGCGGTGGCGATAGGTGTAGCCATTGGCAAGCGTGACGTCAGTTTCCTCCTCGCGCTTGACGGTCAGCAGACCGGCTGTGTTGTACTCGAAGTCGGTGACATGGCCCAGGCCGTCGATGTCGGTGACAACTTCGCCGAAGGCGTTGTAGACCTGAGTGCGCGTGATCTGACTCGATTGGTTCCCGCCGGTCGTGAGCACCCATTCGAGACGACTCACCGGGGCGGAAGCAGCGCTGAGCGTGAAGGCGCCCTCTTCGGTACCCAGCAGCACATCGTTGGCACCAAATACGAGGTAACGGTATTCATACTCGACGCCGGTGAGCGCTGTGTCGGGCAACTCGGCGCGGAATTCGAGACTGGCCCCATGCAGGGGCGCGGCGGCACCGGTATAGCTGCCAGTGCTGCCCTTGAGGCGGAAGCCGAACTCGATACGCTGCGCACCGGATTGCGGCGGCGTGAGCCGCAACACCTGTACCGGAACAGTGCTTGCGTTGCTGATCGCCGGCGTGGCGCCCAGGCGCAGCGAGGCCCGGTTGTGGTTGATCAGCAGGCCGTCCACACCCTCGTAGGCCAGGGTTTCGATCTCGTAGTCGTAGTTGAGCAAGCGGTTGGCAACGAGCGCGGTGGCGTCCCAGTCGAACAAGCCGGCACTGCTGGCGTTGACCCAGACGCTCGTAAACGCATCCGTGCTGTTGGCCGGTCGATAGCGGATCTCGAGCCGCGTGGCCGCCGGTTTGTCGGTGAAGCGCACGGTGATCGGCCTGGCGTCGACAAATGTGCCGATGCTGGGGGTACCCGAGGCGCTGCGCGAAAATTCGGTCGTCGCCATGTTGACGACTTCACCATTGGCCTTGCGAGCTTCGATCTCGATCTCGTAGGTGGTGTTCGACGCGAAGTAGTTTTCATAGGCAATCGAAAACCACCCGGCCGGCGCATACGCCAGGGTAGGTGTGAGCACGACTGAATCCCATGCGGTACCGCTGCCCTTGACCCGGTAACGAAGCGTGAGGGCTGTCGCAAGTCCTTGCTCAACAAAATGCAGCTGGGCATTCGAGGTCAGAAGGCCTCGACCCGAGCCACCAATGCTGCCCAACATTCCGATGTTCTGGGCCAGTATGGGCGTTGCGGGATTTCGTAAATCCATGCTGCCGGACTGTTTGCTTAAAACGTTTCCAGAAGCATCAAGCGCGACATACTGGATTTCGTAATTACCACCCGACAACAAACTCCAGTCATATGAAAACCACCCCGCCATATCGGCGCCAGCTATATTCTTCATTTTTGACATCGAGGCGGGTGTAAAAAACTCGGATGAGTTTGCCTGTCTATAAAATAGAATAATCGAAGCCGTATTTGGTTGGGCCCTAAGCTTTAGAGTTTTAGAAATTGATTCGAGATGCGTTGCCTGTATTGTTATATTGTTCGGTGTGGTCGGGCTGTGGTAGTCGGTTAGTGCGTTATTGTGGGCGCCAGTATAGTTCCAGTTCGTGGCGTGGTTTATGCAAATCAATTGAGACTGCGTGGTGCTTAAAGCCACCCAACCTATACCGCTCACTTCTTTTTCAAATCCTAATATTTTGAAATACCCGTGCGGATCATTGTCTGACCTTATGTAAGGCTCATCATTGTCAGCCATCAAAACAGGGGTCTGAAGGTATAAACTTGGGCCAGTTGGAGCGGGAAAAACATGATAAGATTCAAACGACGCGGATATGTTTCTCTGATCTTTATTTCCATGCTGCCACTCGATTTTAAGGCGAATATTCCCAGGCCCAAATTGGCTTGTATCGGGTATCCCTGTTAGTGTCAGTCCCCATGAGTAGTAATATTTCCCCGTGCGTTGCAGTGGTGCAATGGTTCGTGAAACGGAAATTTGATAGTTCGCTGACGTTCCATAGCTAATCAATGCAGCAGGAGTGTTTGAAGTTGTGGCCACATTCGATTCGATAATTGTGGTGATCGCTTGAGAACCCGCAACGGTAGTTACCCCTCCGTTTTGTCCTGCAGTAATAATGGTCGCTGTATTTCCCTGCGCGGTATTCGTCGGTTGAATCGTTCCTACGAGCTGATTCCGTGGGTCATACGTATTGATGGTATACGAGCCTGTCTGCTGAAGAGCTTCGGTTCGTGAGAGGTTTGCCGTGATGTTCGGCCCGGTGACGGTGAGCGTGGTGTTTCCGTTGGCGTCATGCACATGGACCTTGGTGGTTCCATCGCCGGAGTTGGTCTTCCACACGCGCCCGGCCTTGTCGTACTTCGCAAACTCCTGCCACTCCGTAGGCGCTGTGCCCACATAGCTGCGCTTTCCGATGACATCCCCGAAACCGTTGTATCCGGACTCGTTGATGAAGCCGGTACCCCGTACCACGCTGTTGTACGTACCCCCGTCGATCGTGTGCGTCTGCCGACCCAGCAGGTCGTAGCGGTAGCGCTTCACGTCGTCGGTGGAGACGGTTCCCGCTGCGTTCTGCCGGTTCCGGAGCACCTCGCGCGTGATCCGCCCCATCACGTCGATGGCGTACTCGGTCACCGCGCCGGTCGGATCGGTCTCCTTCTTCAGATAGCCGCCCGCGCCGTACTCGTACTGCGTGATCCGGTCGTCCGCCTCGCTCGCGTTGTTCTTGCCGCGCTGGATCTCGCGCTTGACGTTGTTCAACCCGTCGTACTCGGTGTCCGTGGTCGGACGCACCAGCGCGTTCTCGAAGTCGGTAAATTGCGGCTTCTCGATGCGCGTCACCCGCCCGATGCCGTCATAGCTCCAGTCGGTGCGCGCATTGGTGGCGTCCGTCCGGCTGGTCACCTTGTCCAGACCGTTGTAGGTGTAGGTGGTGACGGCATCCGCGACGGTCGCTGTCTGCAGCACGCCATTGGCGTCCAGCGTGCCGGCATTCACACCCCTCACGGTTTCGGTCAGCACGCGGCCCAGTGCGTCGTGGGTGTAGTCGGTCACCCGGTCCTGGGTGGCGTTGGCCAGCGCACCACTCATGCCCGCCAGCGTGAGCAGGTTGCGCTGCACATCGTTCGATGAGGCCCAGTTGGCGACCTGGTTGGCGTAGCGGGTCTGTTTCGTCGTATTGCCCCGCGCATCAAACGTCCAGACCGTGAGGTAACCGGCCGCATCGAGCTGGCCCACCTTCTGGCCGGCCGCGTTGTAGTAGCTGCGCGTCACGTTGCCGTTGGCGTCGGTCTGCCCGATCACGTTGCCCAGGGCGTCGTACTCGGTGCGCGTGACCACATCCCCGATGTACGTCTGATGGTCGCCCTGGGTATAGAGGCCGTACTCCAGGTTGGCGATGCGGGTTTCGATCTGCCGGCCCTGACTGTCGTAGCGATAGGTGACCGTGCGGTCCTGATCGGCGTTGGCCAGGACATAGACGGCGTTCGTACCGGCAGCGGGCGCTGCGGTAAGCACCTGTATGGCGGAACCGGTACCCAGCGCGGCGCTGCCCGAGGTGCTCACCGCGTTGGCGTAGCGGGTTTCGCCCACCTTGTTGCCGG
>VFQN01001346.1_pt1 | contig 41439 bp, 69 predicted proteins | sample 3512371 | NCBI WGS metagenome assembly VFQN01 (sample SAMN10412370, study PRJNA504923) | tailings metagenome | isolation source: Replicate 2 from Balatoc abandoned mine | place: Philippines: Itogon, Benguet | collected 2017-08-28 | reverse complement strand
GCGTCCGACCCCCCCGCGCAGGATTCCGGGATTCCGGGCAACTTGGCACCCTCTGGATTAACCGCCGGTTGGCAAGGCGGGAATCGCAGACCCCTGGCGCAGACAGCGAAAAGGAGAAGCCGTGGAAGTCGGGGGCCTAGGCGTCACGAGAGGAGGGGGAGTGCAAGTTCCCCAAGCTGTGGCCCAATCCTACGTAGTTAAGGCAAATCATAAGATCAGGTGCCTCACAACCCTAAGGACTTACCACCAACTGGCAGGTAAGCAGACCCGAGACACCGCATGGTACATACCTGGCATGCCCATACCACCGGTACAGCCGCGACTCACTTACCCACCTGTATCTGGTAAACCGTGCGGCCGATGCACAGCCGGTCCGTGTGCCACAGCGCAAAGACCCTGAGCGTCATGCGGTGCCTTTTGAGCGGCCGTAGTCCGCGGATCGACGCCACATGGCCCGCCTGACCCTTCTGCCCCTGTTGCCGTTCCGGCGGCTGTGGAGGGGCCGCGCGGGCATTCCGACCGTACACCTAAGCAGCGCCCTGCCATCGTACGGGTTCGCAGTACTGAAAAAGCTCCACGTGTCGCAGTAAAATTTGACCCACTGCGATAGCGTCCGCGTTGTCGTGCGCCTCCGGCTCCACGCTTGCGCTCCAGCGTATCCTCTCCGCTCCGGCGCCAGCAGCATGCGCGCAGCCTGCTGCCCACGGCCTCCACCGGGGAAGACAGCGGCCGCTTGCCGTCGGGTGTCACCGTCCCAAACGTTGAGTGGCACGCCACGGTCCGCGTCATTGGTCTTGGCTAAAACTGTGAGGGTGGGCGGAGACCTGGCAGCCGCTGGCGTGCGTGCAGCCCCTTCAGGCATGCATAAGACATAGAGCTGCGGAGGGATGGTGATGGCCGCTCCGAGGGGCGGGGGTGCCGCCGCTGCGGCTAGGGAGGTGGTGGGTCCCGTCAGGCCGGCGATGCCTGGATGCGTGAGGGGGGCGAAGGTGCTGATCTCCCCAGCATGCAGGTGGGAGTCCTGGCAGTCGAGGCGCTTTGGCTGCGGCATGTAGCGGAGGGCAGCCGTGAGGGAGGCCTGCTGCGTGGCCTAAAGCGTGCGGAGGCCGCTGAGCACCTCGGGGCCCTGCCGCTGCAGCTGGGCAAGGATGCTATTACCGGTATCCGTGTCGCGGTGGTGGTGGTGCCACCTGCTGAGGTCCAGGTGTTCTAGGCGGGTCAGGCTGCTGAGGTGCTGCAGGGCGGTGGCGTGCCGCGTGTGCTCAGCACGCAGCTCGGGCGTGGTCTCCTGCCTGGCCTGACGGCCGCTGCTGGTGTTGCTCAGGTGCAGGTGGCGCAGGTGGTGGAGCTGACAAACGACGCTGAGGGCTATGACGCCGCCTGCGGCCAACATTTCGGAAGGAACGCACACGAACACGTCACGACATTTGCATGTTGTGAGCAAGCATTTATGTACTTTTTCCGAGGCGTCATAAGCATCGCATACAGGTACGGCCCTTTGCTCGCTTCCGCGCCGCTCGGTGGTATCAACTCCTGCCCCAATCAAGGCTGGCTAAGCCACGTGCAACGACTTCTTGCGTCGCCAATGTGGACCCCCCGGCCACCAGCGGGGCAACCCCTCCACCCACGCACCGACAAGGATGCCGCCGCGTGGGTACTCCTCATGCTTCAGCTCCAGCCGAACCAGCCCCGTGCAAGGCGGTAACGAGTGCAGGGCAAGCCGGGGCAAGGCGCGCGACTTCAGCAGCATGTGTTGCAGCTGGGGGCCATACCGCGACACCACTTGCATGGCGCCGTAAGCCACCTTGTCGGCCTCCTCCTCCTCAGGACACGTGTCGAGGTCCGCGACGTGCGGGCAGGTGGCCAGCAAAAAAGCGTCAGCCGCTGTTCCGCTCAGGGGCAGGTGGTGCTGGAGTTCGTACGGTGGTGGCATGCAGTGTGTACCCGAGCTTGGTGTACGTCGCAGTTGGGACGGGTGTGACGAAAGACGATGGACGGGCTCAAGCGCCCAACCATTGGGCGGTGAGCTTTCGTGAGCAAATTATTATGTGTTAAAGGAACCATTTGATTCGCTTCAGTGCCCAGGCTACATAGCTTGATAGCATGTGTCGCCCGACTCTCTCGTAACGGAAGGCATTCGTCTCTGAACGTGCACTGATTCAGACGTATTCGACTTGATAGAGGACGCGTGGGGCATCTTTAAAATTGCTTGCATCTGTTGATCGCAACAGCTATGATCAGGCGATTCCCGCAGTTTGGCCTGGTTTCGGGGCGGGAGCTGGGCGCAACAGCCAGCCACCTAGCTGTGTGGACCCTTGCAGCTGCGCGTGGTGTCGTGGACAACTCAAGTCCAGCATCGTCTTTCCACTCCACGTCTGCTCGCCCTTACACGCGTCATGTGAGCAACCTTGCACAACCGTCAACCTTCCAATCGGGTCCGGCCCTCCCGCCCAGACCATAACACTCCAAACTCTTCGATATGAGGGGAGCTCATGCAACACACCGCCGACCCACCTATGTTGCATAAGCGTTGCCGTCGTGACCGACACAGGACATGCACTGGCGTACCAGTATGTGCAGTGGCTCCACTTAAACACACTCGTGTGCTCCTGCAACTGGCGCCTCCGCTTCCACAGCCTTGGCAGCGGAACCTGCTGCCCACCGAACGCTGCCCTCCGCAGGTCAGCCACTACCCTGGCTGGTACCACCTTTGCCGACCCTCCACGTCAAAGACGCCTACGGCCAACACCGCGAGCACAGCGCGTCCAGGTATAAGTCCTCACCTACACACCATGCACAGTGCTCGTTATGCAGCATGCGCATGCAAGCCAAGGCACCTGCTGCTAGGGCCGCCCGCTGCTGCTCCTGACACCCTAAGCCGTACCGGCCCACTTCTACAGCCGGTGCCAGTGGCAGGTTGCAGCAGCCATGCAACCCTCAAGCCCTACATGCCCTACCTGGTCCTCCCCTAACCCACACGCCACGTCACCCCCGGCCCTACCCCCATGCGTCCTGCCCTCCTGCCCGTCCTGGCCTTCCCCGTACCCCTGCCCCTCGTCCTCGTCTTCCTCCATTCACTACTCCTCCTCCTCCCCCTGCCCCTCCTCCTCGTCCTCCTCCGACGTCTGCCCCTCCTCCCCCTCCTCTCCTTCTCCCTCCTCCTCCTCCTCCTCCTCCTCCCCTTCGTCGCTTTCATCATCGCTGTCCTCGTCGGGCCCTAGCACCACCACCCGCACACCCTCCGCCCCGTGCTGCCGGAGGCCCTCGTGCACCTTTTGCGTTATCATGGCGGCCATCGTTGGCACCTCCCAGTCATGCGCCGCCAGCTTCCGCAGCGCCCCAGCGAACACGGCGGTCAGCAGCAGGGCCGACTCCAGCTGGGCAGCGCTCACCCCCGTGCAGCGTTTGACAGCGAACCTCAGCTCCCGCAGGTGGGGTAGGACGGCGAGGGAGGGCAGCGCCGACAGCAGGAAGGAGCTGCCGCGCAGGTCCAGGACCTGGGGGCACGCATGCACAAGAGCCCCAACACAAACTACAGTTACAGAATGGAATTACTTGCTAAGGATCCACCTGCTTCGTAGGCAGCAGGCCTTCCTTGCGTGTTCCTCTGTAGGTTGCGACAAACTGACATTGCTGCCGGACTCACCCGTATCATGTCCAGCTTGCGGGCGATGCACAGCAGGTCCGTGGGCCCCAGCGCAAAGCCGCTGAACGTGACGTTGTGTCTGTTGAGCCGGCGCAGCATGCAAATCCATGCCGCGTGCCCCTCCTGCCCCTCCTGGCCCTCCGGCGGCTCGATAGGCGCCACGTCGCACCGAAACGGACCCACAAACAGCGTCCGGCCGTTGAAAGGCCCCGCCCCGCTACCTTCGCTGCTGCCCTCCCGCTCCCGCGCCAGCAGCCGCACCGCGCCCCTCACAGCCCGCACAGCCGCAGGCAGCAGCCGCTTACCGTCGGGCGTCAAGTCCCACACGCTGAAGGACAAGCTGTGGCTGGAGTTGTAGGCCGCGGTGACCGCCTTCAGCGATTCCGGTGGCTGGATAGCTGCTAGGGTCCGCACGCAGCCGTACGGCAACTGCATGGTCTGCAGCTGCGGAGGTAGGGTCACGCTGGCTGCAGGCAGGGGAGCTGCGGCTGCGGCCGGGGAGGTGGCGGGTCCCAGCAGTCCGGCGATCTCCAGGTGGGTGAGGGCGGTGAGGGTGCTGATTTCGTTGGCTGGCAGGTGGAAGTCCTGGCAGTCTAGGTGCTGCAGCTGCGGCATGCAGCGCAGGGCGGCCATGAGGGAGGCCTGCTGCGCGTTCCACACCGTACGGAGGCCGCTGAGCACCTCGGGGCCCTGGCGTTGCAGCTGGGCCAAGGTGCTATACTCCGTGTCGCAGCGGCGGTGGTGCGAGAGGCTCAGCTCCAGGTGTGTTAGGGCTGTGAGGCTGCTGAGCTGCTGCAGGGCGGTGGCGTGCCGTCGGTATTCGGCCACAGTGTGTGCATCGGTGACCGGGCACTCCTTGTAGGTGTTGGCGTTGGAGAGCTTTAGTTGCAGGTGCTTGAGGCTGCGCAGCCGACTGACAGCGCGGAGGGCCGACAGCTCTCCTGAGGACGCGGTGGGCGTATGAAGACAGGGCAGTAGCCCTTCAGCACCCCAGTGCACAGCTTGCCAGTATGTGCATGTGCAACAACCGTCACAGCAGGTGTGGCTCGGTGCGTGCCTTCTTGGTGCTGAGTATGGACGACCCAGGGCTTCTGTCTGACGCCAGCTGGCAGTCCTGTACAGGCCCCATGCTCCTTGCTGGTGCCGTACATGCAATGGGGAACTTCACCAAGACACGCCCGGCAAAGGTTTCTCGCCTCTCCTTTCAGCCGGCCCATGCAGCTGCCAGGGACTGCGCCAAACCCAAACATCCCAAGTATCTAGTACCGGTAACCCAGACCTGAAATCCATAGCAAGGTCGGCTGCCGCTCAACCACGCACCGCCAAGGGTGCCGCCCGTGGGGAACTCCTCATGCGTCAGCTCCAGGCGCAGCAGCCCCGTGCAGGCGGACAGTGAGTACAGGGCCAGGGGGGGCAGGGAGAGGGGCCGCAGCTCCAGGCGCTGCAGCTGGGCGCCGTATCGCGATACCAGCTGCATGATGCCGTACGCCGCTGAATGGACGTCTTCCTGGTCGAACGTGATAATGGTCAGGTCTGAGACGCGCGGAAAAGCAGTCAACAGCGCGTCAGCTATTGCCTCGCTCAGGGACAAGTAGCACCTGAGGGCGAGGCGGCTGATTGGCTGCGGCGTGCACGAGGCGCCGGCGGCGGCGGGGGCTGCGAGGGCGGCCAGGAACGAGAGCCTGCGGCGGAGTGAGGAGCAAAAGAGGGACGTTGCAAGCGCATGGGCGACACGTGTAAGCTGTGTGCAGTTGCACGCCGGCAGCGTGGCACGGTGCAGTGAGGCGTTGGGTGAGGGGGCTTGCGGGGCCGCGTGCAAGCAAGGACGGAGGAGCAATCCGATGTGGCTTGACTTTGCACACACATGAAGCGTCAACACACAGCGTTGACTCTACCCTTTCCATATGGTACTATGTAGTTGTAAATATTGACTGGTTGGCAAGCCAGGTCTTGTGACCCTGCGCCAGGTTGTGTTAAAGTCTCACATGCGTTCGTGCATGCTGGCGAATGTAAGGGCCCTCCGGGAGTAACTGCCCAACGAGGTCAGCTCCAGCTCTTGAAGGAGCACTCCCCTCGCCAGCATGCCTGCTATGGCGTTCTTTAGCTCGTTGGCCTGTCTGGACCAAGCCTTGTCCGACACTTCCAGGCTGTCGCGCTGCCCGTCTGCCACCAGCCGCCCGCTGCTGGACGACAAGCGGATGGACCTTCTCGTTTTCTTATCCAAATACTGCCACGATAGCTGCGCGATTTGCACGAACGTTCTGCAGGACATCCAACTGACGACGCCAGGCACGCCATCGTCGCTGAACTTCGCCTGCGGTAAAGGTTTCATGTCAGTCTCAGCTGCTCAATTGCGCACATCAGGTATACTGCTTGAAGGTCCTCATTCCTCCAGTCCATGTGCTTTCATCACCTGCTTCCAAGGCGCGGAGTCCCGGACGTGCGGAAGGGCGCCAGCCGGCGCCATTGCTCCCCGCTGCGCGTAGCCTGCTTCTATTCGAGGATTTTGAAGCTTTCGCGCAAGGTGACAAAGAAAGGTGCTGCTGGATCTGAGACCCTGCTACTGCACTGTAGGTACAACGCAGGCACTTTTACTCTAGATAAACAAGAAGAGCTTGTATTCACCAGCCCTGCGATGTGCGAATGCAGTCTGCACGTGGAGGTGGTCCTCGTGCCGTCTCGCGCCAATTTCCGGAAGGTGGTTTCGGGGCAAGAGTTGGGGCTGCAAGTCGCTAGGCTCAGCTCGGCTTGCAGCGTATTGGGCGAGCCTGCGCCTAGTGGCAATTGGGCCCTGGGTGGCGCCTACGCCCTTTCGGGGTAGAAGCTCTACACCTGGATCTGAACACTCAAGGGATTAACTAGAGCTCAGGGCCCTTCCATTTGTGTACCGGTAGTCAGCCATGTACTGTCTGTGCGCTTGTAGCTGCACGACGCCAAAACGGCAAAATGTAGTCTCCGCAGTGTCCTGGACCTGCCTGGACCCCTAACGGTAGCCAAGCTGACTTCAGCATCAGCCCTTCCCCGCCCTTGCGTGGCTGCTGTGCTACATCAAGCCGTCACACAGGTGTGCAGATGTCAACCTGCCAACAGACTCCCGCCCAGTACCACACCACTCCACTGTCGTGTGCAGCAGGGGAGCTATCACACACACCCGTGGCCCTGCTGTCCTGCATGCACTTGCATCAGTACTTCAGCAACTTGGGTGGCAGACACTAAATCCACGCAGCACGAGCAGGAGCACACAGTACGAGCATCCCACAAGACGCAGGCCCGAACGGCAGACGGATCCAATGAACCAATTGGATGCATAGGATACTGTGGTGTTGCTCCCTAGTCGTACATGTCGCCCTGGGCCCTCGGGTCCGAGAGATGCAACGAGCATAGCTCTGCCTGTCTTCGTGCCCTTCGGCCCTTACAACGACTTTGACACGAACCAGCAATACACAACGCTAATTGCGAGCACTTCTGCCACTACAACGTCTAGGCACAAGGCCAGACACCGTAGCAGCTAGCAACGAAGGCACTGCAACCACAACGCCCTCGCGTCCCTACATGTCCCCATGGCCCTTACCAGCAGGCACTGCCCATCCTACCCTCCCCTGTCCCCCTGCACCATCTACGAGCCCTGCCACCCAACCCGTCCTAGTCTTCCTCAGTCTCCTCCCCTCCCTCATCCTCGTCCTCCTCCCCTTCCTCCTCCTCCTCCTGCTGCTCCTCCTCCTGCTCCTCGTCGTCCTCCACATCGTCATCGTCGCCGTCAAAGTCGCTGTGGCCATCCGGCACGCGCACCAGCACCAGCACCCCCTCCACCCCGTGTGCCGCCAGGCCGCCCTCCACCCTGTGCCGTACCGTCGCCGCCATGTCCCGGTCCGGCACGTCCCGCGCCACCAGCTTCCGCAGGCTGCCCGCCGCCACGGCCGTCAGCAGCAGCGCCGACTCCAGCTGCTCCGTGGTCACCCCTGTGCAGGCCTCCGCGCTGAAGCCGAGCACGCGCATGTGCGGCAGGTTGGCCAGGGCGGGCAGGGCGGAGAGCAGGAAGGAGCAGCCGCGCAGGTCCAGGACCTGAGGACCGGCGGGCAAGAAGTGCGGGGGTACGAAGACGAAGTTGCTCAGTCGCTTGTTCGTGCCGCGGGCGTTGTTAGCAGGTCGTTTGAGACGCTTTGGCGCCATCTGTTTGCAGCCGTACTTGTGCATGAGCGGGTGTACCAGGGCAGGCGAAGGCAGGGCGCGCTGTAGCAGTAAGAACTCAGCAAGACCTCGGGCATAAGCTTTCAGTACAACGCCTACGATGCCCAATGCCGCAAGCGACTTACAGCGGCGGGCCACCTCCCGCAAGCTTTGCCCATGTGTGACCAGCAACACGCACCCACCCGTATCATGTCCAGCGTGCGGGCGATGCACAGCAGGTCCGTGGGCCGCAGCGCAAAGCCGCTGAGTACCACCTTGTGCCGGTTCAGCGGCCGCAGCTTGCGGATCCATGCTGCGTGGTCCGCCTGGCCCTCCTGCCCTGCCGGCGGGTGCAGGTGCATCGTGACGCGCCCCACTGTTCCCACCGACAGGGGCTGGCCGCCGTACGGCCCAGCCCCGCTGCCTTCGCTGCTGCCCTCCCGCTCCCGCTCCCGTGCCAGCAGCTGCACCGCGCCCCTCACAGCCCGCACAGCCGCAGGCAGCAGCCGCCTGCCATCGGTTGACACGTCCCACACGTTGAACGACAGGTGGTGCTCAGCGTCGTGTGTCATCGCCACCGCCTGGAGGCTGGCACACGGCCGTACGGCAGTCAGGGTCCGCACGGCCCCCCGCAGCAAGCACAGGGTCTGCAGCTGCGGAGGTAGGGTCACGCTGCCTGCAGGCAGGGGTGCTGCAGCTGCGGCCGGCGAGTTGGTGGGCCCCAGCAGCCCAGCGACCCCCAAGTGGGTGAGGGCTGTGAGGGTGCTGACCTCGCTGGCCGGGAGGTGGAAGTCCTGGCAGTCCAGGTGCTGCAGCTGCGGCATGCAGCGCAGGGCGGCCGTGAGGGAGGCCTGCTGCACGTTCCACACCGTGCGGAGGGAGCGCAGCACCTCAGGTCCCCGCTGCTGCAGCTGGGTCCGGGCCCCCCAGTCGGTGTCCTCACGGCGGTGGTGCACCATTTGCAGCTGCAGGTGTGTTAGGGCCGTGAGGGCGCTCAGCTGCTGCAGGGCGGTGGCGTGCTGCCGGTACTCGGCAAGCGACCGTGCGGAGGTGTCGGGCAGCTCCTGGTAGCAGTGCTTGTTCCTGGTCTGCAGCTGCAGCTGCTGGAGGCCACGCAGCTGGCTGACGATGCGAAGGATGGTTGCCTCGCCTGGGGCCGCCAAGGGTGACGAACGACAGGGACGTGAACCCAACCGTCACCACGCATTTCAACCCGTCCACAATAAAGCTTTGCCGCTGCCGAACGAAACTTGGTTTTGGAGGAGCGATTAGCGCACATGCGCATGCTACAGTGATAGGCTGAAGCCGGTTGTACTCAGTACAAGGGGTCAACTTGCTGCGTTCAGGGCTTCCAATGCCGCCCATCGAGCCTGTACCTTAGCACCAGACTTGAAGCAACAGACAACGCAGGGCAGCCCACCTACCACCGCTATCCTGCCTTGCCACCGGTCACTTACCAGTCATGGTGTAGCCCATGGGGAACTCGTCGTGCGTTAGCTCCAGCTGCACCAGCCCCGTGCAGGAGGACAGTGAGTGCAGGCCGAGCGTGGGGAACTGGCGCGTCTCGAACGCCAGGCGCTGAAGCTGGGGCCCGTACCGCGACACCAGCTGCATGATGCCGTACGCCGTGGAGTCGATGTCTTCCCGGGTGTACGTGTCAACGGTGAGGTCCGTGACGTGCGGGCAGGCAAGCGCGAGGGCACTGGCTGCTGCCCCGCTCAGGGGGAGGTGATACTGGAGCGTGAGCTTGCCGATGGGCTGGGGCGCGCAGCCGGGGGTGGCTGCTGCTGATGCAAGGGCCGACAGGAATGAGAGCCTGCGTAAAGTACGAGTAGGTGGGCACACGCTATTTACACGTGTGGCAAAGTTGGCAGCGCGGCCTAGTGGCACGATGTTGCTGCTTCTTGGTGCGACCCTGTGCAAGACAGGGGAGGTGGTGCGGTCGCCTGGTGCGAGATTACGAATGGGCAAGGAGCCTGAACGCGGGAGCTTGCTGCTTTGGTGCAGAAAGGCGAAGTTGCCTGCAACTCCCGAATCACAAAATTGGCAGTACGGCAAACGTACTTACAAGCGGCAGTGCACCTCGCTGAGCCTGATGCCGTGGTTCACCACTGAGCCAAGCCTTAGGCGCCTGAGCACGGCGCCCCTTGCCAACATGCCTTCCACAGCCCTCTGCAGCGCGCCGCTGGAGCTGCTCCAGGCTGCACCAGTCACGTACAAGCTGTCACGCAGCCGGTCGGCCACCAGCCGCCCGTGGCTACCGGTCAAGCGGATGGAACGCCTGGTGCTCGTGTCGAGGTACGGCCATGATAGCTGTGCTACTTGCATGTAGACCGCCAGGGATGCCCAGCTGGGTTGCGTCTGTGGCAGTACAGTTGGTTGCAGGGACAGTGATGCTAGCTGTCCAAGGGCAAGGCTTTGCGCAGAGACTTCATGGTTTACTTATTCGCACGTCCTGTGCGCCCTACTCGCCATACCTGCGGCGCGTGTGCGAAGTCTCGTTCACAAGCAAGAGCTCCTGATCGTCCCATTGGAACACGCCTCTGCTGTACTTGTTCATATATCAGCAGTACTTGGCATCAACTATCAGCATTGCGGCGCATAAGCCAAGCAGGCCATCTACAGGGTGTTTTCTGCCAAGACAAGGCGACAAGGCGGGCGCTTGCAAATTGCTTTGTGAAAACAGATTTTGTGGTATACAAATGCTGGCTGACAATACATGATCAAGGCTGTGTACCGAGACAGCAACCTACATTGTTCGCGCCCATCGGCCGGGTTTCGGGGCGCTGCGGGGCAACGGAACGACCAGTCACTGTGGCGACATACACGGAGTCTGGCGTAGAGTAAGGCTTGTAGAAATGTATCTCCAACCCCCACTACCACTAGGGAGAGCTGGTTGTGCCATTACTGGCCACTACCGTACTCCATGCATGGGGCCCTGGGCCGGGGGGTGCTGTCGCCGGGGTCACAGGCGGTCACTTGGCTGGATGCGCAGATGCCTGCGTGCTTGGAAACAAAGCCAAGAGTACGAACTTTCTCATTCTGCAAGGCGCTTACCGACCGATTACACGCTGTGTGTTATAGCAGCCCTTCCACCGCCATGGTAGTGCTGGGTAGCGCAACACGATACCGTCCAACATCCCAGCGCGTCACGACGACATGCGGGCCCTTGGGACTAGACATGGCCTTGAGGGTAACCGGAGTAGGGAAAGTAGGCAGCCCATGATCGATTTCAATCACAGGACAGGAGCCTGCGGCAAAAGCTCGCAAGCGCCCTCAGACTGGGCGCACAACGTGTACGGTAACTTGAGTGTACTGCAGCAGACGCAGAAGCACTACAGTTCCGCTCATACCGGTACGCGGGCCCATGCAAACACAAGCAAATGGCCGGCGTTGCTGTACTGCTAGTGCGCTATCTCGCCGTACGAGTTGCAGGCAATTCACACCGCCGATGACTTCCACTCTCAATACGACGCACACGTGTACCCCTACGTCCCCCCTCCATGCTCTCCTTCCCCCACATTGCCCCACATTCCCCCACATACTACTTGACTGAACGACGCAGCGCCCAACAGCGTATCTGGGCCGCATTGGTAAACATGTACACGCCCCACATTGCATGTCGTCCATGATAGCTTCGGTCAGCTGTTCTGTAGCTCAGAGCCTCGGACAAGCTAGTTGCTAGCCTCTCTGCTAACAGCCCATGCTGCTGTAAGTGAGTACCCATACAGTTCCATGCTGCTGTCAAACCAGCACTGCGCCACTACCCCATGCACCTCCCCCTTATCTACATGCCGCTCAGCGGCCTGAGCCGCCTGACACACGCCCCCTTCCCACCACCCTCGCTTCTGCGTTGCAGACTCCAGCGCTCTTTCGCACCATGTGTAACCCCATCCCCCGTGTAACTCTCTCCCTACAACGAATCCCGTTCCCACTTAGGGCATGCTCGCCATTCTGCCCTTGCCCCTCGCACTCACTCACATCCACATTCTCCGCCTCCTGCTGCTTCCGCCTACCATCCCATACCCTGCTCCTGCCCATCTGCCACCACCTCCTAATCCTCGTCATCGTCGCTGGCCCAATTGTCAGGCAGCACCACCCTCACGCCCTCCACCCCATGGGCCTGGAGGCCCCGCCGTACCCTCTGCCGTACCGTGGCCGCCATGCCCCTGTCCTTGACGTCACACGCCACCAGCCTCTCCAGCCCGCGAGCGGCCACAGCCGTCAGCAGCAACGCCGACTCAACCTGGGTGGCTGTGCAGTCCTGAATGCTGAACTTGAGCACCCGCAGGTGCGGCAGGTTGGCCAGGGCGGGCAGGGTGGAGAGCAGGAAGGAGCAGCCGCGCATGTTCAGGACCTGAGGAGCAGCGGGAAAATATCGACAGATAACCGCGGCACCGGGCAGTTTGCGCTACGCGACGTTTGGATGTTTTAGACGCTTTCGCAACAGTCGCGCCGCAGCAGCACCTGTGCGTGAGCAAGTGTACCAAGGCCGGCAAACACAAGGTGAGCTGCAGCATCAGCATCCCAGCAGGATAACGGGTATCAGGCACTGACGCCAACGACGCCCCACGACCCCAGCGGCTTCAATGGCAGCCTCCTCCCCGCAAGCTTGCCCTCTGCTCTCCCAGCAACCCGCACCCACCCGTATCTGGTCCAGCGTGCGGACGATGCACAGCAGGTCCGTGAGCCGCAGCACAAAGCCGCTGAACGCCACCTTGTGCCGGTTCAGCGGCTGCAGCTCGCCGATCCACGCCTCGTGGCCCTGCTCCTCCTGCCCCTCCTGCCCTTCGGGCGGCCGCAGGTGCGATGCAGCGGGTCCCACGATGCCCACAACCAGGGACTTCCCCCTGAACGGTCCCCGGGTGTCGGCCTGCCTGCTGCTCACGTGCCAGCAGCCCTACAGCGGCCCCCACGGCCTCCACGGCAGCAGGCAGCAGCCGCTTGCCGTTTGGGCTCATGTCCCACACGTAAAAACGCAATTCGTGGTCGCTTTGTTCGTTTGCCCATATCTACGCCCTCAAGCACTTCCGGCGGCTGAATAGCCGCCAGGGTCTGCACAGAGCCACACGGCATCCAAAGGGTCCGCAGCTGCGGAGGGAGGGCTGCTTTGGCTCCAGGCTGCGGAGGGGATGCAGGGGCATCCGGAGAGGTGGTGGGCCCCACTAACCCGGCAACGCGGAGGCTGGTCAGCGACGCGAGGGCACTGACCTCGCTGGCCGGGAGGTGGAAGGCCTTGCAGCTGCGGCATGCATCGCAGGGCGGCCATGAGGGAGGCCTGCTGCGCGTTCCACACCGAGCACCAGAGGGCGAGGCTTGCAGGGCCGGGCCGCTGCATCTGGGCCAGAGGGCCCTGGTGTCGCAGCGGCGGTGGTGGGCCAGGTCGAGCTCCAGGTGTGTTAGGGCGGTGAGGCAGCTGAGCTGCTGCAGGGCGGTGGTTTGCCGCTGGTGCTCTGCTAGCCACTGCGGTGTCGTCGCTGGGACCGTCCGGTAGGTGTTGGAGTTGGCGATGCGCAGCTCTAAGTGGCACAACTTGCGCAGTTGGCCGATGAGGCGAAGGGCGGACATCTCGCCTGCGCATTGGGCAGGGGTGCTGGGTTGGGGAGGCACGCGCACTGCGTGTAGGTGTCTAGATAGCCTACATGCGATTGAAACTTGCCGGGCGCTGTGTGCAGGGATGCGACGGCATGTAGTCAGCCTGTGAGTGCTTGGGGCAGCAAGCGGAGTCACTATGCCGTTGGTGCGCAGAGCAAACTCGTGTTATGCAACGGACACGTGTGCCAAACCGACCGTGCACCCCAAGGGTGCTGTGTCTTACTGATAATTTCGTGCACATAAGCATGCAGCCCCGACGCTCAGATAAGCAACCATCAACCACGTCTGAAGCAACCATCAAGCACGTCTGAAGCACTTGTGGCGGTGATTGACCGTATTCCTCAGGCTCACCAGCCAACAGCAGCACCGCTGGCTCCCTGCCAGCCGCACGCCGGCCCTACCGCTGCTCCTCCCCACCGGCCCCCTGGCCCCTGCCCACCGCCCGGCCCGCACCTGTGAAGGACAACTCACCCACGCCTCCACTGTCCAACCCAAAATACTCCTCCTCCTACTCCCCCTCCTCCTTCACGCCTGCGTCTTCCGCACGCAGCACCAGGATGTCCCCTGCACCCACCCTCACCGCACCCCCGCCTCCCTGCTGCAGGCTGCCCACCTCAGCCCCACCGCTCACCGCACAGTCGCTACACTCCATAGTGGCCTCCCCTGGGCCTGCCCCACACTCCTGGCGCTCCTCCTGGCTCTGCCGCTTCAGCTGCTGCTGCTGCTGACTGCACTGCCAGTGCTTTAGCCGACCCTGACGGGCTCGCCATCAGCAGCCTCTCCATGCGCACGGGGGGACGCTGCAAGGCCGTGTGATGCCTTGGACCCTGGACAGGACGCCATGTCATTTTAACTCCACCCGATAACACTTGAAGCGCCGCAGGCACGTGCGCGACAGGGCGCGACAGGGCGGACAAGGTAGGGTAAGACGCTTGTGCAGCAGATGTAGGGACTGGTGCCTGACTTCCTGGCGTGTGGTCCCATGATGGCTCTAGTCTTAGACTGGCACATATGCTATGATGGTCCCCAGCCGTTTAGGCATACCTGAGACCCCCGCCGGCTCTATCTGAAGCGCTCTGCGAAGGTGCGCATGACCCCAGCTATGGCAGCGTTGGGGACCAAGAAACGGAGCGCCTGCGCGTACGGGTACGGTGTTGATTGAATGGTTGTGACATAGTTGGGATTTTGTGATGTGCTGGTGGTAACGGAACTTCGCACATGTCACAGTCATGCGCCCACCAACCGCTTACTCAGTTCCTGCGCACAACGTCGTCTACATGGGGTTCCAGTACGATATCCCCGGTAGCATGCTCACGCAGTAAGCAATCGACGACAAGGTAGCATGGGGCGCCGCTCAAGGGTTGTTAGCCCTGGCGCGGCTGGCGACTGTCCCTCACGTGTGCGGCCCTTGTGCACAGCTGTCGCCCCGCCCTATTGCTGGTTGGTGCGCATTACGGGCTAGGGAGATGCTGTGCGGTTTCATCCCGAACATCATGCAACTCAGTAACTTGCTCCATCTTCATGCGGGATGTGCACGATCACACTCGGCCTGGCCCAATTTCGTGTTGGGGTGCTCCCTGAGCCCCACCTACCCTGCCGGGCTCCACGGCCAGGTTGACGCCAAGCCCGAACGACTGGACAGCGGCATCAACACCATCCTTGTGTCGCCCAAGCCGGAACTACACCTAAGAAGGCTGCGCGGTGGGATGCCAGAAGAAATTCGCGTGTCGCAATGTCGCATGGCCTTTCGGCTGCAGCAGGTGTCTCACACTCAGGTGCATCATCCATGTGCTGTTTGGTGAAAAATGCCAATTGCAAACGCACTGCCGTTGACCGTTGATACCGAACCGTTGTGGCCAGGTTGTGACCAGGTTGTCACCCCGAGCTGTTGTCATCCCCCCGAGCTGGCAGACGGAGCACGTACACAAGTATTTAAGAGCTGCAATCTTTATCTACATCGCGTAGCTCTCGTGACCTGACACAACTCAAAACGAATTTGTCAGAACTAGAGGCACGATACTTCATGGCTGCATGCATGGCTCCACGGTCTTCACCATCGCACTAAAGAAATGCTGTATATTCGATTAAGCATTATACACAGCCGCCAGGCAATTCTAGGACGTTGAGCCGTCTCGTCCGTCCCCTGCAGAAGGGCGAGCCCGAGCATGGCGCCCGAAAATAGCGTATCAGATGCTGCGATACAGCTTGGGCCTCCCAGGATCGCGGCCTGTTTGGTCGACGGGCACGCACCCCGCCTGCCTGCCGGCACCTCCTGGGTGGCGCTGCCACCCGAGGCCCTCACGTCCGCCCGTGTAGCCGCAGGGCGCATCATGCTCGTAAGCCCACGCACACCCTAACCTCACCATGATACCGCGTAGTAATCCAGCCAAGGCGCTACGTACCGACTGCAGCGGCACCCACATGCTCATGTCTGTGACCGGGGCGGGGCAGCACACCAGCTGCCCTCCCGTGCACCGGGTAATACCCGTGGGCTAGCATGAGAGCGTTTCCACGACAGTTACGCACCGATATATGCTCGGACGCTCGCTTGTCCCAATCCCACACGGCTCCCAGGTTGCTGTGTCCCAGCGGCGTACCACGCCCCCAGGAGACCCCACCGCGGGCGCAGGGGCACGCAGCCCCGGCTCCGCCGCCAGCCCTGGCCCCCGCGGGTCCGCTGGGACCCCCGGCGGCTCTGGGACCTCCTCCTTTGGCCCTGCGCCCGACCTGCTCTCCCCGGATGCCGGCGGCGCCATCCCGGCACCGCAGGACCTCTGGAGCAGCTGCCGGCAGCAGCTGGGCGTAGCAGGTAACGTACATTGCAACACACGAGCAGTTGCTTCAAACAGTGTCGGCAAGGGATAACCAACTGGGCTACTACCACCAGCAAGCAAGCACATCGCTTGCTTTGCGTCCGTTTGACAGGTACTAGCGTCCGTTTGACAGATGCAACGGTGTTTTGCATTGCAGGCGGCTCGGGGGCACAGCCCGTAGGGCCCGGAACCAGGCTGCTGCCCGCCCGCCTGTGGCCCTCCAGCCGCCTTCCGCGCTCCTGCTGCCTGCTGAGCCCCTGCCTGCGAGAGGCAGCGGGGCAGCCGGCGGCGGGCACTGTCGTACTGCTGTACGACATGCCGCCGGGGGTGGCGGCGCCAGCGGTGGCTCCCACGGCAATGGCGGCAGCGGCTACAAATGCAGGTGTGGGTGCAGCCGGCCACGCGGAAGAGGTCGTTGTGTTAAGGATGTGCGCGGAGGCGCTGCTGCAACCACCCGCTGGGTTTGGCGACGGCGGCGGGGCGGCCAGCGGCGGCGCGGTGACGGCGGCGGCGGCAGCGGCGACGACGGCAGCAGGCACACCCAAGGCGGCGGCGCGGGGCAGGGGGCCGGCGACTACGCCGGGGTCCAAGGCGGGCGGGAGCGCAGCTAGCAGTAGCGCCAACAGTGTCAGCAGCTTTAGCAATAGTGGTAGCGTGGGGCCGGGACCTCTCCAGGTGTGGCCGCTGCAGACGTTGCGTCGGGCGGCGGAGGCTCGGGACGAGGGCGCGCGGTCTATGCTGTGTGCGGTGGCGCGGAGGCACCTGGCGGGGCTGCTGGTGCTGCGGGGGGCGCCGGCGGTGCTGCCGGTGTTGGGCAGCAGCGTGCTGTGCGAGGTGGCGTGGGCGGGGCCGCCGGCAACACCTGCAGCACCAGGGCAAGAAGCAGGGGCATGGGCAGGAGCAGGAGCAGGGGGCACGGCTGTTGTGGAGGTGGGCCGTAGCACACGGGTCCTTGTGCTGTACCCAGGGGAGGCGTTGCCGGAGGAGCTGACGGGTGGTGCAGCGGTAGAGAGGGGTGGAGAAGGCGCAGGGCAAGGGGGTTTGGATGCGGGGGGTGCGGTGCTGCGAGCAGGTGCGAACCAGAAGGCGGTGGCGGCGGCGGGGAGAGGGAGAGGCGGGCTGGGGGCCGGGGGCTTGCCGGCAGCGGTGGCGGCGGCGCGGGCGGCGGCGGCGGCAGCGGTGGCGGAGAGTGCTGCGGAGGCGGCGGCGGACGCGGCGGAGAGAGCTCTGCGTGCAGGTGGGCGTGTGGGGTGTATTGCACGACCTGAAGGATGACATGCTGGAGGGTGCCAGTAGTAAAGGAAGGCGACTGTGTAGCCGAGGCGCCATGGAGCTTTGACAATTGCTAGTGTCGGGCTTACAGCGCCGCACCTTACAACGGCACTTCCCCACGTGCTGTGACCCGGTTCCGCAAGTGTCGAAGCGGGGTGTCTGTTAGTTGGCTGGAAGGGGTTTACTAGGGTGGCACAAGCCCTATTCGCGGAAAGGCGCTGCATTGCCGCCTCAACCCTGGCGCTCGGCTTCCGCCATGCCAGCAGCTCCTACCCCACACGTGCGGCACTCACTTCTGAGCCGCAGACATATGCCATGCAGCCTTCGACCACGCCCCCTGCGGCCCTGTACGCCCCTCTGCAGGCTACTCGTCCGGCGGTGTGGACTTCTCGCACCTTGGCGGCGTGGGGGAGCACCTGCGGGCCATGCGGGAGCTGGTGGCGCTGCCCCTGAGGGCGCCAGGCCTTTTTGCGCAGTACGGGTGGGTGCGGCCTGGGTGCACACGTGCAAACTGCAGAAGCTCAAGTTGCAATGCCGGCATACTGCAAGGCCACTTACATGAACAGGGGCACGCGGTGGTCTGTTTACCAGAGCTGCCAGGGCGCTCACATTCCTGCTGCCGTACCACCTCCCCTGCGACGTTGTATTGCCCTTGATACTCTGTTTGAATGTGACGCAATGCCGTGCAGCATCCGGCCCCCGCGCGGCGTGCTGCTGCACGGCCCCCCGGGCAGCGGCAAGACGGTGCTGGCGCGGGCGGCGGCGGCGGACGCCGGGGCGGTGGTGTTCGTCATCAACGGCCCTGACGTGGTGTCGGAGTACTACGGTGAGACGCGTTGCCGACGGTTGCCTTCATAATGAAGCCCAGGGTACCGATTCGTCCTGCCGTACATGCTGCAGAGCAGCTGCTGACAAATTACAAGTTCGGCCACTAGAACATGACTCTTGCAAAAGGATGGTGGGCCTTGGTAATCCATCTCAGTCGGTGGCCTGCGTCTTGCGGTGGCCCTCTCTGACCAGGGGAGTCTGAGGCGAGCCTCCGCGGCATCTTCGCCGCCGCCCGGGCGCTGTCGCCCTCCGTGGTGTTCATAGACGAGGTGGACGCGCTGGCGCCCGCGCGGGAAGGTGCGGGAAGCTGGACGAGAAGCTGCATGAGAAGCTAGCTTGGGGCTGTCGGTTGCCTCCTCCTTCAGCCTGTGGCCCTGCCCAGGTCTGACGTTGGACCTGGCGCGTAGCCGCATGCATGCACGCAAGCGTACACCCTCAGCGCAAGGACCCAAGCCTTCCGCCTCCCCATCGTTGCTACACGTGTCCTTCCCTCAGGCTCCGGCGGCTCTGACGTGGCCTCTCGCCTTGTGACTGCCCTGCTGACACTCATGGACGGCGCGGACGAAGACGCCGCCAAGCAACAGCAACAGCAGCAGCAGGATGATCATGGACAGCAAGGATTCGGCCAGCAGACCCAGGCACAAACCCAAGCCAGTGTTCAGGAGCAGCGCCGGAAGCAGAGCTCTGCACACCGCCCTGTGGTGGTCATCGCCGCCACCAACCGCCCAGACGCGTTGGACTCCGCGCTCAGAAGGCCGGGGCGGCTAGAGCGGGAGATCGAGATCGGGGTACCGACGGCGGCTGCACGGCTCGAGATCCTCAAAGCCAGGTAGGCGCATCTTAGTACCAAGAACGTCTGCTGTGTGCCAGTCGGTGTATGCCGTATGCTGAAATGCATGGGGTTCTTTGTCGCCAGCGCCAGCAACCTGACACCCGCCTGCCAGCCCCGGCGTCTCTTGTGACTACCGAATGTGCACCGCTGCCGCGCCACATGCGCTCCATTGCACCTCGTGTCTCACGGCAACGTAACGCACCTTACCCCACTCCACTCCCCAGGCTCCGGTCCGTGCGGCACAGCCTGGCGGAGGCCGAGGTGTCCTCCCTGGCCGCCGCCGCGCACGGCTTCGTGAGCGCCGACCTGGCGGCGCTGGTGGACGAGGCGGCCATGTGCGCGCTGAGGCGCATCGTGGGGGGCGGGGGCGGGGCAGGGGCAGCGGGTGGAGCCAGGGGGGTGGCGGCAGCTGCGGTGGAGGGGCAGGGCGGCCCGGCGGCGGGGCAGCAGGAGCAGCAGCAGCAGGAGGCAGTGGTAACGTTGGCGGACTTCCGGTGAGCGGTCTGTGGTGTCTTAAATCTTTTGTACGTCTTTACAAGGGAGCAGAGGACCTTGGGCCCTGTTGGCCACAACCTGTGAGCCCCCTGCTCCGCTGTGTGAGAAGCGTAGCCCTGTACCGGGCTGCGGACCGCTGCAGCAGCTGCAGTACCATGCAGCTGCTGCATGCCGGCACACAGCTGTGTTACCGCAGCACGCCTGCTGTCCGTTAACTTGCTGCTACCGTACCGCCGTGCTGCTGCATGCTGACGTGTACCTCCCCGCCTGTGTGTGCCCGCAGGGCGGCTGAGACGCGCGTGCGGCCCAGCGCGCTGCGCGAGGTGGCTGTGGACATCCCCACGGTGGGGTGGGGGGACGTGGGCGGCATGGAGGCGGTGAAGCAGGCGCTCAAGGAGGCGGTGGAGTGGCCGCACAAGGCGCAGGGGTGAGCAGCAGACCGCCGGGGGCTACGGGGAAGGTGCGGGGCGCACGGGAGTCTGCTAGAACGTTCGCAGACACGCGTGCCTTGGGAGGTGCCACACAAGGGACACAAGGCAGTAACCGTGCGTTGCACCCTACCCTGTGCATCGCGCAGGGCCCTGTCGCGCCTGGGTGCGCAGCCCCCCCGCGGCATCCTGCTGTACGGCCCCCCGGGCTGCAGCAAGACGCTGCTGGCGCGCGCGGTGGCGTGCGAGGCGCGGCTCAACTTCCTGTCGGTCAAGGCGGGGGAGCTGGTCAGCAAGTACGTGGGCGAGAGCGAGAAGGTGCGGGAAGCTCCGATTGCAAAATTGCTGCCTGGGACATGCGCGGCATAGTACAGCTGTGCATGACCGTGTCCCATTGGTGGCCCATCGTATCAGCGCACCCTAAATAGTGCTTCTGTAGCAGTCAAGTGCCACCCTTTGTCGCGCCGGCCATGTCGTGTTTCCTTGCTGTCCCCTTGGCATGACAGGCCATCGCCGGCCTGTTCGCTCGAGCCCGGGCTGTGGCACCTTCCATCATCTTCTTCGACGAGATCGACGGCCTGGTGGGCTCGCGGGCGGGCGAGGGCGGGCGCATGGCGGGCGGCGGCGGCGGCGCGTCGGACCGCGTGCTGGGGCAGCTGCTGATGGAGATGGACGGGCTGCAGGTGTGTATTAGCGTGTCGCAGCGAGCAGGAACGTAGGTGTGTTCAGGCTGCCGAGCGGGGCAGTTGGATGTCGTATAGTTCGCAGGTTCCCAATAGGGGTATTGAGTAGCTGGCACATCACAGAGCCTGGGGATTGGGAATTCCGCCAACTGGGGCCTAGCTCTACCCCACTGCGTGGCACCCCTCCACGCCTGCCTTAACCATACACCCCACTTCCGGCGCACCGCCAGGACCGTGGTACTTGTTGAGTAGTACCGGTGAATCGAGAAAACGCAATACTCGTACACCACCGCGCCCACCAGGACCGCGGCGGCGTGACGGTGCTTGCCGCCACCAACCGCCCCGACTGTGTGGACCCCGCGCTGCTGCGCCCCGGCCGCTTCGACAGGCTCATCCGCGTGCCGCTGCCGGACCAGCGGGCCAGGTGCGGGGTAGGGAGGGGCCCGATGAGCTAACGCACAACGGCAGCGCGCAGCGACTGCTACCAGTAATGTTACAAGTACCGGTAACCCGGGTCGTCCAGCGCTGGCCCGAGTCTGACCTCTGACGACAGCGGTACTGCATGGACAAACGCTAGAGGACGAGAGAGGCGAGGAGGCACTGAGAGTGATGTGCACTGGGCCCACATGTGCAGGGCCGAGATCCTGCGCGTGCACCTGCGGCGCTGCCCGGCCGCCCCGGACGTGGACGTGTGTGCGCTGGCGGCGCGCAGTGCGGGGTACAGCGGGGCGGACCTGGCGGCGGTGGTGCGGGAGGCGGGGCTGGCGGCGCTGGAGGAGGACCTGGGGGCGGAGCAGGTGCGTAGCGGGTGCGGTGCGGGATGTAGGCAAAATAGGCCTGATACAGTTGCAGGCATACAGGTAAAGCAGACAGGGTGAGGCGAGGCGAGGTAAGGCGGGAAAGCGGCAAGTCGGTGGCTGTGGTCGCGATCGCTGTTTCTGATATTCTGAGGTACTTAGCTGCAATAGAAAGCCGGCTGGGCGGGCGGAGCAGGTGCGTGTGCACGTGCGTGTATCAGCCATGTGTGTGAGGCATGTGTGTTAGGGGTGCTGCATGCAAGGGACTGCGAGTGAGGACAAGGGAGGCGGCGCTGGAAGAGGCCCTGAGGATTCATATGTAGATGTACACGTGTATGCATAAGCGCTGTGTGTGAGGCATGTGTGCGAGGATGAAGGGGCACAAATGACGTAAGGGGTGCTGATTGGGAGGCGGCACCGTGGAGGTGGCGCAGTTTTGCTGCTATGGGATGAGGCCGCGGGGGACGAGGCGCATTTGCACCCGTGTGCTCCCCAGGTTCGTGCTCATGCGGGTTGATATAGTAATACCTTAGCGCCGCTCCGACCCTGTCTTACCTTAAGCATCCTTGCTCCCACTCTGCAGGTGGCTGCACGGCACTTCGAGATCGCGCTAGCAACTGTGGTCCCCAGCGTGCCGCCCTCCACCGCCATGATGGACCTGTATGACAGGGTGCAGAGATCTGCCGTACAAGAGCACCGCAGCAGTAGTGATGACTCATCATCTGAGGGCAGCGTGCAGGAGATGCAACAGACGGTCGATGCCTGAACGTGCCAACGGTCCTGAGCCCCTGTGGTGCGTGCTAATTAGCTAGGCCGAGGCTTTCCGTTTGCGGACTTGTATGTAAACGTGTCGACCGGCATGCGGTCGGATACTTCATTTTGTATCCCCCCTACCCTGGGTGGTCAAATCGAATCCATGACACATGGGTCGCCACGGGGATGCAGGGATAGTCGTGCTCTGCCGCAGTTTCGACAGTTCGTGTGAGGTTCCATGTCTGACAGGCAGCACAGGATAGGTTAGGGGAGTGTGTCCATGTGGGGCGATTGGACTGGTGTTTGTGCACCGTTCGCTTGTGGGTGCAGTACGTGTTCGGGGCTTCGGTGGCACGCGAGTTGCTTAGGGCTCCTTCCACGCTGCAGCTCACGCTTTTTTCCTCATGTTGTTAAAAGCTTAATTGTACATTGTTTTCACATCAACTGCCTGTTTACCGGCGGGCCTCCTTTGATGAGAGCATGTTTATGCTGATGTTAATGCCACAGACCGCCATGCTTTTGGCACCTATCACCCTGGACACCACGTTTCTTTCCTAGTGCAAGCACTTGTGATAAGGCTAACGTACCGAAAGGCAGTGAAACCACAATGGCTGGACTACCACTAGCACCACTGTCCAAGACTCTACAGCTCAGAACACTTGTATTTGGTTGCGTCACACATGGAAACGAAGGAGCCCTGGAGACTGTTGTGTTGGACGGCAACACCCGTGTCCCTTTGCGGGGGGCCGACAAACGCGAAGGCCTTGCGCTGGGACCAGGCCAACCACTCAGCTGGTTAGTCGAAGGAAACCCGGAAGTACATGGAAATGCTCCTGTGCAGTTGCGGGGTCCCATATTTGATCCGTTCACTGGCAGCATTTACGGGAGTACTTACGGCCGCCATGCCGTCGTCCGGCTTCTGAAAGACGCCAGTGCAGTTGTAGTGGCAGGGAGCAGGGAAGAGGCTGGGAGAAGGGAGGACCTGGGGCGTTGGCGCGCTTCAAAAGCCCCCGCTGCCTGACCACCGACGGCCAGGGCACCCTGTACTGTCTGGACGCCAACCACGTATGGAAGCTAACGCTTCCAGCCGCCTGGAAGGAAGCCAGCAAGGACGAGGCCCCACCGGGTTATGCAGTACCTGCTGCATCGGCAGCAGCTGCGGTGCTAGGAGGGCGGCGAGGAGCACAAGCTGTGGATGCAGGTGGCGGAGCTGGCGTCGGGGGACAGGGCCGGAGCGTCCGGGGACAGGGGCAGGGCGGGGAGCTCCAGGACGAAGTGCAGGTCAGCATCCTGCCCTGTGGACAAGGAGATATCACTTACGAGCTGATGGTGTATGACCCGCTCCGCCGGGCGTTGATCCTGGTGACCAACAGCGCGATGTACTGCCGCCCGCTTGCCGAGGGTGCTGCGGCCGAGCCGGTGTTGCTGGCAGGGTGCGAGGAGGTGGCGGGCGACCGGGATGGGCGGGGGCCAGAGGCTCGCTTCTCCGCCATCAGCGGTATCACAGTTGACGGGGATGGATGTGCGCTCGTGCTGGACTGGAACAATGGGGATGACACGACAGCTGTGAGGCGGGTGGCCCCAGACGGCAGCGTCACGACCATGGCCAGGGACTTTCCCGGCGAGTGGGATAACCCAGGCATCCTGCCCAATGGCTATCTGGCGCTATGCGATTCCAGGATGGTCTTTGACAATGGCGAAGGGCCGCAGCTGCTGGTGCTGGACCTGGGCCTCACACCCAACGCCTGCCACGCTGCCGCCAGCCCCCCGCGGGCCCCCGCCGTGCCCCAGCCCCACAGCCTGCCCGCCGACCTGTCCGCCCTGCTGGCCAGCGCTGCCCAGCCGGACGGGGGCTCAGCGGACGTGGTGGTGGAGGTGGGCGGCCGGGCCTTCCCCGCGCACAGGGCGGTGCTTGGGGCGCGCAGCGCCTACTTCCGGCAGCGGCTGGACCCCGGGGCAGGCTTTGGGGAGTCCGGGGCACAGCGGCTGAGCCTGCCGGACACTAGCCCTGAGGCCTTTGAGGTGGCGCTGCGCTACATGTACACGGACAGCGCGGGGGACATTCCGGGGGCGCTGCTACAGCCGGCCGCGGAGCTGGCGGACCGGCTGCTGCTGCCGGGGTTGTGCGAGGAGGTGGGGCGGCAGCTGCTGGCGGCCGTGTGCGCGGAGAGCGTGGTGGGGCTGCTGCTGTGGGCGGAGCAGCGCAGCGCCAGCTTCGGGGAGCTGCTGCGGGGCCTCAAGGCGTGGTTCGGGGAGCACAGGGAGGAGGTGGTGGCGCATCCCGACCAGATGCAGCGCCTTATGACCGAGAGTGCAGCCCTGGCGTACGAGCTGATCTTTGGGGCCCCTGGAGGGGCAGCCAAGCGGAAGCGTGTGCAGTGACGAGGTGGGGAGTAGGCGCTGTGTTGCGTCGGTTCGGGCAGCATAGGCGGTGGTCGGAGCGGGAAGGGTGCTTGCGACAACTACTTGTCTTGATTCTTTTCTTGGGGTCAGGGCGGGCGCGGCTGAAAGTTGGCACGAGTGCATGTGGGTTGGGGTGCGGTGAACGAGGGCAAGGTGGTGCAGTGAAAGTCTGCAGTGCGGAGTGGAGTGGTTCACAGCGTGTCAGGGAGCAGGAAGGGGCGTGAACTGCGATGACTGCACATGGCAGTGGTGATGCATACGGCCAATGCGCTGACGTTTGGGGAGATGGGGCCATCAGTACTTCAGCGCTGCAGGGCCAGGCGGCAGCATGCACGGGCGGTAAAGTAATGCCGCAAATGGGCTTAGATCATTCGTTATCGTAATCGTAATCTCAGGACACGGCGGCACATGGGTATGACGCCTTTCCGGTAGTACTTACTGGGGGCCATTTGTGCTGAGGTTTGGTTGCGTGGTACAAGGGGTTGTAACTCAACCGCAGCAGCAGGCACATGTGGAGAGGACCAGGTGTTTGGGGCACGTGTTACGGAGCAATGCGTTAAAAGGCATGAATCATATCGATGACAGTGTCTTATGGGGCTGTGCTTGACGGGACAGCTGCAAGTCCTAGCGAGGAACTGTGTGGTACGTGCAAAAAGGAATGTTTTGTCCCATTGTACGCTAGCTAACGGTATTTCCTGCTCCTGTTCCTGACCTGGACGGGTATGGGCCACGGAGGTCGTGTCATTGCCGGACAGGAGGTCAGTTTGCATCTGAGGCTGATTCGCGGTATGCAGCGGCTTGCCGGTGCGCAAGTGCATGTGCCTGAAGATGGAACGTGCTCTTACTATGCCACTGACATGCGTGAGGTTCGTGTGTGACCATGTGCAGTTGAAGAGGACAGGGGCGGCCTGACAGGGGACAAGGGATACCGGTAGGGGCAGGGTTACATGGCCATCGACGCATCAATTGCTTGGTGTGGGACAGCCCCAGGCGTGGGGAGTGGTTGTCTGCCTCGGATTGGGCCTTTGGGTAGGAGCCTATGGGTACGCATGGCGTATGGGAGTGCATGGTTCTTACCTGGGCTCCGCATAAGTGTTTGAGCTGGTGTAAGCAGGTGCAAATCAGCTCGCTGTGTTCACGGTGATGCCAGGAGCGCAGGAGTGAGGCCACGCACACTGCCGGCATTGAGGCGGAACGTGTTGACGGGTGTATTCCCGTACGTGGTGCAACCCGCCTTTTTGCACTGACGGTCCTAAACTGAAGACATACGTGGGCTGGTATCATGTATCCACATTTTTGTACGGCATGCTTGTTGCCATATGGCACGTGTCCGCAAGGTGGTCCGTACCGAACTACAGATGGGCGATGTAGGATGGTGGCGAGAAGCAGGGGAGTCCCCCGATTACCATGACCCGCGGTTCACTTCTAACCAAAGAGGGGGCTGCTCCCTTCTAGTCGCGCAGGAATGGAAGGTATGCTTTATCCCGATGGACTGACAGTAATTCTTTGGAAGGGTTCTCCGCCCAGGGTTTTTACATGCTGAACGAGCTGAAGGGCTTTGCAGGCCAAGAAAGTTTGTTGCTGCAAGTCTTGACATTCAACGTCATTTTTTCCTATGTTCATGTCAGGCCTCGCGGCGAGGGCATCGATCGTTGACCCAAACGCCAAAGTGCACTCCATTGCCACGTTGATGCTACTACTTGACTGGATTCCCTGTGTGTTCACCACAGTAATTGCGCTGCCCCAATTTTGCTCATTTAGGGGCTGTACAATTGGATACAATTGCTTGCAAGCATGAAGCTTCAGATAAGCAGTGACCAGGGCGCCAGGGGAGCAGCCCGGCGCCAGCGCCAAGGGTTAGCTGATGGAGCTCGACCTGTGACATTCGGAGTGCACGTTGGGACGGCGTTGCACCAGCAAAATGGTCCACGGTGCGACAATTGCAACTCCGGGGCTCTTTTCCGTTGGGACAAGTGCAAGGGCAAGCCAGGGCGCGATGGCGTGCAAATGTGCTTTAGAATAATGCATTTCATCACTGTATACTGCTCTGTTGACGGTGTGACGATCCAGTGGGGATAAGTTGGGCAACGCATGCCTGTCGCAGGGTCCTCCTTCCGCCAGCTCGCGTGGCCTCCGTTGACACATATGTGGATGCTCCCAAAGTCTCTATCAACGCAGCAAATGCCAGCACCAAGAAGCTATCGTGGGAACCCTCCGGCCAGCCCAGTTCAGCTGTGCATGGGCCAGTCCTTACAGGCCGGCCCGCACCCCTCGGCGCAAGCATAGATGCCGACACAGTGAGTCTGGGTATGCGCTTCAGATGGAAGGGATTGCTCAGCTGGTATTGTGAGCTACCACGGGGGGTCGGGGGGAGGGACCAGTGCACCTGTTGCCCTCACTGACATGACACTGCCTCATTAGTTGAGCGTCGTGCGTAGAAGTCCTGTCCCTCTCCTGTGGTGCCAATACCAGAGGGTGCATGAGTCTCTTCTGCGCAATCTCTACAAGCCTTTTCAGCCAACGTGTGCTGCCAGCTGTGGGCCTGCCCTAACACACGGTTGCACTGCACCCGTCAACTGGACCAGTCCCCTCGCCGTGCGTTACGCCTGTGTAACATGGTGCAACCTACCATGCCACGCGCATCTCGCGCATTCGTACACCCCTCCTGTGGCACGGCAACTGTCTAGACACATGCAAGAGCTGATACCCGCCGCAACCCCTAGCACCTTTCGCACTCCCCTCCCATGTATTAGCCGTTGTAGCGTACATCGTCGCCGCAACGAGTCACTAACTCATTGGCGTGTACATATTAGCGCTTCCAGAACACCTCACTACTGATGACCTCGTTACACGCGATACTCCCCCACGCTCTGACCGATAACCCTGACGCCTTGACCCACGCCCCCGTGAACCACATCCCTGTGACCCACGTCCCCTTGGCCCACACACCCTTAACACACATCCCTTTGGCCCACATCCCCCAGGGCGCCATCAACTTCGCTCTGTTCACCTCCTCGGCGCACTCCGTCAACCTGTGCCTGTTCACGGAGGCGGACCTGCTGGCGGGCCGCGTGACGCACGAGGTGCCCCTGGACCCAACCGTCAACCGCACCGGCGACGTGTGGCACGTGATGCTGCCGGGCGTGCGGGACGACATGCTGTACGGTAGGTGCAGTGCGGAGGCTGTACGGACACGTGCAGTGGTTTGGCAGCTCGGGGCGTTTGCTGAAGGAACAATTTGCAGGGAGAGGGTGGGCGGGGTTAGAGGCATTGCTGCTGTTTCAGGGCGTTTGCAGACAGCAGGCTGGTAGGGATTTACGCTGGGGTAAGGCTATGCACTCCCCCGAACTTTCGAGGGCCCGGCGGGGTTCACGCTGTGCCAGCATGTGAAGCGGGCTGCGGAGCCGGGCGGGCAGTGCTCCTCCTGCTGTCATGCCACGGGCGAAGGACGCCACCTCGCAGCACTTGGCCCACCAGCGGGTTGCTGCTTCACATGCACACGCCGCTCCGGTCCCCTTGGTCTAGTGGTGGGGCGCTTTGCCCTCTCACAATTGCCTAAGCCTAGCTAGCCGCATAATCCCGCTCCTCAGCACCTCAGGCTACTGCGCGCACAGCCTGCACCTTTGCCTCCCTCCTTGCGCCTCGCGCCTTGTGCCTCGGGCACGTCCATCACCATAACGCTGAAAGCGCGCGCCCCCCTCCCTCCCTCCACCCCACCCCCACCCACCGCCCGCAGGCTACCGTGTGGACGGCCTGCACCAGGACCAGGACAAGGACTACCCGGGGCATAGGCACGACGCGGTGAGTGGGCAGGGCGGACGTTGGCCTCGGGGTAGCGGGTCGGGGACCGGGGCTGGGGTGTGGGCACGGCCCATCCAGCTGGCGGTTGGCTCCCGCCAGTGCGATCTTATCACACCATTGCGGCATTGGGGGGCCGTCAGGGGCATCGGTGTGTCCCAGGCGTCCCCCAACGGCAGGCGTCTCCCTAAGCTTCTTATTTGTGCTCTCTTGCACCCAACCACTACCCCCACCGCGCTGCCTCGAGTGCCTCACCCGACTTCCCACCTTGCGCGTCGTGCCTTGCCTCATTGCTGAACCCCGACTGCACCCTTGCACCACTCCCCTGACCCTGCCACCAACCCCCACGCCGCCGCCTTCGCCCTCGCCCCCACCGCCCCACCCCAGTCCAACATCGTGCTGGACCCCTACGCCCGCGCCGTGTACTCCCGGCGGCGCTGGGGCCAGATGGGGCCGGACCTGCCGTACGGCGACCCCTCCGTGCTGGGCCTCATGCCCACCTGGCCGCAGGTGGGGGCAGGAGCGGAGTTGGGGCCTCGTGCTGGTTTGGGGACATGGGCCCGGGTGTGGTGACCAGCTGACTGGGGCCTGGGGGCTGGGTGTGGGTCCGGCGCTCCGGGCTCGCTGTCAGCACTGTCACTGGCGGGCGATGGGCTGGTAGTCTCCAAACGCGCTCGTTGAGCCTGTTGTTCGCAACCGGTAGCCCCAACTAAGCCGTTGATGACTCCTTTCACAACCCACCTTGCCTCGCCCAGGCCGCCGGCGCGCTGCCTTCCACGTCCAGCTCGGGCCGCTCCTCGTTCGACTGGGAGGGCGACCGCCCGCTCAACCTGCCCATGGAGAGCCTGGTCATCTACGAGGCGCACGTGCGCGGCTTCACGGCGCACCCCACCAGCGGCGTGGCGGCACCGGGTGCGTGGGGCTGGGGGCTGCAGGGGCCAGGGGGTGCACGGGCTAAATGGGGTCTGTGGGATTGGCCTGTGACTTGGGCACGCGGGGCCTGGCCTTCATCACTGGGCTGCGATGTGGGCAAAGCATGAGGACTGTGGGTCCTTGCCTTGACGTTGTGCGTAGTTGGCTCCCTATCGGCCTAGAGCTGAGAGTTCGTTAGGCCCAGCGCGTGCGCGTGATGCTCTGCGCCCGCAGGCACGTAGGGGGCGCGTGTTTGCCATTCTGACCTCTTTGGAGGCGCAGTTGTCCACACGGATACACACTCTGCGCCTTGATTCTGGCTTGTCAGTATCGAGCCGAAGTTGTAGCTAGAGTGCAAAACGCATGATTCGCATATGGGTATACGCTCCGCGCTCTCCAGGCACGTACGCCGGCATGGTCGAGAAGCTGGATTACCTGCAGTCTCTGGGCGTCAACGCCATCGAGCTGCTCCCCGTGTTCGAGTTCAACGAGCTGGAGTACTACTCGCCCATCGCCGGCAGCGATCAGTTCAGGTGCGGGCCGTTGCAATCGCCGCTGCAAAGCATTTGGGTAACGGCTGGGGGCGTATGCAAGGGCAGCTGCCGGGCTTCAGCCCAGCTCGTTGAATACCCAGAGCACCGTGGTGGCCCTTTCCTTGGAGTCCCTGTGTCATGACTCGCCCCAACTCGCCCCCGCCAGGTTCAACTTCTGGGGCTACTCCACCGTCAACTACTTCTCGCCCATGGCCCGCTTCTCCGCCAGCGTGGCGGGCGGCGCCCCCGTGCGCTCCACCTGCGACGAGTTCAAGCTGCTGGTGCGCGAGTGCCACAAGCGGGGCATCGAGGTGCGTAAGCGGGGACGTGTGGGGGCCCCCTGAAGGCGCAGTGCGCCCCGCGGAAGTGTGTACGGTCGGGGATACTCGCATCCGCTGTGTTGCGCGCTGCTACCAGGTCCCTGCCTTCTGTGTTCCCCAGGTTCCCGTCACAACAATGGCATGCAGGCATACCAACCGCGTGTTGTCCTCCTGCTCCATGACGCCTCCCCGCAGGTGCTGCTGGACGTGGTGTTCAACCACACGGCGGAGGGCAACGACCGGGGGCCCACCATCAGCTTCAGGTGGGTGACCGGGTGCTGCGTTACACAGGGGCAATGGCACGGTGGCCGGCCTCGACAGCTTCAACAAACGGTAATCACTGATATCGTAATATGGCACTGCTATGCAGCATATGCGAGGGGCTTCCTGTCGCTCCGCCTGTACGCTCCTACGCCTTACCCGCCTGCCGTACACCGCTCGCCGTACGCCGTACAGGGGCCTGGACAACCGCGTGTACTACATGCTGGCCCCCGGCGGCGAGTACTACAACTACAGCGGCTGCGGCAACACGCTCAACTGCAACCAGCCGGTGGTGCGGCAGTTCATCCTGGACTGCCTGCGCTACTGGGTCACGGAGTACCACGTGGACGGGTTCAGGTGGGACAGGGGACAGGGGCCAGGAGCAGGTTCAAAGACGAGACCGCATCACGGAACAAACTTGTGCCGCCTTGAGGAAACCTCCCTTTCCGCATGTGAAAGAAGCAAGGACAGACCACGGCGACGAACACTTGCGGTATTACCACGTCCTCCCTCTCCTCCGCCCCCTGCGTCCCCTGCCCCAATAGGTTCGACCTTGCGTCCATCCTGACGCGCGCCCCCAGCGCCTGGCACCCGCAGCAGTACGACGAGGCCACTGGGGAGCGCGTGGCCATGGCCAGCGGGGGAGCCATCGTCAGCGCGGAGGGTGAGAGCCACGTGTCCCGTGGGTCAGCACGTTGTCTTGCTGCATACGGGCACCTGGCCCTCGCTTGGACAAGGCCACCTTCCCACAGGCCATCCAAACCCATCCACACGTTCAATCCCCACCCTGTAGCCGGGCATATACCCGTAAGCCTACGTGGCACATGGCGGAACCCCGTGTCTCCAAAGGAAAGCCCGGGCGCCGGAGCTTCTCTCGTGCCCTCCACCATGCTCGCACCTCCCTGCCCCGCAGGCATCATGACGGACGGCGCGGGCGTGCCCACCGGCACCCCGCTGGCCGACCCTCCCCTGGTGGAGGCCATCAGCGAGGACCCCGTGCTGCGCAACACCAAGCTCATCGCCGAGGCGTGGGACTGCGACGGGCTCAACCAGGTGGGGGTCGGCACGGGGGCGCATGGGCGGGTATCCGGGCAATTGGTCTCGGTACTGCTCGATTGAAACGAGGAGGAGGGGGACACGCGTAAAGGAGGAGGGGAAGGATGCACGGGCCGAGTTGTTGCCTGCCTCGGGTGCAGCAATGCGGCAATGCCTAGCATCATGCCTTTATGTTCCCCGCAACCGGTGCGAGTATAATGTTCTTCCTCTGACGCCCACCGATGGTGCCCTCCCACAGGTGGGCGCGTTCCCGCACTACGGCGGGCGCTGGTCGGAGTGGAACGGCAAGTTCCGTGACGTGGTGCGCAACTTCGTCAAGGGCACGGACGGGCCGTGGGCAGGGGACTTCGCGTCCGCCATCTGCGGCTCGCCCAACATCTACGGCACCGCGCAGCCGCACGAGACGGACTGGTGGGTGGTGCCGGGGGATGCTTCCATGTACACGGCTTTTTACGGGAGGATCAGGAGCGCGACGTGCGGAGCACGGTTTGCGGCGGAGGGGCGTGGACCATATGGCATGGGCTGCCGAGGTAGTAAGGATGGCATCATGCGTTGCTCCGGTTAATAACGCGTCGGTTGTGCTTCCTTTTTGCACGCACCGCAGGTGGGGCAACAACGGCGGGCGCAAGTGGCGCGGCAACCGCGGCCCTCCCGCCTCCATCAACTTCGTCACGGCGCACGACGGCTTCACGCTGGCCGACCTGGTGCGTGGTGTGCTAATACACAGATGCATTTGTGTCAAGCTGCTGCTAAGCTACTACTGTTACCGTGCCATCCGTGCTTGCGGTGGACAGGGCTGCTGCAGCTGCTGGCGCACCAAATCCTGTGCGCTTGACTGGGACTGAAACGCCCGCGCCTTTGACCCGTTCTTCGCCCACCCGTCCGCCCGTTGCCCTTGCTGTGCCCTCTGACAGGTGTCTTACAACGCCAAGCACAACGAGGCCAACGGCGAGGACAACCGCGACGGCGAGCAACACAACAACTCGTGGAACTGTGGCGACGAGGGGCCCAGCAGCAAGTGGGAGGTCAACGTGAGTACCGGTACTCCATGTGTGGGAGGGGTGGGACAAGCGTCAGAGTGACATCACGCGGTACCCTGCGCCACGGCACGCACGCCGTGACCCTCAGTAAAAAGTAAATCATGGGGCGGGCGGATGGACTCGCCTGTACCGCGCATCGTTGGTCAACATACATCGTTGTTCCCGCTCCCTACGAAGCGCACACCTATGTCCATTGCATGTAAGAGAGTGTACGATTGTCTCTACGACGGTGACGGTGTGCACGCTGACCGGGCTCTTGCTAAAGCCTCTTTGTCCTCGGCCCCATCTTGTCCTCCCCATACCACACAGCGCCTGCGTCAGCGCCAGATGCGCAACATGGTGTCTGCGCTGCTGCTGTCGTGCGGCGTGCCCATGATCAACATGGGAGACGAGTACGGCCACAGCAAGGCCGGCAACAACAACACCTACTGCCACGACTCGGAGCTCAACTACGTGCGGTACGTAGTTTGGGCTGGCGCACCATATGGCCTATGGGCTTGGGCAAAGGGGCTCACTCCATGCGGCGCATTTGTTGGGCCCTCGAAAGTGGAGGGTGAGGAACGCAGTGTATTAGGGATGAGGCTTGAAGGGCCGCAGCAGGGTGGCCACCCACGAGGGCAAATGTGCGGGCCGCAGCAGACCGTGTCTTAAGCAGCAGCACGCCACGATTCAGGTCATCAGGTGCCACCTACACCCACTGCCCGGCATGCCTCCACCTCACCACAATGCCTGGTTCCCATGCTTCCCCTTGCACCTGTGCAGGTGGGACCAGGCGGAGGCCGACCCCTCCGGCTTCTTCCGCTTCATGCGCCTGCTCATCAACTTCCGCCGTGCCACGCCGGCGCTGCAGCGCACCGCCTACGTCACCGACCGCGACATCCAGTGGCACGGAGAGGTAGGGGCGGGGGAGCAGGGGGCGGTGGGGTGCAGGAGCGGGGACAGGAGTGAGCAGGGGGATCGGGCCTGAGGGAGTGAAGAGGAGTGCACTGATATGGTTGAGGCATGGGGGCGCATGGACACGGGAGCGTTACCTAACAGGCGGTGTCTATAGTACCGGCGAGGGCGTGGTAAGCTACGCCGCTATGCAGACGTGGATACCATACCAGGTAGCAAGGCACATGGTGCCTCGTGCTCACGACTGGTTATGCGCACTTGCACTACACCTGGCTCAATTTTTGGCCTTCCTCCCGTTCCCCTACCCTGCCCCGCAGCTGCCCCACCAGCCCGACTGGACGGACACCAGCCGCCTGGTCGCCTTCACGCTGTCGGACGGCGCTGGCGGCGGCCTGTACGTTGCCTTCAACACCAGCCACCTGCCGCGACTGCTCAAGCTGCCCGTGTGGGGCGGCCGCGTGTGGCAGCCGCTGGTGGACACGAGCAAGGTGGGGGCGTGGGCTGTGTACGTGGTGTGGGCGTTGTGCATGGGTGTTCGGGTAGCATGACAGGGCGTGCAAGCACCCAGTACACAGTACCGTCGAGGGAAGTCGCAGAGGAAGATGTCAGTCGTTGCTGCTTACGGCAGGTTGCGCCGTACGACTTCCTGGCGGCTGACGGCGTGCTGTCGGCGGAGGACGTGGCGGCGGCGCGGCGGGCGCAGGCCATGTGGACGGCGGACCACACCATGCCGGTGCTGCCGTGGAGCTGCGTGGTGCTCATCTCGTCGCCCGAGGAGCCCGCCTCCACCAACATGATACGGTGCGCCCACGGTTGGTTAGGACCGGCGGTTGCGGGATGATGCCTTCTACTCGTGCCGTGTGCAGCCACCAGCAAGTTGCCCCTTACTTTGTGTAGTGGAGTTCGTCTGTTAGTGCGATAGTAACATGTCCGTGGACTATACGGCCCTGCAGGCGCGCCACGTCGGGAGCCTCTGCCGCCCCCCGCGCCGCGGGGCCCCGCGACCCCATGAACTGGGCTACCAACCTCATCAGCGGCAAGGTGAGCACCCTCACACCCATCACTCTTCAGCTCACCGCCCCGCCCGACAATGCCTATTTGACCATGCATTGTGCTAACGACCGGTAGCACGGGTACACTGCTTGCCTACGTCGCAATCCGTCACGCTGCGCCCGCTGTCCTGGCAACCTGTACCTCCCTCATTTCGTGCCGCAGCTGCCCCCAACGCCGCTGACGCCCCAGCAGCAGCAGGCCCCACGCAGCACCGGCTTTGGCGGCGGAGCAGTCGCCGCCGCGGGCGCCAGCAGCAGCGGCAGCAAGAGCGGCGGCAGGGACAGCGGCAGCGCCAACGGCGCCAGCAGCGGCTCCGTCCGCACCTTCCTGGGCAACCTGGGCCGCGGCGCCGCCGCCGCAGCCAGCAACGGTAACGGTAACGGCCGCGCTACCACCAGCAACAGCAACGGCTCCCACGCGGCTGCCAAGGCGTACAGCAACGGCGCCAGCAGCAACAGCAGCAGCGCACGTGCGGCGCCGAAGCCCGCCGCCCCGAGCGCCAGCAGCAACGGCGGCTCTTCGTCCTCCTCGTCCTCTTCCTCGTCGCCCCGCCTGGGCAACCTGAAGGCCAACTGGCGGTCGCTGATTGAGGGCGGGTCGGGGTCGCCTGCGGAGGAGGAGGGGCATGGCCGCCCGGCGCGTGGGCACGCGGCACGTGGCAGACACGTGGCCCCCGAGTACGAGGGGCTGACGGACGCGGAGATTGAGGCGCTGGAGAGGGCCAAGAGGGAGAATGCGGAGCTCAGGAAGCGGCTGGGCCTGCCGCCGCTGGAGATCTAATGGAGCAGCAGGTGTGGTGGCGACGGCAGTTGCAGCGGCAGCAGGGTCGGCGGCATTGGCTGTGGGTGATGCAGCAGGATCGGCGGTCTGGCAGAGGTGAGGGCGGCTCGTGGGAACTGAGGTGCATACGGAGGGGCTGCAGGTGGCATGGACGGCGGATGTAGGTGCTCGTGTACGCAGCAAGTTGTGTAAAGGTGTTGAGATGCATGTATCTTCTTGGTGCACGTTGCAATAGAAGTTTTTTTGTGAAACTTGTTGCGGCCCGTCACGGCCGGCAGCAATTGGTGCTTGTACGTGGTAGGAGCGAGAGCAGGCGCACGCAACAACAGACGCCGTGTTGGGGTGTGGCCCCGTGTGCACTAGTTGTACTTATAGCCTAGGTTGTGGGTCCACGTGTTGATGCACTACCGTAGTTGCCTCCATGGTCAGGGGGCATGTAGTATTTCAGCAGGGCAGTGTCTCTGCAGGTATGAAAAGAAGGGTATGCGCTGGGCAGCTGAGCTTTTGCCTGCCTGTGACAGCACGTCGCGTTGGAAAGGCTCGCCCTTTTGATGGCCCTTTTGGCCCGTGGGGTGCAACCCTGAGCCACCAACCACCGCATCTCCCGCCACTCTCACACGCCACAAGAGTGCGACACCGGTATGAAGATGCGGCTTCTGCGGCCTTTTTGCAGTGTTTTCGCGTCCGTGGCGCAGTGGGGCTTAGGGCAAGCCGGGAGTTGCATTGACCCGCTGGCCATCCGGCCGTTGCGCACATCCGACCAAGGATACCTGTTGCGTGCTTGGCAAAGTTGTTGCTGAGGCGCAACACCCTCCCCTTCGGCTTTTGGCTTGCGAGGGTACTGTAAGGCCGTGCGTGGGCCCCCCTACTCGTGCTGAAGGTTGGACGCTTTGAGGCCTTTTTCTTGCTGTTTTTGTCGCGAAATGCTTGAGCGGCCTGACAGCTGCGGCTGTAGAAGAAGTAATTACTCTACACTGTATTGCACCCTGCACGGTTTTCGCGAGTGCCCGAGCGAGGGTCCGAGAGAGAGACAGAGTGCTGAGGCAGTGGTTGGCTCAACTGCAGTTGCAAGGTGTTGCTGCTCGTTCTGTTGCTCAGAGCGCTGTTTAACCCGAGAGTGGGGTTGGTACATCTGTGAGCTGCGTTGCTGCTGCAATGTTACACTGCGAGAGTCTCGGTTGCACGCGTAGCGTGAGCGTGAGTGAATGCACATGGCGGCACGTTCAGTTACTGTTGTTGATGTGCAGGCAAGAGACAATGGCAGAGTTTGTACACTGTAAGGAAGCAATAAATGTCGCTGTTCTTCGTTACACCAGGTTCTAGCCGAATGAGCCCCCGTGTGCCCCACACCAATGTTCGGCACAACATCCACGGCCCCCGTCCATGGCGGCAGCATGACGTGGCAAGGGAGGGACGCAAAACATGTACCGCTAAGCCAGCGGGGCATTTATAGCATTGCTAGCACACGTAGGATGGTTGTGTACGGTACTTGAGAATGCACATACCGTACACGCCGCCACAAACACGTGTGTCCGACACAGCGACATTATAGCCTGCGTACAGCCTCATCAGCCTCACATATAGCCGTCCTTGTCATCACGTCGTCCACCTGTCAATGCGTACGGTACTAGCCCGCCTGCTCACGGCACACGAAGCGCAGCTCTTGGTCGCAGGCCGCCATTTGCAATTCGCCAGCGGCTGAGATGAGTGGGCATGTCGTGTCGGAGTCCCTCTTGTTGAACCAGCACACGTAGGAGAAGTCGGAGCAGAGTTTCTTAACCACGGCTGTGGGTCATGGCAGGGGTAGGGGCACGGGGTAGGGGTTAGCGCAAGGGGAACGGTGAGCAGGGTAGGGTGACGTGTAGGGACGGGGCTGCATGCGTTTGGAGATCAGGTCGGGTCCAAGCAAGACGGCCGAGGCCCACAGCACCAGCAGCAACTCTTACTTAGACTGGTTAGTGGACACATCAAGACTGATGCGTGGCCATGCAATCCCTTTTAAACGCCGCGGAGGGGATTGGGTCCCTGGGCACTGCACGTAGGTACCACTTGCGTGTGGCAACAAACAACTTACCGTAACCCTCAGGGCTATCGTACGGCACCAGCTCCCAGCCAGCACCCAGGCCCGCACAGAAGTCGCCGGCGTCCTGGGGCAGGTGGCACGTAGGGTAGTGTTGCGGGTGCGGGTGGGGCCGGAAACGCTTCGGGGTGAAGGCGTGGAAAGGGCAGCGGTGCTGCTGCTGCGGGCGAGTAGCTGGGATGCAGTACGAGCGTGCCCTTGCTTGCAAACACGAGTGCAAATGTCAGCGCGGTCAGCACACATTGCCCCCGAACACGGTACCCCCGCACAGTCCTCCGACTAAGTACCGTATCCCTCAGGACATTGTACGCTGTGCAGGTAAGCCGCCCTGTATACCGGTACTGACCGGTACCATGCAGTAGCACAGGGTGGACTGCAAGAATGCACGGGCCCGTACCGTACACACTTGCATGCTGGTCTACGTACCTACCGTTACCCCAAACGGCACGGGTTATCCTTTAGGTTGTGCGTGCGTGCACGCACCTTCCAATTCTTTAGCAAGCTGACGTCTTCTGTGGTGTACATGCGGTAGTCGTAGCCGCCGTAGGTAACGAATGAAGGAAATGCCGTTGTCGATGATGGGGCTGGGCACGGGGCCAGGTGGCGTGGGCTGTGTGGGTGGTGTGGGCGGCGGGAGCTGCGCGGGCTGCGCGGTCGGCGGGGGCGGCGGGGGCGGCGCGGGCTGTGTAGGCTGTGTGGGTGGCGCGGATGGTGGCATGCTCTCGGGCTGGCGGCACACAAAGCGAACCACCTGGGGCCGATCAGGCAGGGTAACACACGCCAATGATCGTACAAATCTGGATGTGGGACGCACTAGGCATTATTATAGGCGTAGACGCGGACCAGGCGAACAGACAGGAGTCCTGTGGAGCTTGGACAGTGTGCATGATGAGATGGGGCGACAAGGGAGGGAGCGAGTACGGTAGGTGGCCGTACCTGGTCGCAGCCCTGCTTGAGCAGTGTGCCTTCAGCAGAGATGAGCGGGCAGAGCGCCTCCGATGACTTCCTGCCGCCAAACCAGCACGTGTACTGGTTGTTGGAGCACAGCTCCTTGACGGCGGCTGTGGTGGTACCGGTGGCGGCGGCGGTGGCGGTGGCGGCACAGGTTCCGGCGGTGGGGGGTCGTGCGGGCGGAGGGACATGGGCAGTGACAAGTGAGCAGGTGTAGTAAGCGCGGGGCGTAGGGACAGGGCAAGAGAGCAAGCGCTGTGGACCCGTACTCTTTAAGTCTCATGTGGCATGGCGTGTACTAGTACAGTGGTAGTACTACATGTGTGAGGTGGGGATGCGGTTGACTGGACTTACAGAAGCCATTGGGGTCGTCGTACGGCACCAGCTCAGAGCCGTTGGCGGTACAATACTGCTCAGCGTCCTGCAGCAGCACGCGCGGGGGGGCACGCAACGGCAGGGCGTCAGGAGGAATAGGTGCAGGGATATGCACCTAGAAGCGGCCGGAGTGCATGAAACACCTTAATTGTCGGTCCAGCTCTGTGTCCCGAGTGGGACGGGGCTGGGCTCTGGAAGGGGACCAAAACTGTAAATCCATACATACAGAAACACGCCAACAGGCAGGGGCAAGCAGCAGCCCGCATTTACCCACAAGAGTGCGTATGGCACGACCCAGGCAGCAGCACCACATGCAGCAGGGTGGCAACTGGTTCGATTCCCAATAGAGGCTCTGCAGCGAAAGCCTTTCTGTGTCAACAACAAACGCACGAGCGGTCACGCCGCCTTATTACCTGCCAAGTCTTCATCATGGTAGCGCCAGTGTCGTACATCTGGTAGTTGAAGCCGGCGTAGGACAGCGTCAGGACGTCAGCACCTGAGGTGGGACGTGGTGTTAGAAAGGCACGTTCACATCGAAAGGCGAAAGCGTGGCACAGTGTTCCGAGTTAACGCGCTTGAGCCTAGGCCCCTGACTAGAGCGCGCGTCACGAAAGGGTTGGCTGGCCACGACAGCTGCTCGCCACAGCGTTGCGCTGTCGAACGGCAATACCGCAGCACTCACTTGCGGGGACGAGCGAAAGCATCAGGGAAACAGCTGTTACAATGCAGAGGGTGTTGGAGAGAGCCATAGCGCCGAAAGGGGTCGCGACTGGCTCCCGAACGACCAAGGAAACGGGTAGCGACCCGCGGGACGGTGGAGGTTGACGTTGATGCCTTAAGACATTCAGTGTCAGATGTCAAGTCGATCTTGGGGTGCTTTTAATGATGGTTGCATCTACTTCAATGTCGCTCGAGAGCCGGACCGGCTGACGCAATTTGACACTTTGCGCCGGGGGAACAAGACCTAGTGCACTGTTGGCGCCGAGTATTGACCTTGTACGGTTGATATTCTTCCTGTTGAGCGCTAATCCACTGCTAGGCGAGTGTGTGCGAGGTTCATCTATCCGTCCGACATGCTCTGCGGGTTGCCTTCATGTCCTGTCGCAGCCTTGGGCTGCGTTGACTGCTGATGAGAGCTCCCCGCCGGCCACCAGCGCATGTATGTCCAGCTTCTCTTCGCGTCAGTGTGGTAGCTGTTGGCGCTTGCGCTTGCGGACATTGAGAATAAATGCTGGCACAGGGTAAACGGGTACCCCGCACCAACCCTTCATATAGGCTTTGCCTGGAGGCTGCTGAGCGTGTCCAATGCTGGCAGGCTGCTGAACGGCCGTGCTCACACCGCGCGCGTCCGGGTGCATGGCCACCAGCCACCAGCTGGCCACTGCGGTGTCCAGTTCAGTTCACTTTAGTTGTTACACAAGGCAGGTGTAACTTACCATGCGATCCGGTGAGTAGGGCCCCAGCGGCAAGTGGGACGGGGGCCAACGTGGCTACCGGTACACACGCGTAGGGCGAACGGGGAATGCCGTACCGTACGTGGAGTTGTGGGCTACAGCCGTACTTCTCCAGCCGGTAACAGCCGTACTTCGCTAGCCGGTAACTCGCTGCACTGACGCAGGACTGCTAAGAGCTTACCGCTGCGGTGAACATACAGACTACGGGGTATCCTCTGCGTGTCCTGCATGGCAAGACGAGCCAAGGACCCAAGGTCATGGCGTGTCGGGCCCAGTGAAACTGAAGCGGCGTGCCCACAGGGCCACAAGGGCATCTCCATACAGCATCCAACTGAGAACCGCACAAGCGCCAGCCATCTCTGGGCGGCTCGGACCATGTGAAGACCAATCCAATTTTCGGCTGGCTTGACTGTGAGTGTTACGGTGCTGCCGTCCCAGCCGGCAACCGCTCGCATTGATTGGTGTTGTACCGTATGGTCTTGCAGTTCTGGTCCCCTTCCAGAGCCCAGCCCTGTGCCAACCGGTACACAGGCACGGCTGGTCCCGGCCATCAGGGACAGGGGGGGTCCCACCCCTTTCGCTGTACCGTATATAGGTGTTGTGAAGGAGAGGTATGGGTTCAGTTGAGCCTTACAGTGCTTATGAGCGCAAACGATGGGTGGACACAGATGTAAGACTCAAGATGATGCGTGCGGATGCGGTCCGATTCAACACACGCGTGCTTAAAGACAGAATATGCTGACCATGCCTTGGTTTGTCTTGACCAGTTGAGCACCACACGTTTACACGTGGCAGCACGCCATACATGCATAGCCACAGAGGAACGAAGAACATTTACTGCTAGGGCAACGCATTGGTGGCACTTGGGTGACCATGGACACTAATGAAGCGCACATGTGTGTGTGTCAAGAGTCAATGACATGCTATACAAAGCACAACGTCTTGCTTGTTTAGAGTAGCCACAAGCAACGCAAACGATGACGCGTCAGATAAATACGGGTATCACCTGCAGCAACGCGCATATGTGTAGGCCATTGCCGCCAGCAACCGTAACAAAACATGTGTTGCTTGTGCTACTACGACGACGCAAACATCAAAGAGTCCGTCACGGCATGCAGCGACTGGCTCTAGACCTTCTTGCGGCACACGAAGCGGACCACCTGGCCGCAGCCCTGCTTCAGCAGGTCGCCACCGGCCGAGATGAGGGGGCACAGGGTGTC
>VFQN01001345.1_pt1 | contig 41458 bp, 60 predicted proteins | sample 3512371 | NCBI WGS metagenome assembly VFQN01 (sample SAMN10412370, study PRJNA504923) | tailings metagenome | isolation source: Replicate 2 from Balatoc abandoned mine | place: Philippines: Itogon, Benguet | collected 2017-08-28 | reverse complement strand
AGTCGACCTTCACTTAGGCGGTCGCAACTTGGGGTACTCAACCGTGACCGTGACCATGAGCGTCGGGTAGGGAGCTGAACAAGAATGGGCTGCCTAAAGACATGGTATAGCTTATAAGCTGGCAAGCATGCGTTGCAGCTGTACTGAACGTGCGGTGCCCACGCGACTGCGCCGAGCTTCCCTCGAAAGCGCCTCAGTGGCCGGACGTCGCGAGCACATGATTATACACATACTATGCTGCATGCTATTTCAACTGATATGGACTGGAGTGGCCGCTCAAGGTGAGGGGAATGTCAGAAACCAAGACGGTACACCGAAGAATGCCCAATGCTGCTGCTTGCCTGAGCTCCCGCCGACGCCACTAGCGCTTAACCGAAACGTTAGGGTTCAGCAGCGGGTTATATGTGCCACTTTCGCTCAGCGCCTCCGCTTCGTTAGCCCTCACGCTCCTAACCATTGTGAACTGCCTGCATTTCTTTGCAGGTGGCGTTGCCCCGGGCCCCGAGGCCCCCCCCCACACCTGCAGCCTTGTAATGGTGAACCCCTCACCGGATGGCAGCAGTGCAGGGCAGGGCCCGCGGCTCAGCTGCCAGGGTGCTGCGGGAGAGGGTGGTCTGCAGGTGGCGGGTGGCGCGTTGTGGACGCAGTCGGGGGTGGCCGGACAAGGGGCTTTGACCATCTCACCTTTACCCGAGGCAGAAACTGACAGAGCTCGCCTGGTTTTCACTTGCGGTGGGTCAGTAACCCACTTGCAGCTGCAGCACTCCGTGCTGTCCGGCGTGCAGCTGAGCGCCAAGGGGCCGCTGCTGCAGCTGCTCAACTGCAGCCGCGTGTCGTTTGACAACGTCACGCTCAGCGGACTGGGTGCTCCAAGTGCATCTGGCTCTAGCACTCCCTTTGGCGCCGTACGCGTGGCCAGGACAGCAGCCGTGCGCGCCTCGCGCTTATCCTGCACCCGCGTAACGGGTTTCCGCAGCTGGGGCTGCCTGCTGCTGGAGTACGTGGCGCCTAGTGGAAGCGAGCCCACGTTAACAGTCTCCGACAGCAGCGTGCTCAACAACACGATTGGGTCGGCCAGCATTGATTGCTCCACAGCGCACGGGGCCGTGGTGCTTGGGAGTGCGGGTGCGCAGCAGCTGTCCCCTGGCGTCAGGGTGACCGTGGAGCGGTCTGCATTCGAGGGCAACGTGGGCGGCTGCGGCGGCGCTCTGGCAGCAACTTGCGACCTGGTGGGTCGACCGGGAGGACTGGGGACGGAGGGTAACCCACACGGGCTGTGTTGAGGCCGGCTCGCATGCGGGTGGGTGTATATGCAATGCGTGGACGTCTTTAGGATTGTCATCCAGGGCAGCACTCCGGTGCGTACCTTCACCATACATGCACGTCATGTGCTGCGAAACCCCATCCCGTTCCCTGTTGCCTGGACCTGGGGTAAGCGCTGAACGTGCTGCTTTCAATGTCCTTCCAGGAAAGCCTAACCGTCACCGGTTCGTCACGCTTCACCTCCAACACTGCCTACGGTGACGGCGGATCCATCCACCTCGCCCGGGCGGTGCGCACCATTACCGTCAGCGATGGCAGCTCCATTTCATACTCTACGGCGAGCGGCAATGGCGGGGCCATCAGCGCACCGCGCGGCGTGACCGACAGCGTCCTCGTCGCCGGCGCCAGCAGACTGGAGTACAACTCAGTCGCGTCCGATGGAGGTGCCATGCACCTTGGCAGCAGGCTGGAGGCCCTCACAGTTGCCGGCGGCAGCTCCCTCAGCAGCAACGGCTGCCAAGGGGACGGCGGGGCCGTTTATGTCGCTGGCCTGGGCCGCTTCGAGTTGCTGGATGGCAGCGTCGCAGCCTACAACAACGCCTCCAGCGCGGTCGCTAACTACACGTCGGAGGGCTTTGGCGACGACGGCACGCACACGGCGCGTTACAACAAGACGCTTGGCGGCGTGGTGCGGTGCGTTGGGGACCTGGGCAGCCTGCTCATCAGCGGCGGTTCGCGAATGGAGCGCAACTGGGCGGGCGAAGGCGGGGCTGTGAGCGCACACAATGTGGGCAGCATTGTCGTAACGGCCAACGGCTCCCTGTCGTATAACGAGGCCTACTACTTTGGCGGCGCTGTCAGCATGCTGATCACTTACGGCGACTCGTTCGACAAGTACGGCAACGTAACCGCTTTTTCGGTTACCGATGGCAGTAGGGTTGACGGTAACCGAGTGCAAAACATGGGCGGCGTCCTGTTCACGTGGGGCATTGGCAACTTGTCCGTGGCAAACGGCAGCAGCATGAGCTTCAACCAGGCCGTCGTGGGGTCGGGAGGAGTGGTCTTCTCGCGGCAGGACTTCCGCAAGCTGGTGGACATTGCCACGCCCCACATTCGCATCACTGGGCGCTCGAAGGTCTCGGACAACGTGTCCGGGCGTAACGGCGGCGCGTTCAACATCTGGGACTACGACGCGAACGTCACCAACACCTTCGAGCTAAGCGACAACAGCTTCCTGGTGAGGTGCACCATGCCACTTGCAAAACTTAGGATGTGTGGGGAGCGTGCGTGCCATCCCCCTCGCCATGAAGGCCGACTCACCTGCATAGGGCACGTGACAGGCGGTGGGGTGCGTGGAGGCAAGAACCATTAAGCTCTGCACCGGCGCGGATTTTGCCGTACGTCGTGGTTGTTGCTGTTTGCACCTGTACACACACATGCAGCCGTGGGCGAAGGTCCTTGCTGTTTGTTCACGGTCAGCTGTAGGTGTTGCCCTCCTGGCGCAAGCCCGCGGCACACGGCCATCTGCTCCCACACAGTAGCCTCCCAACGCCCAACTCCTGACACGTGTCTGTTTCTTGCCCACGCCGTGACTCTCATCAGATCAACAACTACGCCGGGTCAAACGGAGGCGCCTACTACCAGGGCAAGAACTTTGGGACCATCACCATCACTGGCGGCTCGCGAGTACTGAACAACACCGCGGGAACTGGTAAGCGAGACAGGGAAACCTCAGAGTGAGTCCTGCACGGGAGAAATACGGTGTGCTTGTACCGCATGCTTGCGCGTGCGAGCTCTCATGTGTACTGCTCCTTTCCGCCGCTGTTGTACTGCTCGTTCCTGGGGTAGCCTGATCTCGAACGTGGCCGGAGCCATTGGTTGCATGTGCTACCCAGGGGACGGCGGCGTTTTCCGTGGCGTGGACCTCACGCGGCTGGCCGTCCAGGACTCGGACGCATGCGGCAACCGCGCTCCCGCGGGCAGCGGCGGCTTCGTGTCCGTGCAGAACGTGCTGGACGGCTTGGAGCTGGCCAGGAGCGTGCTGTGCAACAACAGCGCCACCAAGGAGGGCGGCGCGGTGGCAGCAAAGTACACTGTCCAGCAGCTAACCATCCGAGGCGGAAGCCGGGTGTACGGCAACTCCGCCGGCGACTCAGGTAACGCCAGTGCTCCCTGGGAGTGTAGGCAGCGCGCTGTTCCGTTTTGAGGTTTGGGGCCACGGCGTGAAGCGGCGTAGGCAAGGACGTGGGCGCTGTGGGGATTGACCAAGGTTCCACGGGGTTTGTGACAGGTGCAGCAACGCTACGCCTGCGTTGTGTGCAGGCGGCGCGTTTACCCTGGGCCTCGTCAAGAGCCTGCGCATCACGGACGGCAGCAGCATCACCAACAACGTGGTCAAGAGGGGCGGTGGGGGCGCCATTGCGCTGTATGAGGTGGGTCCGCACGGGGCCAGTCTCCGGGGCAAGCTGCCACGTAACAAGTACGGCATACATTTGCGGAATTTACACCACGCTCTTCGGTATCGCCGCTGGCGTAGCACGTGCTGGGATGGCCGTAATGTGCTTCGTGTGCAGCACCTCGGCCAGTCGGGACACATGCCTACTAATAGCGTCCACACACGCACCACCACATTGCACATGGATATGAAGGGTCTGCGTTGCTTACTTTTGCCAGCCCCAAATTCTGTCCGTTTCCGGCATACTCACGCCCGCTTACCACCTCCATACCTCCGGCCTGCAGAACAAGGTGACAAAGAACGACTGCATCTACATTCCCATGCGCGCCGTCGTTTCCATTGATGCCAACTCGACGCTTTCCGGCAACCGGGCCTACGGCGGGGACGGCGGAGCCCTGCTGATTGAGCTTGGCAGTAACAGCGAGTGCCCAGATCCCAGCAAGTTTGCCGGCTACGACAACGGTGCAGCCTCTCTAACAGTGCCACGCCTGCTGCTCAACATCACGTCTGCCGTACTGTACGACAACCATGCGGACGGCATGGGCGGCGCCATGGCGGTGTACCAGCCCGCCCGCCTGGACGACGGCTCCCGTGCGCCCGTGCCCCGCATGCTGCGGGTGCACCTGTACGACAGCAACGTGTCGTACAACAGGTGCGTGGCAGCCGCTGTTCCGTTCCGTGGCGGACCTATTGCCATCAGTGAGGCCGTAGTGGCCATAGGACTGTCTGTGAAAGACAGCAATTTGCAAGGCAACCACGAGAGCTGCTGCAACGGTGTCAACGGTTGCGCGCTGTTACCTTCCTGCACGCGGCGTGCGGCTGCCTCCCCTGCCGCAGTGCCGGCCGGGCCAGCTTGCGGCTCAGCAAGCTCACCTCCATGAGCACCACCACCCTGGGCGGGGCCGTCTTCATGTGGGCGCCGCTGCCCGCCGATGCAGCAGCGGACGCGGCCGGGAACGCGCTGTACCCCGAGGCAGGGGACGGCCCTGGCGACGGCGGATGGCCGGCGGGCTCTGCGGCCTGCCGTCTCTCGGTGGACGGCTCGGGTGTGGGCAGCACCGTCCTGCAGGGCAACTCGGGTGAGTCTGTACCTGTGCTCGTCACCTGTCTGGACGACCCTATCTGTTGGCGGCGTCATCCCGCCTGCTGTGTGTTGTGGCTCAACAAGTCTCTTTTGGCATTAACTGTTGTTGACGCGCATGCCTTTCTTTCTGCGTACCCAGCCTCCAAGAGCGGCGGGGCCGTGGCGCTCATGCAGTGCGCCTCCCGCTTCCGCAACGCGCGGCTGTCCGGCAACCGGGCGACCCTAGGCGGCGGCGCAGTACTGTCCATACTACGGAGCGCTGATGGCGGAACTGAAGTAAGCCGGGCCAACATCTTCACGAACATGAGCGCAGGCGCCCTGTTGCAAGGTGCGGGGTAGCAGAGGGTGCGGAACCTGCAGGTCACCGAGCGAGCCTGCCAAAGGGACGGGGCGCCGATGGCCAGCTGCTGGTGCTGCGCCACCCTCTTGTGTCTTCCTCCACAACGTTACCACGCGGCCCAGCTTTTGAGTGCGGAGTCGCAAGACAGCTGTATCAAATTGCCTCTGCCTGTCCTGCTACCCTGCAGAGCCTACCGAGCGCGACTCCTGGTTGCGCGTGGCCAGTTGCACATTCACGGACAACAACGCGGGCGAGGGCGGCGCCGTCCTGATGCAGCCCGAGTCAACCTCCGGCCCCGCTGGCATCTCGTTCGCAGCAGCCATCGCCGCCGCCAGCCCCAACGCCGCCGCACCCCTGCGCGCCAGCATCCGGGACAGCACCTTCACCGGCAACAACGTGACGGCCGGCAACGGCGGCGTCATGGCCGTCGTCAGCGCCTCCGCTGTCACGGTCTCCAACTCCACATTCCTGAACAACAACGCGCCAATGGGCTCTGGCGGCGTCTTCTGCTTCGCGCTGTGCGAGCGTGTTTTAGTCCAAGACTGCCAGCTGCACAACAATGCAGCATGGTCCGGCGGTGCCATCCACCTGGCCGGAGCAGAGGACCCGGCGACCGGGGGCAGCCTGGCCGTGCTGCACAGGCTGGCCCTCGGAGGCAACGAGGCGTTGTCCAGCGCCGAGGGTGCAATGGAAGACCCAGGCAGCTCTCACTCCGATGCCGGGTACGGCGGTGCGTTCTACATCAGCGGCGGCGTGGCGGCGGCTATCAGCACCTGCAAGCTGTTGCAGGGCAACCGGGCGCTCTTTGGCGCGCTGTTGGCCACCACGCAGCGGTGCAGCAACGTCACTGGCGCGGCGGAGGCAGTACGGGCGGTGGCGGCGGCAGGCCAGGTGTGCGCGCGAAGCGCTTGCTTGTGGGGTGGCGGTGGGCGCCAGGTTTTGAGGGTCGGAGGAACGTGGCATTCCCTGGGGCCGGGTGCGGAAGCGGGTCCGGGTGGCAGCCTTACTGTGGAATCCACAGCGCCGCACCCGCACTGACGCTTGTTTCACGCAACACGGTCCAAACCCATTTGCGTACTGTGCGCAAAATCTACCCCTTGATGTATGCCGCAGAGTGACAGCTCATCGCCCATGAGCCCCTGGTCCGCCACGTGGTCCGTCCTGGTGGCTGCGGCGCGCCGCTCCTGCTGGGCGCTGGCGGTGGTGGGCGGCACCACGCTACCGCCGCCAACCATGGAGGAGGGCCGAGTGTTCTGGGTGAGTAGAGAAACCTATGTGCGCGGCAAGTACTGCAGCTCACATGCAAGCTGCGAATGGTACGGGCGCAGTCCGCCCCCGCACAGGTGCACTGAGCATACGGTAGACTCATGTGATGGGGTGCTGTCGGTTGGCTGCGAACGTGCCAACGCCATGCTTGCACAATGTGTGCTGCCGGACCGCAGGAGGACTTACAAGTGTGGGCCAAAGACGAGCAGCAGTCGGCGGCCTTTGTCAACTGTACAGACATTGGAGGAGCAGACCTAAATGCGGTACAGTACGCCGTGCAGTCCAGCCTCGGTGTGCGCGACACAGTTGTAACAGGCTTTGACGTTTTCGCCAGTTACACTGGCACGGCCAGCAGGGAGAGATACACGAGCCTGGCGAATCAGCTGGGACAGTGCATCGCCAACAACACAGCGGTGTACGGCGACAACTCCTCGGCGCGCACGGACCTGCTGTTCGGTGGCGGGCTGCTGGCGGTCAAGCCCGTCAGCATCAAGTTGGTCAGCTTGCGGCAGGCGGGGCGAGACCTGCTGCAGGCGCTGCCGAGCGAAGAGCTGCAGCTGACCACTGCGGATCCCTTTGACGTCAGCGTACAGCTGTACGACTCGTACGGGTACGACGTCACGGCAGGTAAGGGGCACGCAACGGGTATCCGCACATGCGCTAAGCCCGCAAGCCCGCGAACATGGCCGCAACATACTTGATACCGGTGTATGTCACACGGCACGATGTCGCTGTCTTGCACCAAGACGTAGCTGCGAGCAGCATCCTACACCTGCAATGCGCCATGCACTTCGCCCCGCGCCCGATCCCAGACGTGGCAGCCATCAACGTGTTCTCCGTGGAGCTGGGCCTGGTCCCCCGCGACCCCTCGCTCTCCCCCTCGCTGGCCAAGCTGGAGGGCCCCGTGGCGGACCGCAGCCTTACCAAGCAGCTGGCGGGGGGCAGGGCCAGCTGGCTGCAGGTGCAGGCGCAGGGGTGGCCGGGGGCCTACAGCCTCACGTTCAACGTCTCCGTCGTCAACGACATCTACAATGTAAGCTACCGCGCCGTTAACCACGTGGCCGTGGCCCCCTGTCCGCTTGCCTGTGTCCCCTGTTTGCTTGCAGCTGCGGCAAAACCACCTTTCTCTGTTGACACGTCACAGCCACGCGGCGCACGGGGTGAGCCGCACTGCTCGCTGCAAACAACCTGCACCACTGCTCATAGTATCCCTGAATCCTGTCGCACGCAGGTCGGCTCGCTGACCGTGGCGGTTGAGCTTATGCCCTGCTGGGTGGGCGAGGCGCTCCAGCGGGCGAGCCAGCTGGAGCCCTCCTGGACCCGCTGCCAGGCCTGCGGCAAGGGCCAGGTGGTCCTGTGGAGGGACGAGCGCCCGGAGCTGCAGTCCAGCGTGTACGCTGACACCGTGGACGCAAGGAAGGGCATGGTTGGCGCGTACATGCAGCTGGTCGGCAACGGCAACGGTCCCGCCACGTGTCACCAGTGCCCCTCGGTTGCACAGTGCACCGGCGGTGCGGTGGTGGTCCCCCAGCCGGGCTACTGGCACAGCGCCGCCAACTCCACCAAGATACACCGCTGCCCCTATGCGCGCGCTTGCGGGCGAAGCACTTACTCTCTGGTGGATGATTGGGGCGACCCGCTATTTGAGGACGACAACGCCACCCTTGCTGTGTTTGGAGCGACGCTTCAAGACGCGCGCTCGCAGCTGCTGGGCATCTGCCAGGACACCTGGTACGAGAGCTGGCCCCCGGGGTCCGCCGTGGCCGCCAGCTACGGCACCAACGCCACGCCCCCAGAGCCCCGCACCGCAGCCGCCCCCTGCATGCTGTGGCAGGAGCCCGGGTTCGACGTGCCGCAGGACGCCTTCGAGCAGTACTCGTACATGCAGCTGCAGTGCGCGCCCGGGTACACGGGCACGCTGTGCGCCGCGTGCGAGCCGGGGGGCTACATCAACTCTGCGTTTCAGTGCAACGACTGCCTGTCTCCCGGCGCGTCTGCGGCCATTGGGCTCGTCATCTTTTTCGTGTCCGTGGCGATTGTGCTGCTGACCACTCTGGCAAACTTGAGGGAGGACTACACCGCACCCGACAGTGACGGGCGTGTGCGGCAGCGGCAGTATGACAATTCCGGCGCTGCCGAGATCCTCAAGGTGGGACCTCTTGATGCACCCTCTTCATGCCCCCTTGTTATAGGGCTGTCTTCTGGTGTAGGATTGCGAATGCCATTCCTTGGTGCTTTCCTCTTGGTGCACCCTCTTGGTGCACGGCGCCCTGCTGGACCAGGACTAGGTGTGCAATGAGTCGGTAGTTTATCCGGTGGCATGCGTTTGTGCACTTGCACAATCCATCCTGCCTGTGGCCACTCTATAACGCAACGTCTGTGAAAGTGTTGATACAAGTGGCCAGGGTAAGAGTTGTACCTTCACTCTTTCCGTGCAGGCCATGATTGTGTACCTGCAGTACCTGGTCATTGTGGGTCGCCTGAGGTGAGTGCATGGGCTTATAGGGAACCGGTTCAAACTCACTCTCCCTCCAACAACCACCGAACAATCAAAGCTTAGCATCCAGCGTTTTCCTTGCGGCATCAGCTCCATCTACGCAAACGGCGCATGCTTCTGCTTTCTTCCAAGCGTGCACATGTCACATGCCCTTGCACAACCAACCCGAACCCTCGTGGCCGCCTTCCCACTTGCCCCAGCATCCCGTTCCCCGAGGGCTTTGTGGTCGGCTGCGTGCGGCTGCTGAGCTCCCTGTCGTGGGCCGGCAACGTCTTCGCCTTCTCGCCCGCCTGCCTGGCGCCCGGCCTGGACAGCACGCGCCAGGCCCGGGCGCAGGTGGGCAGCGGCCTGGCCACGCCCTGCCTGGTGGTGCTGGTCAGCATGGCGCTGTGGGCGATAAGGTGAGGGGCTGAGGGCCACTAAGGAGTATTGGTGTACGAGCAGTTTAGTACTGGCAGTACGGCATGGGTTTAGGTGGTGTGGCCTGTATGAAGCACGCACTCCAGAGCTGTGGGCATCTGATGCTGGCCCTGTGTACAGGCTCAGCATCACAGCCTGGTGCTGCCAGTACAGAAGCATGCGTGCTAAAACACCTCGCCTTGTGAAGCGGACGCTGTGGGCTAAGCCCTTGTGCAACGTTCGAAGTACACCACCAAAATGACAGCTCCTCACCAACACTGCTGCTTTCGCTGCAGGTATCGCTTCTTCAACACCTCCCTCCTCGTGAGGTCATCCGGCAGCGCCAAGGGCGGCACGCGCCGCGACCGCAGCGCCCCCTTGCAGCTGCAGCAACTCACCCCCGAGCTCCCGGAGCCCAAAGAGCCAACCGCGTCAGCGGGCGGCTCCTTCTGCGAGCCCTCGCTGCACGGACCTGACTATGACACCCCGACACGTGCCCATGGATATGCAGCTGCGGGGCCAGCCGGCACCTACACGGCGCCCGTGGACCCTGACATGGTGGGGGTGGACATCGTGGGCCACGTGGGTGGCGTGCAGGGCGGGGCTGCTGCTGGCGCCGACAGCCGCGGCGAGCCAGCACTGGGCGCCGGGGCAACCAGGGGCGGTGACCCCTACAGCGCGGAGGGGAAGGCAGCAGCCAGGAAGGCGGAGCTGGAGATGAAGACGCTGCTCATCAGCAGCAAGGAAGCCAACAGCAGCTTCGCCAGGGACGCTGATGCACCGCCACCACAGCGGCGGCAGGAGGAGGATGTGGAGGCCGCGCGGCTGTCTCCTTGCGAGGAGGCAGACCTCCCTGCAGCCACCTTGGCACCCGCGCCAAGTTCCGCGCCTGTTCTCTCGTCCAAGAAGCGCTCCTCCGACCTACCGGCACCCAAGATGTCAAAGGCTCGCAAAGTGATCGTCAGCGCCGTCGCGTGGGCTAAGCAGCCCAGCGCAGGCTCCGCGCTGGTTCACTGCGACCAGTCCCTGTCGCTGTTGTCTCAGCTGGGCATCGTGGCCATGGTGGCCGTCTTCTTCCTGTACCCCGGCTGGGTGCAGGCCACGCTCAGCATCTTCTCCTGCTACCGGGTGGACGACGGGGAGGGCAGCTACCCGCAGCACCAGCAGGCCACGTGGCCGCACGGCTACTGGGTGCTCAACATGAACCAGGAGTGCTACGCAGGGGAGCACCGCCGCGCCTTCCTGCCCATCGGCATCCTGTCGCTGCTGGTCTTCTGCCTGGCGCCGCCACTAGCGTCATTCCTGCTGCTGTGGCACGTGCGCCGCCAAGGGCTGCGCCGGGCGGCGGCGGAGGGGCAGCTGCACGTGCCCGACCCCTTGCAATCTGACCTGCACATCAAGCAGGTGTACGGCTTCCTGTACCGACGATACAAGTGAGTGGGCGCTTGCGCTATGTAAGTGCCTGGACACCTGTTTTTGTTGCGCGACAAAGCTGGCAAGGTTAATTACATCCCATCCTACTGTGCAATCACAGTTCCACCAGCTCCCATGGCCGTACCTGCGCTCGGCCCCGCTGCTGCCCCTTGCGCGAAGTACTACTGAACGTCTTGCTCACTAGCTTCACTAGCTTCCTCCTGCCCTGCCTGCCCTCCAGGCCCCGCTACTGGTGGTGGGAGAGCGTGGTGCAGTTGCAGGTGCTGCTGCTGGTGGCGGCCGAGGTGTTCGGCCGCGTGCTGCCCGTGTCACAGAACGCGCTGATGCTGATGGCGGTGCTGGGCGGCATCGCCTTCACCAACATGATGTGCGCCCCCGTGCGAGACCACCTGCTGGTGCTGCTGGAGTACGGCTACCTGACGGTGCTCAGCCTCACCATCACGCTGGGGCTGTACTTTACTGGCTCCGAATCCATCGACGGCACTGCCATGGTAAGGATGCTGGTCAGCTTGTTTACTCCCTGCGTGCCGATGTGGCGTTCGCAATTCGCACCGCACCGCTACCCTGGAGAATGTTGCAGCTCCGTTTTGGGCACGCATACCGGTACTCCAAGCTTGCACGTGCGGAGGGTAGGGCCACGGGCCCCCTAGCGCTTGGGGCCCAAGCCGAGGGAGGCCAACCCTGCTTGCTAATAAAGGGTCCTGCACACACCGCCGATGTGAATGCTTCATGGTAATCAGGTCTTGCCGTGCTTTTTTCCTCACGCAGAACGCCGTGGGTGCAGTCATCATCACGCTCAATGCGGCGATGCTGGCTGCCTTCATCTACTTCCTGTTGTACCCCTTGTGGGTCAAGCTGAGCGCCAGCGTGAGTGGCGCAGTCAGGGGCAGCTTGCGGATGCGCAGCCGCAAGACGTTGACCGACGGGCGCTACACTAGTGCGCCCGACAGTCTCGCATAGAGTAGGCGTTGTGTTGCCGTAAGCAGTTCAAAGACTGGGCAGCGATTCATATTATGCCAATGAGTACAGCGCTAGGTAGCTCACGTCTCCGCAAAGCTTTTCAGCAGGGTGCTTGGGCTAGGGTAGGTACCTGATGTCAGCTTAAATGTCTTGTGATGGCAGGATGGTAGCGGCATGGCTTGACAATGGTGTTGTGTCCTAGTATCAAGGTCGAAGTAAACTGTTGCCGAAGCGTGCGTGCGAGCAGGTGGACATGAGGCGCCTCTTCGCAGGTGATGCAAAGCATATGGGTGTCGTTTTGGGTGTTCGGTGTCAAGTTTCGTTGACAACTGAAGTCGCTGCAGGCGGTGGTCCGTGCTACTCGTGCTCCTGTGTACTGCAGGCGGGGGTACCGTATGAGAGTGTCTTACCTACATCATTGACGTTCTGGGCATTGTGAACTGAGCGTGCGAAAGAGCGCAGCATAGCATACGGTTGCATTTCCGCGTTGTTTGCCACGGCGAGATACCGTCAAGTCAATGCACGTGCGGAGGGGAGAGTTCTCGGGGTGTTTAACACTGACTGACTGAAACGCCATCACGTAGTCACCGGAACGTGGGCCTTGTACGGCAGACGCTGGACGGAGCCGCCTTACGCGCTCGCCACCAGGACTCCTTCAGGAGGTCTCCCTTGGCACAACGTTGTTTCCTGTAACCTGCTGTCCGCGTGTGTCGATGGACATAGCAGCTGTGCTCTCCCCTGGTCATTACGGTAAAACTGCAGTGTCCCCGCGTGCAACCAACCGCAGCAGCAGCCCATACATGGACCGGTAGTCACATAGACATCACTGACCATGCAAAATTACAAAGAAAGAAAATTATCAGGCGCAGTATCCGCTTACACACTTTTACGGTGGTCAGCAGGTGATACCTTCGTCAGTCAGCTCGGCACGCCGATGCGGCCAGATGCGGCAGATGTACGCCAGTTCTAACTGTAAGCCACAAGCCCTGTGGGCAACATCCCTTCGTTGCGATTTCCTCGCATTTTGCATCTACGGGAGTACGGCCACCTTTATGGCATTCCTCTCCTCAGGTGCACGTGCAGCACTCCTATGCCCCGCCTCCAGGGCTTTCCGTCGCGTGTGTGCTCGCGAAGGACGCAGTCAGCTGCGAGCCGCCCTCGCCGTACTCCGAAAGTCCAGTGGTCCCGGAGCGCATTGTGTCGTGCGTCTCACTGTAGGACATCGGGTCTTCCGTCCGCTCCGTACCAACGGATGCCCCCACCGCCGCCTCGCTGTCGAGCCCCAGGCGGCGCATCAGCGCGCTCACGTCGGTGAGCACGCTGCCGCCGTCCCGCTCGGGCGTGCCCCTGCAGGGAGCGTGCAAGCCAGCTGTCACTGCTGTGCTGGCTGTGCAGGCGGTACATGGGCCCGAGCGCAGCATGGAAGGAGAACACAACAAGGAATGTTGAACATTGTCAAATGCAGTGTAAACAACTCCGCCAACACCTGCCGACCAGCAGACCAACGACAGACTGACGAGTCCACTCACCCTAGAGAGTCGAAAGCTGTGCTGAGGGGACTCATGTCAGAGGCTGCTGGCCCTGTCTTCCTCTCTCCTCCAGCCGCCGCTGGCCCCAAGGGCGTGCTTGCCGGCGGCTCGCGGTCCCTTGCGCGCGCCGACGGTGCAGGCACCTCTGCTGCCTCCCGTATCACCAGCTGCAGCCGACGCAGCAGGTCGGCAACGTCCGGGGAGGGCGCTCCAGCAGCCGGGCCGCCACGCTGTGTCGCTCCAGCTAGTGTTGGCGCCCCGCCCGCGTCCCGTCCTCCGGCAGCCCTCCACTGTGGGCCTCTTTCCGCACCTGCTTGTCCCTCCTCCTCCTCCGCCAGCCCCGCCCCGAGCTCGCCTTCGGGAAGGTGCACCGCCTGAGGCTGCGCTCCTCCATGCAGCCCCAGAGCCTGGCTAGGGGACGCGGACCGCCGAGACGAGCCCCCCGTGCTGCTTTGCAGCTGTGCGCTGTCGCTCTGCAATCCGCTCGGTGCTGAGCCACCGCTGTAGTAGCTGCTGCTGCCCTGGCTGCCGCTCGCTCCGGCCCCCGCCGGGCCGCGGTCCGGCACCCCGCGGTTGCTGTGGCTCCTGCTGCTGCCGATGCTACTGGGTGCCGCGCTCTGCAAGCCCAGGGAGATCTCCGGGCCCCCGGACGAGCTGCGGCTGCGGTAGGCGCGGTCCTGCTGCCCTTGGTGCTCCTGGTCCACTTGGAGGTGGGGGTCGGGGATGGAGCCCCGTTGTGGCACGTTGGAGGAGAAGGCTGAAGCCGATGGGGAAAGAGTGGCAGCCTCGGTCTGGGCATACATGGTAAGCGGCTGCTGCTGGTGCTGCCCCCGTGGGTTGCCATCGGCGGTTTGCGGTGCGGTGGCAAGGGGAATGGGCTGGCTAGCGGCAGGTGTGTCGGTTGGTGTCGAAACCGTTGTTGTGATGGTGGATGCAGGCGTGTCAGCCAGGGAGGTGAACCCCGGGGTCAGGGAGGTGAAACCGGTGCTCGGGGTCGCAGGGGGCGGCGGCAGGGCGCCCACAGGTCGGCGGGCCGTGGTTGCAGGTTCGGACAAACCCAGTAAACCGGACTCTTGGAGCGCGCTCCTGCAGCCGAAGGGGAAGGGTGTTGTAGTTGTCAGCTCGCCTCATACATCTCTGTCAGTGATTGCCCTAGGCCCAGACACCGCAACACCCTTGGTCCGGTGCTCAGGAAAGCATAGGCCTACCTGCTGTAGGACTGAGAGGAGCTGCCAGTGGCTTGCGACGACACGTGGGGGCTGCTGTCATAGTCGGGTGGCAGCAACCGAGCCGCCCCAGCCACTTGTGGTTGTGAGGCATGACCCGCCGCTCCTCCTCCTGGCGGCTGCGCGCTGATCCCTCCCATGGCCTCTCGAGCTGCAGCCGTTAGGGAAGGCATATCGTGCGTGCAGTTCAGCGCAAACAAACCGCCAGTAGTTTTTGTCAATTACTTACTGACGACCTCCGCATGAAATGATGCAACTGGGGCAGAGCAATGAGGCACGCGTCCAGGTCAGCCAACTCGGTACACAGGGCTACATACTGTCCACCACCCGGCCGGGCACCTACCTGGGCTTGGGTCGAGCGAGGTGAGCCCTCCGATGCTGAGCACGGTGCTGCTGCCCAGATCCACCGAGCTGCCCACTACGGAGCTGCCATTCCCCCGGCCTTGGGACTCCTGTGCGGACCGCAGCCCCCAGGCGGGATCGTCGGGGCCCAAGGAGCCGGGCCCGGGGCTGCTGCCCCACGCGGCGCCGGGGGACGCGAAGGATGGCGTGGGGCTGGTGTCCTCGTGGAGGCCCCTTGCCGCGGTAGCACGTGTGGCGGTGACGGTGACGGTGTGCCTGCGTTTTCAAGAGACGCCAAGCAATGACTACCAGGCATAACGGCTGGCTTCACAGGCGCAGGAGATGCCAATCACACGGTGTGTGTGCGGGGCGTGTGCCAGGCGCGACTTCCAAACGGGTATCGTACTTACGTGAGGTGCTCAGTGGCAGGTCCCGGCACATCTTGGCTTCCAGTCCACTGCTCCGCGTTGCTCCGGTCGGTGGCAGCGAAGGCAAGAGAAGACGCAGCCTGCACCGCGGCCCAGGCCGCCTGGCCGACAGCCGAGGCGGCGGCAGCGGCGGCGCCGATAGGTCGGCCGAGTGGGCCTCTGGGGAGTGGGCGCAGAGTGCAAGGATAAGGGGCCAATACATGCGTTGCAAAGCTAATCGATACCTCTACGATAGAGGGCGCTGCGGGGCATCCGTTCATACAGCTGCCATGGTTTGCGAGGGCCTGGCAAGCACTCCATGTTCTCTTGCATACCTGGACACGATCGCTGATCCCCGGGAGGCGCTTGTGGCGCTTGTAGTATATAAGGACGGAGAGGACGTCGACGGCGCCGCACCACGGGGACTGGGGCTTGGGGGCGACAGCGCTGCCAGCGGAGAGCGGTACGCCCGCAGCAGCTCCGACAGGCCATCGCGGTCGGTGTCTGTGGATGTTGACCCCTCTGGGGACGGGGGAAAGAGGCTGCGCCGCCGGTCGTCGTTGGGCTTTGCTGCCATGCCAGCAGCTTGGCGTCCGAGTGGGAGGGGCTGCACGATGTGGGGGACGCTGGCCGCGGTTGTGGCGGCTGCATGTTCCGCTGCTGCGCTGGTACGTGCGGGGGCCACCACCGTGGATGTGCCTGCGGTGGTCTGTGGTTGGGACCAGGCGGGGTGTACGGCACCCTGGTGCTGCGGCAGCGGCGCGGGCACGCCCGTACGACGCAGTGCCGCAGCGGTCTGGCCTGCTGGAGCAGCAGGGTGTGCCCCCAACGATTGGAGCTGCTGCTGCTCCGCCCTGAGCGCAGCATGGCGGGCCAGTAGTGGCGTCAGCCCCTCCTCGGAAGAGAAAGTGGTTGACGCAGGCGTGGCGTCACTGTTTGTTATGGTGCTGCTGCGGGTGGGGGTGTAATCGGGGACCAAACGCGAAACCACGGGGCCGGGATGCACCGGACGCTGCTGTTGCTGCTGCTGCTGGCGGGCATGTATCGGTACGTCCTGTTGCGCAGCGGTCCCGTATCCTGCGGACGCAGATGTGAAGGACACCTCTGCCTGCCCGATCGCCGAAGCGCCGGCCGGAGCGCCGCTGGATGACGATGAGGTTGCTGCCGCAGCGTGACCGCCAGTGTGCCCCGTTTCAGCAGCGGCCCGCCGAAAAGCATCCTGAGGGAGAAACAATTGCATGAGATGCACTAACTGTAAGGCGTCAGGTGTGAGCGCGCTCAGCGAGTTGGCAGCGTCGTAAGTGGGCGGCCAATGAAGGCATCCTTGCCGTCCTGGTGCATGGTAGCCTTGCCCCTTGCGAACTTGTTCGCGACCCCTCAAACCCACCTGTGCTGTTGCCAGTTCCCTGGCCAGCTGCTCCTGCTGCACGCGTAGCGCCTCCAGCTGTCGCCCGCGCACCTCCTCCAGGAGTGGGTCCACGTGCCCAGGAACCTGGCACACAGTGCGGCCGGTCGCAGCAGCAAGTGAATATCAACAAGCAGCGTAGGCTGTACACGTTTAACATGATTCACCAGAAAATTGAATGCCCTAGGTACATCGGCAAGCGCAACTCAGACGCTTTCATCTGTGAAATGCAGCATGCGGGCAAGGTACCGGAAGACCTCCCGCACCTGCCCCTCGCGCTTCTTCGCTAGCTCCGCCAGCGCCTCCTCGTGCCGCCGCCGCACATCCGCCACCTCCCTCCGCTGCGCCTCCTCCATGGCCGTCCGCACCGCCGCCACCGCCGCCGCCTCCCGTGCCTCCTCCGCACGTTGCAAGCCCCCCACGTGCGCGGCGTAGTCCAGCCGGGACTGCACCATGGAGCAGGGACGCAAGGAGATTATTCTGAAGACACATGCAACCTGCTGTGTTGCCCGCGGGGCACCTTTCTAGCCACTGCAGGCCCAAGTACGCGATGCACCTGGTTACACACTGGGTGTCCATGCAGCCCCTGCCGGCCCTCGCACCCCTCACCCTGATCTCCTCCTCCTTGGCGGCCAGCTGCGCCACCAGATGCACGTCCCGGGAGCGCTCCGCCGCCATGGCCTCCACCAGCCGCCGCACCTCGGCCTCCTCCACCGCGTTGGCGCGCTCAAGATACCTGGGCGGGATCAGCAGGGGACGCAAAGCAAGGTGGCGGTACGGAAGCGCTGTACGAGCGTTTCGCAGCTGGCGCTAGGCGGAGGTAAACGTTGGCGAACTCCTGGAGCTAGGCCTCATCATTACACACCTGCGCTTGTCGATCAGTTCGGCCTGCGCTGCCATGGTCCTCGTTGCCGCCTCCGTGTCTGCGAGCTTTCTCCGGGCGCCCTCCGCAGCGGCCTGGTGGGGAGGGTGCAGATTGAAACGTGGGCTTGACATGTGCCCCTTCAGAGGAAGATCGCCAAGTGCAAAGATGTAGGGTACAGGCTCGCGTGACCTTCAGCCCACGGCTCATGCATGAGTCCTTGAATCTGCGGAGGATAACCAGCAGACTTTAGTCGCCATGTCCTGGCTAACTGTTGCGATTACCTCAACACCCACCTCCAGCGCCAGTCGCTCCTGCTCCAGGAGTTGTTCACGCCGCATTTGCTCAGCCTCGTACCTGCATAGCCACACGGCACAGCAGGCAAACGAAATTGTTGATCAGGCCAAGAACACATGGGCTGTAAGTGTTATTGCCAGTTGTGTGCCATAGCGGCACGGCAAGGCCATGGGTCCCACAAGCCTGTTCCCGGCATGCCGCGCAGCACCCACCACGCCAGGTCCGCCTTGGCCTTCATGCGCACAGCCTCCTGCTCCGCCGTCGCACGCGCCGCCGCCCGGGCCTCCTCCGTGGCACGTGCCTCCGCCGTCAGCAGCGCCTGGTCCTCCGCCAGCCGCCGCAGCCGCCGCTCAGACTCCACCTGGCAGAACAACAGTCAACACGCAGTACCCCTTTTCCTTCACTTTACCCCACAGCCCATAGGCGGTCGCCGTCCTACTGTTGATGGCTACCCTAGCCCCCGTTGCGCCCTCAGGGTCCCGTTCAGCCCCCTGGCCGCGCACCTTGGCCATCTCGTCCTCCACCTGCAGCGCCAGACCCAGCACCTCCCTGGCCGCCGCGTGCCGCGCCGCGCCCTCCTCCGCCGCCATGGCCAGCTGCGTGCGCCGGGCGGTCTCGGCCTGCAGCCGGATGCGCCGAGCCTCCTCGTCTGCACGCCAACCAGCGCAACAGCGGTCAAGGACACCATGATACAAGACGTCTGGTACTACCCGCTGTTGCCGTGTTTCACGGCTCGGTGTTGGTCCCTAAGATTATGCGGGCTAAAAATAGGTGTCATGAGCGCAGACCCGCCGCGGCGCCAGGCGCACGCACCCGTCTCCCACTCGCGCGCCTTGCTCCGCTGCTTGCCCTGCAGCTCCAGCTGCGCCGCCGCCAGCTCGTCGCGCACGGCGGACGCCAGCGCCGCCTTGCGCACGTCCTCCTCCAGCGCCCACATGCGCTGCTGCGCGCGGAACTCGAGCGCCTGAGGGGGTTGTGCACCGGTAGTCGCAACCAACGAGGCTTTGGGGTCCGCATGAAGGGGTCTGCGACACCCTCACAAAGCCACATGCTTGACGAGGAAGCAACAGTGTGTGGAAGGACTGGCCTCGCAGCACTAGGACCAACCAAACTAGCAATTATTAGCTTCAGGACGCACCTTGATCTGCTCATCCTCCTCCCGGCTGTGGACCTGCTGCGCCGCCAGCGCCCGCTTGTGCGCCACCTCGGCACGCACCGCCTCCAGCTCCCGATGCCACGTGGCACGGACTTCCAGCAGGTTGGCCTGCGATAAACGTACGGCGTCAAGTAAGTATGCAAGTGTAAATCGTCCGTAGCAGGATGTAAGCCACTGTTGACATTGGCGTACACGACCACTGGAGGTGTGTCCCAACTGTGCCGCGTGCTCCGCACACCTGATACGCCTTCTCCACTGCCGCGATCTGCTTGAGCTTCTCCTCCTTGGCCTTGTCGTCCAGGCGGGCCATCTCCGCAGCCGTCTCCGTCTCCAGCTGCCGTAACATGGCTGCACGCGGGGGTTACAGATTTCGCGCTCACCAGCACAGCGTCGCGCACGGCAGTGCAGTGCTATGGCGCCCATCCATTAATACACTGAACTAACGACGGCGGTTGAGTTGACGACACAAATGCATGCTGACGGCAGTGCTCAAGCACGGGCTAGGCGGACAACCAGTCAACTGCTGCCCTCCTCACCGCGACGCTCCTCCTCAAGGGCCGCCAGCTGCTGCCGCTCCGTGGACAGGGAGGCCGCCTGCAGCAAGTGGGAAGGCATGTCCGGCAAGGTCAACACACAGGATTGCAGACATGCACAGGTGTACATGGCTGACCGTCGAGTGGTAGCAGCCCTATGCATGTGCCCGGCGGTTGGCTTGCCTGCAGGGTGACGGCCCTGGTGCGCAGCTCCAGCTCCGACACCACCGCCCGGCGCCGCATGATGGCCTCCTCGGCGTCGCGGATGCGGGTCCTGTCGGCGTTGAACAGCTCCACGGCACCTGCAACGACATGAGGCAAGCATCCCACGCCGTAAGCAGGGTTCACCAGCGCATGGCAGTGTGGGTTCACGGTGAAAGCGCTCATGCAGGGTGGAAGGGGACCATACCCGGGCCCTGGTCAACGGCTACGTGTGAAGCAGCAAGGGGCAAAACGGGTGGCCACATGGCAGGGCACACAACATGCCAAGCCAAACGCACCCTGCGGGAAGTCCTTGAAGTCGGTGTATGTGGGGCCTTGAGGCAGCGGCTGCCACTCGGCAGGCACAGGGGCCAGCTCCGTCGGGGTGCGCTGCCGCAGCAGGTATGCCGTGCGCAGCACCTGCAGTAGGAACCGAGTTGGTTCTCAGCATGGTACTGACTCAGCGGTGGCATGGGCCCATTGCATAACAGCGGCAACGCGGTGCCGCATGGCTCCGTACGCTGCGTGTACGGCATGTGGTCGTACGGCATGAGCCCACCTGGTCCACATCAACGCCGGGCGGCCCCGCCAGCCACGTGGCCAGCTTGTGGTCGGTGTCCAGCGCCAGCAGCTGGGAGCGCAGGCTGATGAAGTAGGCGGCGATGAAGTGGTACAGCAGGTCAGGCCCGGCGGTGATGCAGTGGTCCCACAGCTGCAAGTCCATGTACACGCGGCCCCAGTCAGTGGCAAGGAGCTTCAGCTCTAGGGGCAACACGGTCCAGGTCCAGGTGCATTGCCGTGGTGCAGCGACGCATGGCGGTATAGTTTGGTTGGGTTAATGCAGCATGTGGGCAAGCCTGGACAGTGCGGGAAATCCTTGCCTTGAGCCAGTCTCCGCGAGTCAGCAGCTCGGTCCACATGCTGGCCAGGTGCGGCCACACCACGCCCGCCATGCCGCCGCGGAACGTTGCGAAGTGGCTCGCCAGCGGGGCGTCGTGCAGCGCGATGAGGTCCTGAAGCGCATGTTCCGTACATGGGTCAATTTGGCATAGAGTGTACATAGTTGCGCGCTTACCACTCTCTGTACGGCGCACATCAGAAACGAACCTGCAGGCGCGTGAGGAGGCCCAGCGGCGGGTGCGGGAAGCGCTCGTACCAGCCGCGCATCCAGCCGCAGCCCAGCAGCGTGGCCAGCGTCTCGAAGCAGCGCTCGTCCAGCGCGGCTGCGCTGGAGGTGCCGCTGGCGTCCAGGCTGGCGGACGCAAACAGCTTGACGAAGGGGAAGGCAAGGTCCGGCAGGAACGATGACTCGGCTGTGTGTTAGGGACCAGGGACCAGGGAGGAACATGACTACGTAGCTCAGCATCAGCTGTGAGACATAAAAGGCCAAGACCAGGCGGGAGGTGGGAGCAGCTATCCAGTTGTAAGGACCTACCGAAGACGGGGCACCAGTGCGCCAGCTGTGACAGCGTGGCGGCCAGGCGCTGCGCCAGCGCCCTGTTGGCCAGCGGCAGCTTGGCCTCCAGCTCCTTGAACGCGGGGTGCATGCCCATGCCGGCCAGCGTCGAGAAGGCTGCCGTGTTGTGCGGCAGCTGCAGCAGGAAGTCCCTGGGGTTTGAAGCAGCGCAGGACTGCGTGTATCAGTACACGGGTATGGGCGGCCAAATGTACTGTACAGCCGTCGTCGATAGGCGCACACCCGCTGTGTATGCCGCAGCGTACAGCCTACAGCAGGCCATGTTGTGCCTTACTCGGTTGGTATAGCACGTACCAGATGATAAGGCGGTATTTGGCGGGGTACTCCCCGAACGCCTCCAGCAGCGCGGTCAGGCGGCTGCGGTTGAGCGTCACGCCGGTTGGGTCCGCCTGGGCGCGGCCCAGCGCCACGGCGGCGGCGAGCTGGCGCATGGAGTTAGGGGCGAGGAGCGTGGTATTGTGGCTTAGGTATGCAAGCAAATAAGGAAGACGCAGGTGGAGGGGTTCGACCGATACGGTTCGTCACCGCTTACCTGGCCCTTGCCGCCTGCGTTCGTGGCTGGGGAGGTCCTCCTGCCCGGCCCCTGCACCTGACGGTCGTTCTTGCGCAACGGCGCGCCTTGCTTGGAGCCTGGCGCCTTTCCCTCCTCAGCCGTTGTACCCGTTTCCTGCCCAGCCGCGCCACCTGCACCCCTGCGAGCTGGCCTGACCCTGCCATCGGCTTGCGGCTGTGTGTCCTGCTCTGCCCCCAGCCCCGCCGCTGTGCCGGAGGCTGCAGCTGCTGCTGCCGCCGCTGCGCGCTCCTCGGCCTCCGCCAGGTAGGCCGCACGGGCCTTCTCCTCATCCGTTCTGCGCTGTTCCTCCTCTCTGCGCAGGTGCGCCAGGGCTGCAGCGGACGCAAGCTCATCCATCTGCTCCACCTGCACACGCGGCAAGCTTGCTGGCGGGTTGACACTTGTGCGCGTTGCGCTCAGGTCGTACAGTAGGACCTGAGGCGAGTAGGGCAGGAAGGTGTTTCAAGTCGCAAGCGACAGGCCGAATGCTACAAACAAATAACAAGAAGGGACAAGCTGGACAGCGCTGCTTGTTCCAGCTGTAAAGCCAAACACTCGAGGGAACAGGGCTCACACTGCATCTATGCCTGGGGCCAGCACGTTGGCTACGCTCCCCCACCACCCCCAGTGTGTGGTGCTTTACCTTCCCGTTGCTCAGGAGCGCCATGTGCTGAGCACGCGGGTCCATGCTGAAGCGGCAGTCGCGGCGGTTGGGGAACTGGTACGGCACCGCGCCCACGTGGCTGCCGTCCACCACGTCCACAAACTGCACGGACCCGTCCGTCAGCAGAGCAGCCACGGTGCACGAGTCAGGCAGGAACTGCACCTGCACCACCCCGACGGACATGGGCATGACGGTCGCAAGCGCCGTGCTCCCGCTGACCCCCAGCGCAGCAGCTGCCGCCGCCTCCTCCGGCGACTCATCGTCCATGACCGCAACCCCCGCCAACACGTCCGTGCCGGTGGGGCGTGCCGGCAGGCCCACGCCGTACAGCAGCTGTCCGGCTATGATATTGTAGAGGAGCAGCACCGGCAGGGTGGGCCCTGCCGATACGAGCAGCTGGCCGTTGGGGCTGAGGGCGTAGGTGGTCTGCGCTGGCCGCAGGGTGGGCGCCACGGGCAGCGTGAAGGAGCGCAGCAGCGCAAAGCTGCCCGCGGACCACACGTAAAAGCTGCCGTCCTGCACACAGATTGCGGACCGTACAAGAAGACCGTGTCGCTGATTCGCCGTAACCGGCATGGCGACAGGGAAATGGAAGCTCTCACGCTGCATCAGTAAGAGCTGTAACAGTCGGGCAAGGCGTAAAACACAGGCTTACCTGGAACGCCGTGACGACCGCCTGGCTGTCGGACGAGTAGCACGCCTTCAGCGCGCCGTAGGGTCCACTGCCCAGAGCCCGCTTCCGGCGGAGCTTCTGCGGTGTGGAGTGATGCAGAGAGGCTGGGTGTCCAGAAGCAGTGCCACCCGCTTCACTGCTCGTGCCTGCCAGGTCTCTAGGCCACCTGACTGCCGATGCGCACCTTGATATCCCACACCAGCACGCCGTCGGCTGAGGTGGACAGCAGCTCACCCAGATCCTCGTTGACTTCCAGGTGCCGGACTGGGCTGCAAGCTCAGACGCCAGACACATTGCCGTTCAGCTCATCCGCATTGGGGAACCCGTAGTGCTGCCTGCCCACGCGCTCCTGGGCAACACACCTGCGATGCCCCTTCAGCACGCCTGTCACAATGCCTTTTGAGGCATCGTAGCAGCGGATGGTGGAGTCTGCGAATGCCACGAATATCTGCCGGGCGCTGTGCAACAGGACGGCTGTTCCAGGGTATCCTGTCTTGTCCAGGCAGGCGTAGCGGTTTTGGCGGAGGTGGTAGTGAACGACGTTACCACGTGTGTCCACAGTCACCAGCTGCTCTGCACGGCTGTCAAGAGCCACTACGCTGAAGTCCGGGATGCGCACTGCATCTGAGAACTTGCTGGAGGGAGCTTGCAGCACCGCAACCAGCCCAGCTGCTGACGGCTTGGGGCGGGTTGTCCAGATGCGGCCCCCCGGGCCAGGGACCGTGGCAGGAACTGTGTATTGAAGCATGTCACTTCATAGGTTTACAATAATGCAGGTGAAGGTGCAGCGGTCACGCGCTGGTCAGCGACGCGTCGACGTAATTGAGCATGTTTGACGCGCCCATAAGCGAAAAGAATTTGCTAGCTTTCCGCAGTACTGGTATAATATTTATGATGAGCTTCTTTCCGTCCGCTGTGGCATGCTTGTCGCTGGCTGCTGATTTGAGAGTTTGGCTTGGGGTTGGTTTTCAGATGCTGGGTCAGTCCACGACTTCGCACTTGCATGTGTCTTTATAGTTTTGTAGCTTATATACAACTGTATCATCTCCACCGCATCCACGCTACCAGACTGCATGATCCAAGCAACTGTCATCTTAGCTCTCTTGGCCGCTCTGCCACAGGCCTTATCTAGCAGCGGCGACAGATCGTTTGAGTTCTGGCAATGTCAACAGGCATGCGTCCAGGAGGGATGCGTATGGCTGCCCTTGGGAGCTCCGAGGGAGGGCCAGGAGAAAACGTGCCTACCCACGTGCGGGAGCAGCAGGAGCGGAGGCAATCGCAGTCAGGCTGCATGTGGCGCCGTCGGGGCCGAGGTGCCTCTTGCTCTTCGTCTCTTCCGCTGGGACTGCGCGGCGGACTGTAGCTATGCGTGCATGCACGCTGCCGAGAGGCGCAAGGCGGTGCTCAATGCCACCCTTCTGCAGCGCCATGGGCAAGCCGTGGCAGGCGTGGAGAAGTACTATGGAAAATGGCCGTTCGTAAGGGTAATGGGCATGCAGGAGGTAGTTTCTGTTGTAGCGTCACTGGCAAACCTGGCGGTGCACGTGGTTTGCGTCAGAGGAATGTGGTACGCGCTCATGCCGCCGCGCCCTGTGGACGGCCCCCAGACGCCTGCCAGTTACCCCTTCCTGTCCATGTGGACTGTGTACGGCTGCATTCACGTCAACGCATGGTGGTGGAGCGCCGTGTTTCACTCCCGGGATACTCGGACAACGGAGCGGTTTGACTACTGCTCAGCCATTGTCCTGGTGGCGTACGGCTTGTTTGCCGTGCTGATGCGTGTGATGTGGTCGTTGCCACGGCGGTTTCGGTCGTACGCCATGTCAGGCGCAGGGTTGCTGGTGTTTGCTGGCCTGGTGTATCACCTGCACTACATGCTTCGGGTCAAATTCAATTATTCCTACAACATGAAGGTGTGCGTGACCGCCGGCATTGCAACGGCCCTCACCTGGTTGGTGTGGTGCAGCTGGACTAGGCACCCGGGCCGTAGGACCATGTACGCATTCCTGGGACTGGTGCACGCTGCCATGCTGTTCGAGGTGCTTGACTTTCCTCCCCTGCTGGGACTTGTCGATGCGCATGCTGTCTGGCACATAGCCACAGTGCCGCTGACGCCCCTGTTCTACCGCTGGGTGCTTCAAGACGCCGAGATGGCCGACAGCAAGTGGAAGGAGACGTAGGCGCCTTGACACAGCCCGTTGAACCATGTAAATTTACAAGTGCAAGGATGCCCGTCGTGGCTCCTTACCCTGGCTCTTCACGCTGCGGAACGCTCTGCATTGTTCACAATATACTGCACGTGCATTACGTACGGACGCCTAGCATTACGGACAGGCCCATGCACGCTACACCACCTAGCACACTAACGTTGCCCTTAGGGATCACCAGCTTCAGCAAAACTCCAGGCCCCCATGGCCATGTACACTCGCCCAGCTCCTGCAAAACCATCTGCCAGCTGCGTAGTCCACACCAATCAGAGCAGGACGTCCTCCATGACCGTGTGCACTTAGACCTTAATGCCCTTGTCCGCCTGCTTCTTGATCTCCTCGAGGCTCTGTGCTCCCTGCGGCCCCAGGCTGACGCCGCCGAACAGCACCTCGTTGGTCCCCTGCCCCTTCCTGCACCAGTGCAGGCAACAGTGTCGAGGACTTAGTAGAGATCGTCAAGTAACCACCGGACGAAGTTTGCACGTAGCTTTACGTACAGTCGATCCTTGCTGTCACCAGGGGCCAAGTGCAACTCGCCTTTTGCCTGTGCATTCGCACGCGCCGCAGGTGGACCATTTCTTACGCCGCAAATGCCCATAGCCCCGGGTCACGCTTGCCCAACGCAGTCAGCCTTGGTGCGCACCTGGTGTACTCCAGGCCCGCCTCGTTGAGGGCTGGGCAGGGCTTGTACGCCTTGATGGGCCACCAGCCGAACCCGGGAAGGGCGCCCATACCGCCAATCACTCGCCCCTGGCCGTCACATCTGCATGCATAGGCACGAATGCATGTACTCGTGTCGAAGCCTTGAAGGCTTATCCTTCTAGGCTTAGGAAGGGGAGCCAGTTACCCAGGGTAGCGTGGTTGCCCTTGCAGCTCTGTGCCGGGTAGCGTGCAGGGTAGCGTGGGGGCCGTCGCCTCCCTAGCGCCCGTCAAGGCTGGACCCTTGTGGCCCAGGTATGTTGCAGACCGACGCAAGCGAACGACAAACCGCCAAGTTCACAACATCCTACCCGCCAGGCATCTTGCTTTTATCAGCTCCACATGTGCTGCAGACGTTGGGGTTCGCTGCTTGCGTCTCCTCCTGCGCCTACGCCAAAGGTCAGAAGCCAGATTCAGTGCACAGCCCACTACTCCATGGACTGCAGAATGCCCTGTCCTATCAATGGTTTTGCGTCTCATCTCACTTGGCACCGCACGCGAAGAGGGGCCACCCGCCGAACCGGCCTTGGCGAGGGCGCGCAGCGCGAAGCGGTAAAAGGCTTGTGAACTTGCATGATTTTGTTTAAACCACCAGAGGATGTGATGACTCCACCAACCCCACTGGGAGTCTCCCCCTGATATTATTGCCGGGATCGGGCAGTCGCGCCAATGCGTGAACGCGGTGTAGCAGCGGGCATTCGCAAGCTGCACAGTTTCATTCATTTCTTACACATTACAGTATCATGATAACCCCTCGTCCAATAACGTAGTGGTCGCTGGCCGAACCGTGCAGTCTTGTCCTTGCTGCCCGAAGCCTCTAACAAACTGAAGTGAAGACGAATTATGGCTCCAGTTTCAGGAGGGGGCACTGTGCTCCCGTCGTCTCTACAGGACCGCATAGAGGCCATCGAGTCTAACCAGCGGGATACTGACGCGCATGCCTTCCAAAAGGCTGTGGAGAGGCGTGCCCGTGTGTCTTTTAGCGTTGCTATTGCAGGGTGAGTTTCGGGGGAGAGGTATGGGAAAAGCCTGGCTTGTTGGTGGACCAAATGTCTCCCTGCATGCCCGGAACGCAGGTTCGGAGTCGTGCTCTTCCTTCTGAGCGCGTACCTCATCTGCACAAGTAGCATTGGAGACCCTGATATTACTGCCAAGTTCCATGCGGAGGTTAGAAACGGGCCTGGTGGGCGGGCAGCAGACTCTTTACTTGTGTCGGCCCGTCACTGGGGAGGGTTTCCCGGGCCCTGTTGCCATTCACGTACTTTCTATGCGCACGCAGGCGGATCCAAATAGCTATACATGGCCTATGGTGGCGTTTGGTACCGCCTTTGGGCTCAATTTCATTACCTTGCTGTTTGAGCGCGAGAGCGCAAAGTTTCAGCTGGCGTTGCTGGCATGCTACATCAACTTCTTAGCGGGGTTCAGCGACTACCTGGCGTGGAAGGGGTACGCCCCAGTCGTGCGCGACTGCTGGGGGCAGGGCTTCCAGCTGCAGCGTGCCGTCATGTGGCTCCTCACTACACCAGCAATGGTGTACCTGCTCAGCATCATCTCGGACTTCAGCCGGACTAAGGTATGCGGAGGACTGACTCTGTTGGTACGGATGGGTTGCCGCCGTCAGGGGCGTTGCTCAGTCCATGGGAGTACACAAATGCTTCGGTTTAGCTGTGGGTGTTGTGCAGGCTCTGGCCCCAATCCTTCCCCGTTCTCACGCTGCACAGCCTTCACTTGCACATACGCACCGTACGCACCCCTGGACTAATAGTGTGCAGCCCGCTGCACCTGCGCTGGCAGGCCATGCCTGACTCTCAAGCACGTCCAGCTACGGTGCAACATGCTCCCGTTTGGTTATGGCTGCGTCAGGGCCTGGGCTGCGCCCTCCTCCTCCCTCATATGTCAGAGGGACTGATCACTGCCCGTGCTCACCAGCTCATGTTCGGCCCAGTGTGCCGATGCTCACGGGTCATCCATGGTGCGCGTGTGTGCGTCTTGACGGGCCAAGACGTGTGCCTGTTGCACCTTCCCTAGGTCTACACGGCCATGCTGGCGGACCTGCTCATGATCGCCATAGGCATCCTGGCGCAGTTGGCGCCCTCGCAGACACTCAGCGGTGAGCGCCAACCGCTGCCTGCTGCAAGCTTATAGCCGGTATCCATGCAGTCCCCCGTCAGGTAGTACACGCTGTTTATTCTGGCAAACCACGTCGCAATGTGCACCGTTCGCCGCCCAATGCCACCCCATGACTCGGCACCTAGGTGCTCATACTTCTGTATCAATCACAAGACAGACTGGTTGCCGCGCGGTTGGCTTGCTTACTGCTCCCAGTGCTGTTGTTCGCGCTATGGAACGATTTTGTTCGCCTACGTGATCAAAGTCTTGTGGAGGACAATTGACGCGTCAGGCATCCAGCCTGCTAACACGCAGGCACACGCACCCTGTGCACGGAGCAGCTAACGCTGTCGTGTGCCCTCGCTGCTGCGCGGTGGCTGAACCCCTCAGTGGCTTTACACGTGCCGTCCGTCCTGCTGTTCGGCTACGTAATCTCCTCCATGTGGACCATGTTCAATGCGTAAGGCCGCCGCGTGCAAGACTGGTAGTGCAGTGCTTCATAGCGCTTATGGGCACGTGACCTTTGGCATTGCACGTACCGCCCAGATCGTGCACCGTCCGTCCGTTGGATGCGCAGCTTCGAGCTGGGCCTGGCCTTGCTCGTGCGATGGCTTCTACGCAGGCTTGTAGCATGTGGCCGTTCTTCTGTGATGTGCCGTCACGCTGCTGCCGACCTGTTGCACCCTAGGCAGCTGCGGCTAACAATGCCCGTTATGCATGTGCCCCGCAGCTCCATCGCGGAGGCCCGCCACGACAGCAGCCGCGTCAGCCTGGAGGTGCTGCGCTTCTTTGCAGTGGTGGGTGCTGACCGGTGGCCGCTGGGCACCGTCCAACTGCAGCAGCCTAACGGACTCGGCCGCAGCAACCGGCCTGCATCAGCGCAAGCTGTGCAAAACATGTCGCACTGCGGGTACCCTGGCATGGACGCTGCACCCACGTTGCACCGCGTTGCGACGCCTGAGCATCTCTGGGCGCCCCGTGCTTACCTGCGCCGCTGTGCAGGGCCTGTGGTTCTTCTTCCCCTGCATGTGGGTGGTGGTGAAGCTGGGCCTGGTGGACGTGCGCACGGAGGAGTGGATGTGGTGCGTGGGCGACTTCCTGGGCAAGGTCATGTTCAGCAGCTCGCTGCTGCACGGCAACTTCCTCACCATCGAGCAGCGGCGCCTCATCGCCATGCGCATCGTGGAGGAGGGCAACCGGTGAGGGTGCTGTGGGATGACGCGTGGAACGCTGCAGGGGCTGTGTCCTGTCCTGTGGGGACGCATGCTTTGGCTCAGCACCTGGGGCGACCCCAAGTAATACTCTGCCCCTGACGGTGTCAGGGCGTGAGGGGTATTCTCCGTTTGACACTCCGCCGACCTGTGCCATCCTGCTATCAACCTGCACTGTGGCTTGGGGTGCTGTTCGTCTGCTGCAGCATCCAAGTGATCCAGGAGCTGAAGGACCTGGTGGAGCAGAAGGAGCGCTTCATGAGCTCCATGAGCCACGAGCTGCGCACGCCGCTCAACGGCATCATCGGCCTGTCGGACGCGCTGCTTGTGGGCTCGTGCGGGGAGGTCAACGACCAGGTGCGCACCGGAGAGGGCTGGACTGGCGGGCTGCCGAGCGGGCGGGATCCGCCTAGGGTGGGACGGGGTTCAGGTGTACCCGTACTCACCCAGAACCTCGTCTGGAGGAAGGGCTGCCGCATGCAGCTGAGCAAGGTGCAAGATTGGTCACCGCAGAAAGGGGTAGGGTGGGCCAACGCCGAACGGGTTGAGCTGACGGTGCCATCGTTGTCCGCACACAGGCCCTCAAGACCATTACCACCATCAAAACAAGCGGCGCCCGCCTGCTCAACCTCATTAACGACATCCTGGACGCGGCCTCCATGCGCAAGGTGGGCGAGATGGATGTTCGGTGGCGTCCATCCCGCTGCTTCCTACCTCGATGTTAATTTGCGCCACACCCGGACGCACGCACATTCGTAACGAATACACCGGCCCGCCGTTTCCATTCTCGCATGTGTTCGATGGGTCTTCACAATGTGTGGCGCGCAGGGCAAGCTGACCATCAAGCACGAGAAGGTGAACCTGAAGCGCGTGGTGGACGACGTGATCGACCTGTGCCAGCCGCTGGCCAAGCGCGGCGTCAAGCTCATCAACGACCTGCGCGACAACATGCCGTTCGTGCTGGGAGACACGGGACGCATCATCCAGGTGGGTAACGGGGCAGATCAAGCAGGCCGGGGAGCGTAAAGCAACACCTACCTGTGGGCACTGTGCCGGCGAACATGTGATCTTGTAACCGCAGCCAAGTTGTGACGCTGGATGCAGCGTCACGGACACGGGGATCGGTCGCCTGGGTAGAAGAGAGCATGTTGGTGCCTGCTTGTTCCCCTGCAGGTGTTCCACAACCTGATTGGCAACAGCTGCAAGTTCACGCACAACGGCTACATCAGCGTGTCGGCCATCCTCAAGACGGACGAGGTGGAAGTGGCGGTCAGCGACACCGGCATCGGCATCCCCGAGGAAAAGTACGACCAGATCTTCATGGCCTTCGAGCAGGTGCGGCGTGGGCATGGCAGCGCGGTGTGCCCTCAGGGTGGGCGGGCCTCATCCGTGCTGTGCCGCTCCGCGGCCAGCACCAGAGCGGGAGCAAAATTGCATTCACGTCCGATCATGCCAAGGTTCCAGTACGTTTGCATGTTCGTTAAGGTGGAACACCTCACGCTTAAACGCATGCGCGGTTCAGTGCAAGGTCCCGAATCTCGGGTACCGGTACTCATTCCCTCGCCTGCCCGCACAGGTGGACATGTCCATCACGCGCAAGTACGGCGGCACGGGGCTTGGCCTGAGCCTGGTGAAGCAGCTGGTGGAGGCGCACGGGGGGCGCATCAGCGTCAAGAGCAAGGAGAACATGGGCACCACGTTCTTCTTCTCGCTCAAGGTAGCCCATGGCACCGCGCTTGCTTGTCCGTGTGTGCGACTGCGCTTATCCATGTCTGCGACTGCGAAGCCTCCCGCTGGCAGTGTTATGCACCCGGCTGCACTGCCCCCTCTTCTCGCGGCTGTTGGAAAACAATTGGAAACGGAGGAACATTGGCTTGGGTGTTGTGGCTGTACGCAGATCCACTCGGAGCACCCAAACGAGGTGCAGCCACAGGGCACGCCAACTGACCATGTGGCTGCTACCGGGGAGCACTCCCAGTTGGCAGCGGTGCGCCAGGGCGCGCCGCGCCGCGCGCCCTCGCGCCGCGGCTCCTTCACGGACAAGATGCTGGGGCAGCGCAAGGCCAACAACGACACGGGGCGCAGCGGCCTGGGCGCGGGGCAGGGGCAGCAAGGCGGAGGCGGCAGCGGCTCGGGCGCAGGGGGCACGGGGATGCAGGGGGCGGCGAGCACGGCCGCGGCGGAGGACAGGGAGGAGCCGGGGAGCCCTTGGCCCAAAGGTGGGGGTGAGGAACGTCTGGGAATGAGCAGCGTGGAAGGGGCTTCCCCTGGAGGCGCTGATGCGTAGGGTCGCTTGTAGCAACCCGTACGGCTGGCACTGTGTAGAGGTTTGGGTCGGTACGTAGCGGTTTCCGCGCTTGCAGCGAAGCCGCCGAGGCCATACTGGTCACTAAGGCATTGTGCGTAGTATGCACGTCGTCGCTGCCGTAGCCACACATGGTTGGGCGCCACTTGCGTACGCTTTCTCGCCGTGCGACCCCCAACGCGCTGCGTTGCACTTTCACTTCATGCACTTTGCTCCCCGACCCCGCACCCCTCTCGCCTTGCGCAGCGACCGGGAACGGCCACGGGAGCAGCGCCGAGCCCGCTGCGGCCACTGCACCGAGCGGCGCCCTGGTGACGCGCAAGAGCAGGGACGTCGCGCGCAGCGTCACCAACGGACCGCAGGTAGGACAGACTAGTGCTCGCGGCAAGCCGAGCCTTGCAAGCGGTTGGACGTCTGGAAGGCCTCCGAACGTGCACGGAGGGCCAACTCTGTGCGGCTGGCGGCGCGGCTTGGCCCTTCCGCTGTGACGCAGTGACAGCAAACCGGCCATGGGTCGATGGCTGCAATCCCTGTAGCTAGCTGTGGATCTTTGGTTTCGGGGGCCGACCCTCTCTCCCACCTTGTTGCCATGCGCAGGTCAGCGGGCCCATGTCCCTCAGCGATGCGGCGGCCCTCGTCAAGGTCCGTCATGTGCATGTCGCCTGGGAGCAACAGGCAGACCCTTGCAATAGGACTGCTCTGCATTACATCGCAAGCTCTATAAGGTCTCAACTCCCATGCAAAAGCGGGATGCACTTGCCGTCCATCCTATCGGGGGCTTTCCAGCACCAAGCCTACAGGCATATTGTCGCGCTGCGACCCACTCGTGACAAGCAGTGAAAGCTGATCCCTCCACCGTATTGCCCCTTTCCCAGGGCGCCATCCAGCGCAAGCAGTCCTTCCGTGACAAGGCGGTCAAGGTGCGCGTGCTGTCGGTGGACGACGACCCCGTCAACCAGCTGGTCATCCAGAACCTGCTGGCGCCCGTGGGCTACGAGATCCTGCAGGCCATGGACGGCCAGGAGGCGCTGCAGCTGCTGGAGGAGGAGGAGCAGCTGCCGGACGTGGTGGGTCGCCGGCATCAGTCCTTATGTGTGTTAACAAGGGATAATGCGTGAAAGAGCCTGGACTGGCCAGGTGTGACGTGTTAGTGTGGCGGGCGTGTGGCGTGCGATGGATAGCACCAGCTGTTTTCTGCTGACAATGGGCCTGCATGCCGCGTGGGTGGCTGCAGGCGCTGGCAAGGGCTAACGCGTTGCTGCCCGTCCCGCTTGGCCCTGACATACCCACACGCCACAGATCCTGCTTGACGTGATGATGCCTGGCATGAGCGGCTACGAAGTGTGCCGCAAGCTGCGCGAGATGTACCCGCTGTCGTGCATCCCCGTCATCATGATCAGCGCCAAGAGCAAGGAGGAGCACATCGTGGAGGGCCTGGCGGCGGGCAGCAACGACTATGTGGTCAAGCCCTTCGGGCGCCAGGTGCGCGCGCTCTGCCCATTGGTCCCGGACCTTCAGTACCGGCTTTTCCGCACGCACTGGAGGAACCCGCACTCACACGAAATGACACCATGCACGCATGCTAGCGGTTGGCTGCCACAGCGCTGCCGTTTCATCCCCCTTCACTCCAGCTTCCCAACCCGTACCACAGGAGATCCTGGCGCGCATTGCCGCGCACCTGCGCTTCCGCGACACGGTGTACCACGCGGGCGAGATCGCGGGCGCCATCCCCGGCGAGATGCTTCCCAGCCGCGTGCTGCTGCGCGGCGGCAGCGGCGGCGCGCTGGACCTGGCGCCCTTCCTGACGGGGCCCGCGCGCTTCTCGTCGCTGCCGCTGGGCATCCTGCAGGGCATCAAGGCCGGCACCATCTCCACCACCATGCAGGTGCGCGCGGGCCTGCAGGCGGAGGTGGAGCCTTGCGGGCCGGGACTTGCAGGGAGTACAGCGGGCATCTATGGGTGCCATGGAAGTAGGGGTCTGCGTGGCCTTGAGGGTCCAGCAGCGCACCCGCGCGATGTATGCTCTACGATCGGCATTGTTTTCGACGGGTTGAGTTGTTCTGTGACTGACATGATGGTATTACTCCGCAACCTGCGCCCGCCCCGCAGATGTTTGAGCAGGTGACGCTGGTGCAGCTGTCCATCACCAACCTGGCCGAGCTGCTGGCATCCGTGCCCGCCGCCGACCTGCTGGTCACCGTGGCCTCGCTGTTCCACGACCTGGACACGCTGCTGGAGCAGCACGGCTGCTACCTGCTGGAGGGGCTGGACCACTCGTTCACCATCGTCAGCGGTGAGCGGGGGGAGCTTTTGTGGAGCGGTAGGGGGCTGATACCTCGAGGGCTGGCTAGGAATGCTCATTGCAAAACGGTGATGCTGGTGGTAACCTTGCCGGGTTCCCAGCTCTTCACTGCTACCATCGACACGGTTTCAGTGCCTCTGCGCTGCCCTCCATGCATGGTTTCATGGTGTAACCGAAGCAGTTTCCCCTCCATCCCTTTCCGCCCCATGCCTGTTCAGGCCTGGACCCCACGGGCGACCAGGTGCTTCACGCTCTGGGCCTGGCGCGCTCGCTGCTGTCAGCTGCCGACACCTTCTCGCTGGGCGCGCGCAAGCAGAAGCTGCTGCTGACCGTGGGCATCCACACCGGCCCGGCGCAGGGCGTGCTGGTGGGGCAGTCGCACCCCGTGCTGCACTTCGCCGGCCAGCTGCCCGCCGAGGTGCACATGCTGCAGGCCACCTGCCCCGTCAACTGCGTGCACGTGTCGGCCAAGGTGGTGGAGGCAGTGGGTGAGTGCGGCGGGGAGGCGTGCGGTGATTGCGGGCAAGGGCGCGTGGGGTTGGGGGTTACGGGTGGGGGCGGGAATGCTTGTGCAGCGTGACCGTGTAACGGGTGAGGACGAAGGTGGGAGGGGTGATTGGCAGGGCTTGTGCTGCGAACAGCAGCCATGCATGCGGCCCCCAGGGTTGTTGGTGTCCACCCTTTCACGCTGTTGGGTACCGGCCCCTGTCCTTGCACGCAGCCGCGGACCGCGACCACTTTATCCCCGCCGGCTCCTTCAACAACTTCCGCACCTTCCTGCTCAAGGCGGGCGCCTGGGAGCAGGGCGGCCTGGTGTCGGTGTCGGACACCATCGCGCGCTGGGCCAAGGGCAAGAGCGGCGTGCACGAGGTCATCAACACGGAGGCCAAGCGCATGCGGCCGCTGCAGCTGGCGCTGCTGGCCATGGCGCAGGTGCGCCGGGGAAGCGCACGCGGGCGCTTGCTGACCCGCGCTCTGATTCGCATCCGCATCACATCAAAGGGCAGTTGCACCTCCAGCTGTACCATAGGAGGGCTTGCACGAATGCGGGGAGAGACACGGTCCTGTGCCCATAGATCCCACCTGCTGACCCTGCATCAGCGTTCAATCCCGCACCTGCCCCGCAGGCCAACCCCGGGTTCCTGGTGGACATTGCGGGGGCGCGCGGCGCGGAGCCCGCGACCGCCTCCGGGGCTGCGCCGCCACCGCCGCCCGGTGCCGCCGGCGGTTCCGACCCCGCTGCCGCCGCGGAGCTGTCCAAGCTGCGGTCGGAGTACGAGGCGCTGGAGCAGCAGCTGGAGGAGGTGTCCAACGAGGCGGTGCGGCTGCAGGTGGGTACGGGTACGGGTACGGCGGTTGGGGGGTGCGTGCGGCTGGGCGTACGGTACTCGCGCCCAGGGGCAACATGACGGCAGGAGCATGGAAAGTGCACGTTGTGGAGCCCTTTAGTAGGGCAGCCCATGGCCGTGCCACAGTTACAGTACGACGCCACATGGAACGGCAGCCTGCATTCCAGAGCTTTTTACCTAACCGTTCCTCCACAAGACATACCCGGGGGCATGCTGGAGCAGGTGGACCGTTTGCAGCGGCAACTGCCCTGCCACCGTCATGTGTCTTGAAAACGCCGAGTGAATACATCACATGCCATGATGCTCACTCCCGACGTCGTTTCGTGCTGTCAGAGCCGCCCAGGACCTGGTGGCCAGCGCGGGACAGCTGCTGGCCGCAGGCTACATCGGCCCTGTGATGGGACACACTTCCAAGCAATTGCATTGCAAACTTTGCTTTCAAGCACGCCGTACGCAGGACCAGGTGGACGGCCTGGAGGAGCAGCTCCACCGTCACCGGCAGTCCGCACATCACCTGTCCGTACAGGGCACACGCACATACGGTATTCCCTTTTGGTGGCAGCGTATGACATGCTGTGGTCCTCTTGGTGCACCCGCAGGACCTTGTGGACAGCCTGGAGGAGCAGCTGGTGGCCACCAACGGGGCCACGGCTGCCTCGTCGCAGCAGGCGGTGCTGGCGTCGGCGGACGCGGCCATGCTCAAGGTGAGGCGTGGTGGGGCGGTGCGGCCTACAGCGGCATGGGGTGTGAAGACAGCAAGGTCATTGTGGATCGCGCGGTTGCTGGCGGGCGAAACAACACGGCCCGGGCGGCAGGGGCAGCGGCAAGCGCTGTGCAAGACCGCGGCTCCCCTAACGGCGACTCCTCGACAGCGGCTGGGATTGTCGGACTGTCAAACGTAAATGCTTACGCTGACGCGTATGCTTATGCTTCGTGTTGGATGTCCGCGCGCGCGCACCGTGAGGCGTGCCGGATGTAGTGTTAAGCTATTAACCCACACCCACTCGCCCCCGCAGGCCCAGGTCCAGGTGCTGGAGCGGCAGCTGCATGAGGCGACCCGCGAGCGCGAGGGCCTCGAGGTGCGGCTCCTGGGCAGCTGACGTGCAAGGGCCCAGCATTGCTGTTGAATGTAGTTGCGGGTCACCATTAGCGAAGGAAGCCTGGGGCTGCGGGGGCAGTTAGGCAGAGATCGTATCCTTGGATGTGCTGTGACCCGGTGATACGCCGCTGCGTGCGCAGGCTGCGCTGGGCGAGATGGAGCAGCGGTTGGTGGCCACGCACGCGGCGCTCGCAACCGCCAACCATGAGGTGAGGCCTTGGGGACCTGGGAGGGCCTGCGCGGGTAGCCATGAACGCAGGGCCCTGTCCTGGCCATGTGACCAGCAATCACCCTGCGTGAGTACGAACCCCTCTTTGTAGGCTGTAGCCCAGCCTGGCCTGCGTGCCCTTCGTGCCTTGCCCCAAGTGGCTGAATCCTTCGAGTGCAATTCGCGTTGTACGTCCCCCGCCAGGCCGCGGACCGCGCCCGCGCGCGCACCCCCGCGCTGGAGCCGCGCATTGAGACGGCCTCCCTCGCCAGCGGCAGCGAAGCCAACTTCGCAGCTGCCGCGGCGGCGGCGATGGGCGCGGCGGCCGGCGGCGGAGGCGGGGCCATGGGGGGCCTGGGCCTAGGCGGCGGCGGGTTGCTGGTGCCCCGCCCGCTGATGCCGGTGGCCCTAGGTATGCGGCTGCCCAACCTCGCAGCACGTGAGTGCCGCACAACTCATGCCGTGCAGCTCTGACTCAGGACGCGGAGTGGTGTCGTATCGGCATGGTGCACTCGGACGCTGGGGGCTGCCGCCTTGCCAAAACCGAAACCTACGTCGCGCGTTGACGCCCCTCGCTCTCAAGTCACCTCCACGTTGCCCTCACCCAGCCCCTGCGTGCCTTGCCCTTCCAACCCTAACCCTCTTATCCCTTGACGCTGCCGCCTCCCTACTACCTAGACGCACGACTCACCCACCTTTCCTGCTTGCCCACTTGCCTCATCCCGCGCTTGCCGACCTCCCCCGCCCCTCCTACCTTATTCCTCCCTCAGTACGCGCCCACGGCGGCGACATGCGGTCTGTGCTGGAGGAGCTGGGTCTGGGCAGCCTGGCTGCCCGCTTCGAGGCGGAGGACATCTCCCCTGGCCTGCTGCCCTACCTGGACGACGCGGCCATGCGGGAGCTGGGCGCGGCCAGCGTGGGGGCGCGCCTCAAGCTGCGCATTGCAGCGCAGGCGCTGTTCATGGCGTGACGGACCTAGGCGGGTTTGGGTGTGAGAGTGTGTTCTTTTAGTGTTTTGTGTGCTGAGTGGTTGTGGAGACGTTGGCGCTGTTGGCGAATGGGCTGCTGGTACGGCGTGTGCCATTGATGCGTGAAGCGGCGTTGTGTGTTGTTGAGGGAAGGGGTCGTGGGGAGGGGGCGGAGTGCAGAGCCGCTGCTCGAACGGTCTCGAGGCTGCGCAATGCGGGCATGGGAAGGCTGGTGGGCCCAGGTGCCACGTGTCGGCGGCTGAAATGGGCGGGCCGCTCGTGTTTTACGTGGGGGACGATGAGGTGCGTGCAAGGCATTCAATGGCGGGTGTGTGCGATTTTTGCATATGTATACCGTATGCGTAGCACTGATCATGCCGGACAGCCCCGGGAGGAGCGTCGTGGTACCGGTATGCTAGCGCAAGGGTTCCAAGGCCCAGGCGCCAGCCGTGCCGCCCGAGTTGCTTGCTGTGTGCCCTTGATTGTGTCGGATAGATTGGCCATCAGTCGAGGGTGGACGCAACGCTTGTTGTATGGAATTGTATCGTGTGGTTGAGGCTGCTACGACCGTTGGGCAAGGTGTGCCTGTTTTCGTCGTCAGAAAGGATTACGCTGCGCAACCGCGCTTTGGGCCTGCAACAAGCGGCCGCATTCGAGCTTGGCTAGATTCATATTTAGGGGCTTCGTTTTCGAGGCGTTGCTCCTTTGATTGTTGCTGGGACAAAGGTTGTATGAATCATTTGACAAGAAGCCATGAATCTGTGCACCATGGCTCGCAGTTGCCTGTGAGGGAGGCAGGGATAAGCTTGGGCAGGACTGAGCAGAAGACGCGCGGGCACACGCGCTTCTTGGGCTCCCTGGGGACACTTGTCCGTCTGCTAAGCTCTCTCCGGCTTGGATGGTGCCGAGGCAAGCAGCAGAAGGCAAGCGCACGATCGCTGTTTACACCATCAACGTTGTCCCCATTAGATCCGTTCCTGCCTTCAGACCAGCTTTGTTACGGTAACAGCCAAGGCCTGCTGCTAGACTGCAGCCTGCCTGGCGGCGTACCACGCTTGGTCACTTCCGTTGTTGCCACAAAGTCAGCGCAACGGCACACCAAAGCACACCACCTTCCTTCCCTCTTTGCACTGAATCCAGGCCGTCCCTAACTTCGTTCCCAGCAGCGCCACAGCGTCCGCGCGCCCAGTCATTACCGTACGAGCACATATCCAGTCATCCAACGAAAAAACGGCATGTACTGCAGGCCGCGCAGATCAAGTGGCATCTTGCAATGCCACAGCTATGCAGCCGTAACCAACTGGCATGAATACAGATTTACTACAAGAATAGAGGTACGATGGATGCCTACCCCAATAAGCATACACAGGAACGTTGTACGGCCGCATGGACATTCGACTCTGCCCTACACACCGGTATTGCACTAATGCCCCGCATGTCTGCCAATATACATGACACCAAAAAGACCACATGCGCTTGCATGCAGACTTGGGGTTGGTTCCGGTCCGTGTGCAACCCATGTCACCTGCCACGGCATGCCCTACTGCTCCAAAAGTCAAACCAGCCCTAACAAGCGGACGAACGACAAACCTGGGCCAGCCATCGTGATAACACCTGCAAAACACATGGCTTCGACATCCCAAACAAGTGAATGCACTAGAATGAAGCTCATTCTTCCCAGACGCTAGGGCGATACCTGTATTACTCGTCGTGTCAGGATCGCTGCTGTCGAGGTGGTAGTAGGCAGGGTAGCACCTGCACCACCTGGATTTGGTCCTGTGTCTTTTCACTTGCCCATTGCCGCACTCGGTAGAGGCTGCTTGCGCCCAAAGGCTGCTCGTGAATACGGAGATTCACTGCAGCAGGGTACCGACTGCCGAAGGCAAGGATACGTGCAGGACATACGATACCGGTACGGAAGATCTCAGCCACTCGCAGCGAGCACGGACTGCTGCTGCGGGGCGGTGTGGGCGCTGGCCAGCTGCCGGAACATGACGTGGGCAGCGCCCACACCGGAGCCAGGGTACCACACCGCGCCCCGCGCGCGATCACGCTGCTGCTGCCGCAGCTGCTGCAGCTGTTGTTGCTGCAGCTCAAACTGCTTCTGCTGCTGCAGGATGACCGCCTCGACCATGCCGCCGCTGGCACACTTGGGGCTGTTGGGCTCGGGGGTCTGGACCTCGAAGGCGGAGCTGCATGCGGCGGCGGCGGGGATCCTGAGGCCCTTGCCGCGCGCGTGGTTGGCCAGTCCGCGGGCCACGACTGGCGCCAGGTTTCGCGTCACGTTATCGCGGAAAGAGGTCGCGCTTTTGACCTATGTACAGAATAAGTCAGCAGACACGGGTACCTGTCATTCCGTGTTTTAGAAAAGACATGTGACATGCCGCAGCAGGCCGATCTACGCTAGGCCGACGCAGAGCTATTAAGGGTCTCATTGCAAGTGATTTGAATGCCACGGGACAATGTATGACATGGCAACAGCACGGACTACTCACGTTGAAGGACGCAGCCTGGCCGGGGCGCTTAGTCAGCTCATCGTCGCAGCCAACCAAGGTTCGGTAGGTGACAGCGTCTTGTAGGCAGTTGTACACCAAGCGCTCATCCATGTGTAGAAGATCAGCAAAGTCCAGGCCCGATGCGGCCTGGGCACCGCGAGGACCGACTGTGCTGGCTTGGGTGGCAACCAATGCGCATTGACTCTGTGCCTCGGACGTGCCGGCACCTGCGTTCCGACATAAAAAGAAACTATGAATGCCGGATGGGTGGCTCAATAAAATATATAGTGCTAGCCTGTCCTGGCGCAGGGCGACGAAGGGTCACGTTTCGTGGGTCACGCTGACGGCAAGGCCAACCAACTTTACGTGATGAGCACCGAGATGAAGTTGAATTCTCTCATGAAGAGCTTAAAAGGCATTGTGACTTGTTGCAGGCGTGCAGTGCCCACTCGTGGCCCTCACCTGAGGCTTGTGACGATGCGCCAATATCGATAACGTGGCCCATGGACGCCCTGGGCACAATGGTGGCCTTGCGGCTAGATACCAGCGCAACGCGGACGCCCCGGCGCTGACAGATGGCGAGGCTGGCCATTATGGGAACGTCGACCAGCAGAGTTATGCCTGCCCCGGTAAAGACGGGCTTCAGTCTTGGCTACTATCGCTCGGATCACCGCTATAGATGGTCAGTAGCAGGACGGAAAAGCGAAGCCGTTATAAGCCTGGGCCTCCCACGTGCAACGACCAACGAACACGTGTTTGCTGACAACGAACCATGAAGCGCGATACTAAAATTCCACACAGCCGGCACTGAGCATGCTACCTGTATATTGCACTACATTGTTCGTGAATGCTTGCGAGTTGCCGCGGCGATCCGATGTGTGTGTCTGCGTGCATGTGGCATGCGACTTCGTCCTGCTTTGACGCTTGAGGTGGCGTGTTGATCTAGTGCGGATGAGCAACATAAGCCTTTTGTGAAGAAGTAGTCGGCACTGTCTGCCCCTGGCTGCCACGTGCCTGGGCCCCGCCAGGCGTACCAGCCTAATAGTCGATGCTGTAGATCAAGCCGGAGCATACGCCAACTATGAAGTTCGCCCACTCACACAACGGCATGATGAATGGAGTGCTCTGTTGTCCTTCCTTGCGTGGGGCTGGTGCCTTGCAGTGCTGACAGGGGGTACCATGTATAGTTGTCGACAGGGGCCCACAACCGCGGTGGAGGTACCGGTACGCATGAAACGTGTGTGGGAGGAGGAGTGTGCTGTGTCGTCGAGGCAGCACGCAACTCAAAAGGGGAGGCAGCAGGGAGGAAGCACGGGGAAACGGAAAAGAAGTGCCAGACCGCATGCCTGAAATTTGGTTCAGACCCCCCTGGGGAGACCAACCCACTGCACTACTGGTCCCTGGTCCCTGGGTTTCTTTTGGCCTGTTCCCTTTCTCCTGTTCTGTGGTGTTTGGTTTCAGGTCCTCTTCGTCCCTAGGTGTG
>VFQN01001344.1_pt1 | contig 41499 bp, 65 predicted proteins | sample 3512371 | NCBI WGS metagenome assembly VFQN01 (sample SAMN10412370, study PRJNA504923) | tailings metagenome | isolation source: Replicate 2 from Balatoc abandoned mine | place: Philippines: Itogon, Benguet | collected 2017-08-28 | reverse complement strand
AGTTGACGATGCTGGCGGCCTGGTCGGCGCGCACGCTGTTGAGGCGGAAGGCCTTGTGGGTCACCGCCTGCACCAGCGCGGCACGGGCGCGGATGCCGACCTGCATGCAGATGTAGCCCATGCGCTGCAGGCACAGGCCCAGGAACCAGGCGTCCAGAGTGAAGCCCGCCATCAGGCACCAGCCCGCCACAGTAGAGGAGTACAGGCGGTCAGCACTGCTCTTCTTGGCGGCCGCGAGGCCGTTGACGTGGGCCAGCAGACTGCAAGGGGACAGCGGAGCAGAGGGCAAGTCATACGGTGGGGCAGTAGTGCCGCAGTGGCACGTGCCGCAGTGGCACGTGTCACGGTATGTTGAGGGTAAGGCGTGCTTTCAAGCAACAGGTGCAGGCATACACGGGCTCAGTAAGACAAACATGTGTCACCAACATGCGCCCTTTCTGTTGTGCCCACCTGCGCACGAAGAAGAACGCGCCGGTGATGACGAAGGTGGACCAGCCGCACTTGAACAGGCCGCCCATCATGTAGTACCAGCCGAAGGACTTGCGCAGGGCCCGGACCAGGCTGTGGCAACGGAGCGACAACAGTCAGCAGCAATGCGTTAGGCTAGGCCACAGAATGAGCTCATGGATTTGGTGGGCGGCTGCGTCGTGCGGTGCTGACCAGGCGCAGGCCCGCAGCGCTAGGCTCACCTGGGCTTGGGGCCGTCCTGGTTGTCCTTGTGCTTCAGCTCCGCGGCCCAATGCTGCGAGAACTTATCGTACGCAGCGTGTGCGTGGTTCTCGGGCGTCATGCCCATGGTCGCGGGGTCCAGCTCCTCGCCGCGGCCTGCACGCAGGGCGTCATGCCGCGAAAAGTTCAGCGCCTTGCAGCCGGGTCGGGCATACCGAAAGCCAAATACAACGCCCATGAACAGCATTCTGCATGTCAGACTTACGTGCAGCACCGATCCAGCGGTACATCCAGGAGAACGTGAACTTCCTGAAGAACCCCGCTGTGGGGTCGTAAACCTGGTGCCCAGAGGCACCATCATTGCCAATACCCATCTTCGTAGGTAACAGGTTATGCAAAGCTGTAGGGGGCCTAGAGCGGAGAGTGGCTGAGGTGAGTACGTCGCTTGCGCTGTTAGCGCTCGCAAAGGCGACGTATGTAAGGGGCGCGCAATTAAGCGAGGCGCGCAGCCAACACTGTCTGTGGGCGCGGCTCTCGGGATCACTTCTTGAGAACAAATACGTGCGCTCTCGGCTTATATCGCAATACGGCGGACAGGCGGAGTAGGATAGCGTGGTAGCTTAGGAACTCCCCAATTCCCAACCGCCAAGCAACGACCTGCGTCGTGAAATGTTGGTTGCTTTGCAATAGTAAACACAGATGGAAAGAATTGAACTTGTTATTCCTGATGATGTGCCAAACCTCATTTGCGGTTGGCTGCCGTGGTCAGTCTCTGTGCGCGGCCACTCAAGCTTACAGGAGCGGTCCTTCTGTTCGTTTGGCGTTCTTGAAGAGTGCAACTTCATCTGCGAAATTCATACGTGCAGAGTTTCCCTCTCCTGGCGCTGCCTGTGCAGTTCAACCCTTCTCCCACTCCGACCTGACTCACGCCCAGCGTTACAACAGACACTTACACTGTGAAGTGTTTGAGGAGCCTACTATGAAAATAGTAAAGCCAGGACACGAATATAGTGTTGCAGCACGTTTCTGCTGGGTGCATCAAGCAAGAGGCTTACAGTCCGACATGCGGGTGGTACAGGACAGCAGCTGAGCGACCCTTTGCAGCTCGCGTAGGGCAGCACGTGGGGTCCGAGTCAGTCCCTGCGCACAACCGTAGTTCATGAGGAAGTGTTTTTGGCTGGCAGTTGGGCATGGAGACAGCGAGGGAGGTCGTCGCAGACATGAGCACAGCGTGCCGCGGGGCGAGGAGTGGGTCGAAACAGCTCTGGGCCCTCTCCCATCAAGGCAGCCCAACATGCATCGCGCTGCTGTTGTTTGGCCTTTGCATAGCGCCCCTTTGTGCTGGGAAGGGGTGTGGGCTGGAAGCTCTACGGGCGAGTGCCCTTGCGCAAAGGGACCTCCCTTGCTTGATACCACCACCTGTGTGCTCGGGGCGGACCTGAAGCACCCCAGATCCCACGCACTGTTGCAGCCTGCTGCTGGTACTACACATCACATACATGCAGTCACCAAAACCCAGTGGAGTGCTTTGAAAGCTACACCTGTCGCGTCTACGTAGATCAGAGGTGCACGGCTATGGGGTGATGCGAAGGCCGGTGTGCAAGTGCGCAAGGGCATTTGCTTTCGGCAGCAGCCAGACGCTTCCGACAAGAAGTTACCTCGCAGCGTTTCAAGTACGCACCAAAGGATTAACAAAACCATTCGGCTACACCGTTCAAATCGGGAGGGCACGTCAGCCATACTGGTACTCGCCCCAGTGGTTATCTCACAGCACCCACAGTGCCAACAACTTCCGCGCCCATAGAACCAAGCTCCCCTGGTGTCATTCTCATTGCCATGCAGCATCACCTTGTTTACTGTTCATAACGCCTGTGCCACCACGTTTGATCGTTCCCCTGGCTTAACTCTACACACCTCGCCCCCGGTCCTAGGGCAGAGACGAGCGGGCGACCCCAACCATGTGCGTTTGGTGGAGGCGAACCTAGGGGATTGTCCGTGACCACCGAATAAATCCTCCCTCCTGAAGAGCCTACCTATTACGGCCCCGGCCAGCTGCCTCACAGCATCTCATCCTCCCAGCTCCCATCTCCGCTCTTCAACACCGCGTAAGCAGCTTCCAACGGCTGTGGCGCCGCCCCCTGGCCCCAGCTTGCGCCCATGCCTTGGCCCTCCGACCCCCAGCCTGCACCCACACCTTGCACCCCGGTTCCCCAACCGCCTTGCCCCGACCCGTCAGGCTGCCAGATTCCCTCCACCCCCGGCGCCACAGCCCCCGCGCTCACGTTGACAACCAGTCCACCACCTTGCGATGACCCCACAAGCACATCAGCTCCCGCAGGCGCACCACTACCGTCCCCGTCAGTCCCAGGTCCCACATGCGCTGAAGCGCTTGCACCCGCCTGCTGCTGCTGCTGCCGTGACGCCGCCGCGCGCGCAGAGTCCTCGTAGTACGTCCTGAGCGCGTCCGTGTCTTCGGGGCCGTAGTGGCCCAAGGGACAGTCGGGACCGGCAGCGCACGTACCACCTGCCGCACAGCAAGGCCACCAAAAGGAAGGCATGTGGGGCATTGTTAAGGTATGATAACGTGACGCAAGGAACGGGGTTACCAGTGCAGAACGCTGCGATTAGTCCGGCCATGGGGTTTAAACACAGGGCAGTGCTGTGTGAGTTTTTTCGCGCCCGTGGGGCAAGCTTGCTTTCGTGGTACGCGTCAAGCGCGAGAAACCGGTAAGGCGCTCAGGGGTAAGATCTACCACCGTCCGCAGGTAGTTGGCAGACAAGAAGAGCACCCTTGGACAGATGCCAACCACGCACAAGCACCCACCCGCTTGCAGGGCCTCCTGGCACGGCTCGGGGGTGGCGGGGTCGTGGGAGAATGGGCAGGCGTCCCCGCGCGAGCAGCGGCCCTGGCGCCAGAAGCGGCACGGCACCAGCCGCGTGACCGGCTCGCCCGTGTGCGGGAAGGCGCAGGCAGCGCCCTTGGCGCAGCGGCCCAGCCGCCAGAACCTGGGGCACAGCACAGCGGCGGTGTGGTAGCGTAGGGGCGTACACGTAGAGAGATACAGCACCAATGCTGGACGTCCGTAACACGCGCGCAGCTAGAAGCATCTAAGGGCCCGAGGTCGTCCCTTTCCAACAAGCAGCGCCGTTGCGCCCCCATCTTCCCGCATCCATCGCACGCCACCAACTTCTTCCTCGCCCCGCCCCACCCCAGGCTGCGCACCTGCACACGGGCGTCTCCCGGATCTCCGCCACGGGCCGCGTGGCGCTGTCGGGGTCCGCGCCGCCCGCCCTGGCACGTGCCACCCGCTGCTGCCGCTGGAAGGCCTTGACGTCCGCGTACAGCCCAACCTCCACGTGCTGCGGGGGAGCCTTGGGCTGCCGCTGCTGCTGCTGCCCCTGCCGCTGCTGCTGCTGCTGCTGCTGCTGTTGTTGCCGCTTGCGTTTGGGTTGGGCCTGGCGGCCGCCAGATCCAGGGGCCTCGGGCCCGGCCATGTCGCCGGCGCCGCGGCCGGCGCCTCCCTTGCGGGCGATAGGGGGCGCAATGCTGGTGTCAACTCGGGCCAAGCTATGCATGGCTGGCAACGAGGAATGTGAGGCGGCGTTTCCGTACGCGCAGGGAGGGCTGGGTGACCGCACACTGACAGGCACGAATGACAAGTGAAGAGTGTGCCCAGACCCTTACCTTTTTGCCACGGCCTCTGCCACGCGCCTGCGCCTTGGTGCCCCGCTGCTGCCCCTTCTTGCCACCTGCTCCAGCATGGCCCTGCAGCTGGCTGTCCCCTGCCGCCCACCAACTGCCTTGCGCAGCCGCGTCCCCAACAGCTCCTTCTCCTCCGCCCCCCTCGATCCACCACCCCTCGCCCCCATCCGCTCCAAGCCCGCTGCCCGCGCTGGCGTCACTGGCCTCGCCTTCCTCAGCCTCCGCCTCTGAGTCAACATCTGCGCCAGCTGCGGCATCCAGCCGCGCACCACCGCCCCCTACCACCTGCCCACCACCAGCTCCTCCGGGCTCGCCGTCCTCCTCCTGCGCCTCCCTGCCGGCTACCTCTTGCTGCTCCTGCTGCTGCTGCCCGTACTGCTCCTGGTCCTCCACAGCCTGCACTGGCGGCTGGCGCCAGGCCACTCCATCACCCAATGCCGCCGCTGCCTCCGCCGCCTCCGCCCCGACTTCCGCCACTGGCCCCGCCAGCGCCGCTGTCCGGAAGCCGGAGGCCGTGCCGCCTCCGGGCATGGCTGCTCCCCGAAGGCGAGGACCGGAGGCGCCGGTCACCGCAGCGGTTGCTGCGCCACCTGCCGGGCCCAGTCCGCCGCTGCCTGGCGCAGCCCGCAGTGAAGGAGGCACTACGGCCCCCGGTAGGTCGTTGTCATCGTCAAAGCCAGCTGCAATCGCAGCAGCCCAGTCATCAGCGTGCTGTCGCTGCTGCAGCAGCTGCTGCTGCTGTGCTGCCGCCGTCGCCGCCGCCTGCGCCTCCCTTGGCCCCTGCGCAGTCGCCCCCGGCACCCCCGCCGCCGCCTCGGTCCCCCTCCCCACGTGCCTCGGTTCCCCTCCCAGCACCGCCCCAAGCCTCGCAGCCGCCGCCCGCGCGTACGCCTCATCCTCCTCGTCCTCTGCATCCTCAACCACCACTGCATTGTCCCCTGCGACCACAGCGGCCACGGCCCCACGACCCCCGTTTCCCATCTGGCCTCCAGTCCTCCCCATGATTGCAGAACCGGACGCGGCCCCCTGCCCCTGCCTTGGTGCGCCCCTGCCCCCGCCGGCGGCACGTGTCCGAGCTCCCGCTCCCGCCGCCGCCCCCACACTGACCAGGCTAGCCAAGGACACAGACGCCAGGGCAGAGAGCTCACGGTGCGGCCTCACCTTCACGATAGGCACAAGGGGCTGATCCTCCAGCCCCTGATTCCCGGCCCCACCGACCGCCCCCTCCCCTGCGCCCTCCTGTCCGCCCGTGCCGCTCCCGTCACCCGCCAGACCACCCCCGCCATTTGGACCGCCTTCACGGAAAGCTGGCTGCAGGGACTCCGCACCAACATGCAGCTGCTGGCCCCCTGCCCCATGGCGAGCCCTAGCGGCCCCAGCAGCACCACCCCTGGCGGCAGCAGCGGCGGCCCCGGCGGCGGCCGCCTGGGCGGCAGCTCTTCGGGGCGGCGCCGCGCCCGACAGGGGCGCTACACCCTGCTGCCCTGGCTCCATCAGGCCCCGTCCGGTGTCTGCGTGGGCCGGCTCAGCACTCTGCTGATCCCTGGTGCCTTCGTCGAGGTCCTGCACTCCGTGTGTCCCATGCTCAAGAGCGCCTCCCGCCCCCACCAGCTGCGCCAGTGGCAGGTCGTCGTCATCTGTATCCAGCCCATTGGCACCCGCTGAGTCATCTTGCGTCTCCAGAGCACCAGCAACTGCTTCGGCCGGGTCCCTTGCGCCGCCGACAGGGCCAAGGCCCGCAGGGGCATGGCCGCCCGCAGCATTCTCCTCTCCGTCTTCTACCCCGCGCGCATCAGCCAAATCCATGTCATCGCAAAAGCCCTCCGCTGCATAGTAGTCATCACCGCCAGCTGCGTCCGGCTCGCGCAGCCCAGCAGCTGCGGCCTCGCCGCCAGCGTCTCCGTCGCCCTCGCCAGCAGGCCCCTGCCCCTGGCCCCATGCCCCCTGACCTCCCTCCCCACCGACGCCCCTTTCCCTTAGCACCTGCACAGCCCCATTGTGCACCCGCTGTTCGGCTACAGGACCTGCTCCTGCCCCTGCTCCCATAGCCCCCGGCTCCACCCCTGCCGCCACACCCGCCCCGCCCTGCAGTCGCCGCCGCTTGGGTGGCTTCTGCTGCTGCTGCTGCTGTTGCTGCTGCTGCTCCCGCTTCTTCTTCTTGGCCTGCTCCTGCTGGTGCAGCTGTATCAGGTGCTTCAGGCCGTCCTTGGGTGCCTTCCGCGCTGGCGCAGCCCCGGGGGCCAGGGAAGCTGGCGCTCCGGCCACCCCGGCCACAGGTTGGACTCCGGCATGGGGGGCGGGTGTGCCATTTGCGGCACGTCCTCCTGCAAGCGTGCTGTTGTGGTGTAGAAAGGTGCTGTTGGCAGCCCGGTGGGATGCTGCCAGTGGAGCAGGAAGCAGCTCCTCGGGCCCGGCCCAGCCTGAGCCCTCAGCCTGGGCACCCTCGGCAGCGGCAGGACCGAGTGGAGGGAGCTGCTGCAGCTGGACCGGGTGCTGCAAATACTGTTGCTGTTGAAGCGCGCTTCCAGGAGCTTGCCCGCCTGTAGCTGTCGTGTTGTATGGCAAAGCGTTGGCGGGGTTTCCCGCTATCTGTGCCACGGGCTTCGGAGCCGCACGTCCAGCAGCTGCTGCTGACTCTCCACGAGGGTGGAGGGCTTGAGCATTAGCAAGCTGGTGCGAACCTCCTGTGACAGGCCCGCGAGTTCGTTTGCTTGGTGGGCTGGACCCGGGGGGAAGTGTACCACGCGACTGAAGGATCGTCGGACCAGCACCTCTGCTGTCGGGAGTGCACCCGGTCACTGAGTCCGGGCATAGCAACGTAGGTTCTGGTTGCAATACTGAAGTATAGACAGGTGTCAGTAGGAGCTGCTGCAGCAGCTGGTCAGCAGCTTGGGATGGTTGAATGACAAACGGGGCGAGGTCCGCCGTTGAGCCCTCTGCTCGGAGGCCCACTTCATAGCCACCCTCAGCCTCTTGTAGTGTTGCTACTTGTGCAGAGAAGGCAACCAGTTCCTTCCATGAAGGAAGCATAGCTTCTAGGGTCAAACAACAGTACTTAACGCATTGCGTTGCCGTGCTCTACATGAAACTGTGCTGTCTGCAAACGAGAATGCGTTCAGCTTTCCTCACGTTTCGCCTGGGCACGGTCGCGTAGTGTCGCTTTTCCCATTGCCGTAATCGTTCATGCACTGGGGCTCTGCGCCTCATGTTTCGGCGGAACCCTATGCACTGGTAGACAGTCAAGTGGAGTTTTGCCAGATCTTGGTACCTGTTGCGCATCCTTTCAAGGCAAATGCAAACGCTGCCAAGCCGCTCTGCAACGTCGGGCGCAAGCCCACGCACGGTGAGTAGCCGTATCACCAATTATATATACTATGTTAAACTGTCACCAGAAAAACGTCGGACCCTTCAGAATGCTGTGGCACGCCTCGCCTTGCCGATCGACGATTGACTGATCGTCTTCTCCGCAACACCTGCATGCGATATATGCGTGCAGGCGCCTACTCCTGCCGTCCGTACATGCAGTCGCCGGGCCCCGGTCGTGTCGGTGCGGGCCGCCAGCCGCTTCGCGGACGTCGCGCAGGCTCCCCCTGACCCGATTCTCGGCGTCTCCGAGGCCTTCAAGGCCAGCACCAACCCCAGCAAGCTGAACCTGGGTGTCGGTGCCTACCGTGACGAGGACCTGAAGCCGGTTGTGCTCAACGTCGTGCGCAAGGTAGGGTTGTCGTGTCGGGATCACGGCACGCAACACCCTCCGCTGCTGCGGCGGTGGCGGCCGTGGCGGTGGCGGCGGTTTGTAGCTGCACAGCGAGGTGCAGCTGTATGGATACCTCTTGCCCTCCGCGGAGAAGGGCTCACAGCAGATGCACTTGTACCTTCGGCCAACCCAGCCTCCCAGCCTTTCCTAGGTACCGCAGAACACCCCGTTCCGCATTCCATGTCCCCTGCTGCCCTCCTGCAACATTCCCCCTCCCGAAGCACCCCCATCGCCTTTCGGTGTCTATCCGCCTGTCACCCAATCGGTAAACCGTCGCACCCAATTCTTCCCACCCACCACAACAGGCCGAGTCCAAGATCTTCTCGCGCAACGAGAACCACGAGTACCTTGCGATTGAGGGCCTGGACTCGTTCCGCAAGGCCACGGTGGACCTGCTGCTGGGGGAGGGCCACCCTGCCATCAAGGAGGTGGGAGCGTGGGGCTCAGGGGATGGGGGTGTGGGCAAACAGCAGTTAGCACACATGGTGGGGCAGCAGTGGACCTGCTGCTGGGGGAGGGCCACCCCGCCATCAAGGTAGGTGGGAGCGTGGGGCTGATAATGTGGGTTAATAACAGCTAGCACACACGGTGGGGCAGCAGTGGACCTGCTGCTGGGGAAGGGCCACCCTGCCATCAAGGAGGTGGGAGCGTGGGGCTGGTAATGTGGGTTAATAACAGCTAGCACACGCGGTGGGGCAGCAGTGGACCTGCTGCTGGGGGAGGGTCACCCCGCCATCATGGAGGTGGGAGCGTGGGGCTCAGAGGTTGGGGGTGTGGGCAAACAGCAGTTAGCACACACGGTGGGGCAGCAGTGGGCCTGCTACTTGGGATACCCCGCCATCAAGGAGATGCTGACGTGGGGCTCGGGGCTGAGGGTGTGGGTTAACAGAAGCAATGCAAAACGAGATCCCGCAGTGGAACTGCAGTAAGGAGGAGACTAGCATGATGAAGCTGATGGTGTGGGTTAACTTCATAATGGTGTTGGGGCGTCGCTGGTCAGCTGCGGCTAGAGAACGCGGCGGGTCAGCAGCGGACGTGTAGGTGTGCAGCGGGAACGCCATTCGCTCAAAAGGTTGTGGTTGTGGGCTTGATAGGAAGCGTCAACCAAGCCGATCAGGTATGCGGTGCTAGATACCTTGTCCACCAGCTTGCGCACCAGTAGCTAACGGCTGAGTGCGCCGAACCCCGCATTCAATGGCGATCCACGTACATCCACACCCCACGAGACCGCGTCGCAATGACCCAGTCACTGCCAGGCACCTACAGGCCGTGCAGGCATCAGCGTTCCGCATATCAACGGCCGACTTCCACACTGTTTACCCTGCACTTCACGCTAGGACCCGCAGGCGCGCGAGGCCGTGTGGCCCCACCCGCAACCGGGCACCGACAATCATGCCAGATTACCCCCTTCCTGACAATTTGCAATCCGTTCGGACACGCTACACCACCCCCAGGGCCGTGTGGCAGTGATCCAGTCGCTGTCGGGCACGGGGTCGCTGCGCGTGGGCTCCGCCTTCATCGCGCGCTTCCTCAAGGGGGCCACCGTGTACCTGTCCAACCCCACGTGGGGCAACCACCGCAACATCTTCGGGGACGAGGGCGTGGAGTGGAAGTACTACAGGTGCGGGACAGGAACGGGGAGGGGAAGGGCAAGGGCCATCACGCCGAAAGCCATCAGGGTGCTGCAGCCGTGTTGGTCGCAGTACAAGGGGCCACCGGGCGTGAGGGCTAGCTATTGTGCAGGAGAGGGGTACAGGCCGCCTTGAGAAGCCGCATGTAAACTGCTGCATGCGTTTACCCTGAAGGAGGCGCGTTATAGGTTCGGGCAGTACACGTGATCGTGCGTGTATCCAAAGGAGCGGTGGGGCCGCACAGGCCAATGCCTTACCAGTTACCACCTCTCCCCACATACGCAACACTGAACTAACGACCATGCCGGGGCTGCACTTATGCGCCATGCGCTCCATTTAAGTGGCGGAAGGGCACTAGCCTTAGACTCTTGCTGCCTTTGCGCCTAACCCTCACTTCGTCCCCTCCTCCAGGTACTTTGACGCCGACACCGTGGGCCTTGACTTCAAGGGCATGGTGGAGGACCTCACCAACGCCCCGGAGGGCTCTGTGGTGGTGCTGCACGGTACGTGAGGGGTTGGGGCAGCATGGAGCCGGGGGGTGCGATGGGGTGGAGTGGGGTGGGGCCGGGTGGAGTGGGGAGTGAGGGGGCCAGCAGAGGCGAGTAGGGGCGTGGCGTGGGGCGGGATTGGTTGGCCATTGCGCGTAACGGGAGCGAAAAGGATGTCTCGGAGGGAAAGGTGGGGTGGAAGGCGGGCAGATGGGGGCCAGGGACAAGGCTCAGGGTGAGGGTCGGGGCCGCAGCTGGGGCTGGCAATGCTTGGGCGGGTCAGCGATGTGCAGTGCGCCGCATGGAGGAAGGGCGACGGGAGTGTCATGTGGCCGAATGCGGGAGGGAGGAAGGCAGGGAGAGGGAGGGCGCGCATCGCCGGTAACTGGGTGAGGAACGGACAGTGTAGGCAGGCTGTCCTCCTGTGATGGGCCATAATTCCCATCCTTGCCGCTCACCTCCCCAGGCTGCGCGCACAACCCCACGGGCGTGGACCCCACCGCCGAGCAGTGGGGCGCCATCGCCGACCTGTGCAAGGCGCGCAACCTGCTGCCCTTCTTCGACGTGGCCTATCAGGTGGGGGAATGGGCTGGGCTTGAGTGGCGTGAGGGTGCATGACCACACAAAGTGTGGCAGCGGATGGGGTTCGGGGTCTCCTTCGACGTGGCTGAACAGGGGGGTACGGTGGGGTGGCAGGCTGGACGGGGTTGAGCTGGGCTCCAGGAGCGTCACTGACGGCTGGGGCGGGGTGGAAGACGGCTTTCCTGACGTGGCCTACCGGGTGTGGGGGCGGGGCTGGAGTTGATTACCGGCAGGGCACACCGCGGACGGTATGGGACACGGGAATGGGGACAGGGCCGTAGCGCGCTTCGTAGGAAGCCATATGCTGGGAGGTTTAGGACAGTGGACATGACAGGAGGACTGGTGACTGTGGTCCCCACGAGCGGCACGGGAAAGGACCGAAGCTGGACCCTCACCCATGCACCTTCCCCATGTCTCCACTGCCGCGACCAGGGCTTCGCCACGGGCGACCTGGACAAGGACGCCTTCGCGCCCCGCCTGTTCGTGGACAAGGGCCTGGAGATCCTGGTGTCGCAGTCGTACTCCAAGAACCTTGGGCTGTACGGCGAGCGCGTGGGCGCGCTGGTCATGGTCACGCAGGACAAGGAGGTGCGTGTGCGGTTGTACGGCAAGGGGGGGGGCGGGGTAAAAGACGACGTGCGGTAAGGGAATTCAGGTTACTGTGCGCGCCACGGACTGCAGCTTGCGGGCCAGAGTTGGTCCTGGTTAGGGGCACAGCTGTGGCAGGGCAGGGTCACGCAAGGAGGGGAGGTGAAGCCTTGGGGAATGTCCTTTGCTCGTGCGCTCGTTGATGTCGCCTTCCCGCTGCCATCACTTGCCGCCAACCGGGTGACTTCTAAATTATCTCTCCGCCCCCACACTCATGGTCCGCGCAGGCCGCCACGCGCTGCCTGAGCCAGCTGAAGCGCCTGGCCCGCGCGCTGTACTCCAACCCGCCCACGCACGGCGCGCGCATCGCCGCCGAGGTGGTCAACGACAAGGAGCTGTTCGAGGTGCGTGCGTGTGTGTGTAGAGCACACACGCAGCCCAACAGACACCCATTCGTCCTCACTACACATGCGGTCGCAGCTGCACGTTGCACCCATAGCTACCTGTTTTCATGACCACACCCAGCAGCCCGTGCAGCCCTTGACCGGCCCCTCCGAAACCGCTTGGGGTCTCAACCCTATCCTTGTCCCATGCGGCCTCACACCCCTCGTCGTTCTGGGCCCCCAGGAGTGGAAGGGCGAGATGCGCGGCATGGCCGGCCGCATCGAGCGCGTGCGCGGCGAGCTGCGTGCCTCCCTGGAGTCCAAGTACCCCGACAAGGACTGGTCGTTCATCACCAAGCAGATCGGGATGTTCTCCTTCACTGGCCTCACGCCCGCGCAGGCGAGTGGGCAGCTCCGCCTTTACGCATTTACTGATGCGGAGCTTAAGTCAAGAATGCAGCAAGCGGTCTAAAGCAGCATGCACGCACAGCGTCGCGCAGGTTGGCGGGCAGCAGGAGCAGCAGCCCTGTCGGCCGTACATGGCTATAAGACACGAGACGCGCGGCCTTGTCCCTGCAGACCCCTCGTCTTACTTGCACCCTGAACCCAACTGAGCTGAAACTCACCAATCCCCCTTTAGCGACTCCTGTTCCCCCTCCCCCTTTGTTCCACTGCCCCAACCCCCAGGTGGACAACATGACCAACAAGCACTTCGTGTTCATGACCCGGGACGGCCGCATTTCGCTGGCCGGCCTCAACAGCGCCAAGGTGGAGTACCTGGCCGACGCCATCGTGGACAGCGTGCGCAACCACTAACCGCTCGGCCCTACGGCGCCGCGTGTACGGCGTGTGTGTACGGCGTGCAGCTGACGTGACGCAGCATGCTGCGGAACCTGACCGGACTGTATTATTCTACTGACCGGGGGCAGACTTGAGCTGACACGTGACCGTTGGGCAGGACGTAGACGGCAGGATGAGTGTCGCATGCTGGTGCAGACGCAGGCTTTGGTTCCGGGCCCAGTAACCTATTCATTACTGTACGGTGCTTGGGTCGCGTAGCCACAAGTCAAGTGACACGGTGGGTGGCAAGGGTGCAAGACAAGGAATTGCGCTTCATTGCTACGTCGACCCGGGTCAACCGACAGCAGGCTGGCAGTGAGCTACCCTTGAGCCAAATGGCAATTTTGGGGGTTTGTGCGCGCAGCATACAGCTGGGGCAGTGTGGGCGAACGCAAGGCTCGAGATGGAGGTCAACCAGGTGGAGTGGCTTGGACCGTCGTGCGGTACGCATGAGCTTCGGGGGTTGGGTTGCGGTAGCGGTTGGATTGTACGGTTGCTTGACAATTTGTCGCCGGGGGACAAGCAAGATGCTGACGGTAATAGCGAATACGCACTTGGTATGAGAGGAGATGACTGGCTGTCCTGTAACAGGGCTCCAGGCGGTTGCCCCATGTGACAGCGACATGACAGCCGTCACGACAGTGGGCTGATACGTACTTGGAGGGCGACATTTCCCGCCCTTTGGACGATGGCGCACAAAGCGTCGCCAAGAGGCGTAGCCCGCATGTCTGCTGTACTCTGCCGCTCACAGCAGCCTACCAGCTGGAAATCGCTGCACGGCCAACAACAGGCATTATTGCCACCTTCCGCACCAGCAGGACCACCCACCTGTTGCACGATTGCCCGTACACATTTGGCACGCATCATGGCACGTCCGGTCAGGGATAAAGCAACTGGTGCCCAAGCCACACCCGCAGCTCCCGCCCCCACTCTACCCTTCACCATCCACGCCTGTGCCACAGCTAACAGACCGCCTGATCAACCCCTCCACCAAACCGCTTCATGCTTCCTCATCTCCGGGTCAAATCGCCACACGCACGGTCCTCACTCCCCTTACACCCGCGCCGCCGCGCTCCTGAGCGCCTGCAGCTGCTGCGCCTGCTGCGCCGCCGGACCCTGCGCCAGCTCCGCCTTGACGTGCCGCACGTGCTGCGCTGCTCGGCCCAGCAGCGCGCCCACCGCCTCCTTGTGGCCGATTAGCAGCTGCAGCGCCGCCTTGAGGTCGGCCTCCAGACGGGACAGCTCCGCCTCCGCGTCCCTGCACGCGCATCCACCACAAACAGCACTATCGTGACCGGTGCATACAGGTACACAAGTCCCGGGTTGCACAGCAAGAGCAGAAGTCTGGCAGCAGCATGGCAGGAGGGGTTGTGTCGGAGACGGCGCGGTGTCTTTGTAAAAGGGATGGTCGGCAGCAGGCAACACGCACCTCTTGGCCTGCTCGTGCGCCGCCTGCACCTGCTGCAGGCGCTCCTCCATGTGCTCGGTGCGGTTGGAGGCGGCACTGCGGAAGTCGTCAACCTGGGCCTTGATGGCGTCAGCCTGGGCAGGGCAGGAATAGGGTGTGAAGGGTTGGGCAGGGCGTGCATGGGTGATAAGGTGTTGCTGTGTTGGGCGTCAAGTGGGTGTTGGGGCAGGTGGGGGCTACGGGAATTGGGAGGACTGACCGTGCATGTCGTGGCGGATCGAGTGCATGCCGAGCACGTTCAAGCAGCGCAAGCACGGCTCACAGCGAGGCAATCTGGGCAACCTTGGTAACCGCCGTGCTTACGCTGTCCGCAGTTGCGGTTCGTGAAACTCGCCTGTCCCTTGCCTGCTCCCCCTAAGCCTCCTGGTTAGGTGCCTATTACCTAGGTGCACCCCGCAACCAGCTTCCCACCTGCGCCACCAGCTTCCTGACACGCTCGTCGTGTGCGTCCTTGGCCGCCTGCAGCTGCCCCTCCAGCCGAACGATCTGCGTGTCAAAGGTGGAGCAGATGGTGTCACCAGCACACAGGGCGATGGCTTGGCAGCCCGCGAGCACCGAGCCCCAACGCGTCCCCACGCTTACCTTTCAGACGACCGCCCCTCAAGTCAACAGCATGCCCACATGCCTCCTCCCAGCCCCCAGCCCCTGTGGGCCCTCCCCCCGTATCCTACCTCCATCTCCAGCTGCTGGTTCTCCTCGCCCTTCTCCGCGTTGCGCTCCGCGCGGGCCACCGCCTGCTCCCGCAGGCTGACCAGGTCCTGCGCCAGCTCGCTGGCGCGCGTCCGGTACGTGTCGCACAGGCGCTCCAGGCCGGGCTTGACGGAGCCCTTAAGGTCCAGCGAGGAGAACTCGGCCTGCGGTGACGCAGTTGGGAGGGACGCAACCACACAAGGCAGTGTTACCAAGGGGTGGGAGTGGATGCCCGCGGGCCACCTGCGTCGCCACATCATGTCATGACCTCGTGGTCAGCAGTTTGGGCTGCAGCCCCAGTCCCCACCTGGCTGTTGGCCTCCCGCACGACCCTGAGCAGGTAGTTGGTGCCGTCCGCGCGCTTGGTGGTGCTGGGGATGAGCTTGAGCCTATGCGCCAGCTTGTTGTAGCGCTCGGCGGTGCTCTCCAGGCTGGTCAGCACGCGCACAATCTGGGTCCGGAGGCGCGGGGGTGGGCAAAGGAGGCGTGAGGCGGTGCATGCCGGAGAGACGGCGTCGGGGCGGTGGGTACGGACAGCACGGGACCCTGTAACCATCCATTGCTGTCGTATATAACGACGCAGTGCGACTGCGTTTGTGACCGTGCACGGCAGTTCCACCGTCACCTCCGCGGGCATGAGAACGCAGCCACACGACAGCGGTGTTCCCATGCATATCTCCTTCCGGGGTTCAACACGTCGCCGGCCGCGCGGCCCCCAACGCGTCGCCGCACCGCTTAGCCGCGGCCCGCGTCCTACCTCCCGGCCCCCTGCCCCGCCCCTGCCCACCTGCACCTCCTGCTCGTGCACTTTGCGCTCCATCTCCTCCACCTTGGCGCGCTCAGACTCCAGCACCTCGCTCTGCTTCGTGCTGCACGGGAGGATGGTTAGGGGACGCGGCAGCACACAGCGCAGGACCACGTCAATGGAGCTTGCGAAGGACGCGCACTACCTGACTTTCATTACATTACACGCCCTGCCAGTGGCCACGCGCCAACGGCCCATTACTGGAGGCGAGCAATAACGCACGGGGCCGCCTGCAGGAGCCCCCTCCCTGCCCCACGCACGCACCGCTCCATGATCATGCGGTTCATGTCTGCCTTGTTGACGGTCTGCCCCGCCACGCGCTGCCGCAGCGCCTCCACCTCCTCCGCCGCCGCCGCGATCTGCTCCTGCCGAGCCGCCAGGTCCTGCTTGCGCTCAGACAGCTTGCGCTGCTGCGACTGCTTCACGCCCTGTGGATGAGCAGGGCGCGAGTGCGGTTTTGTGCACCTGGCAGTACGCGGGTCGATAGGGGCTACGCTGCACGCGCCGCAGGCGAACGCCTTGGCATGCAAAATTACTTCTGCCGAGCAACTGATGGGCATTGTCATGCGGCACCCTACGCTTGCGATACTACACCTCGCATGCAGTTTAAAACTGTAACTCCCGCAATGCGACCAGCACCCCCGCACCTGCAGGCTCTGTATGAGCTGCTCGAACTTCTGTCCGTCCAGCAGCGCGTCGTCCCGCTGCTGCCGCGCCGCCGCCACGGGGTCGGGCAGCGCGCGCAGCCGCTCCAGCTCAGCCAGCACCTCGGCGTTTTGCTGCGGGCGCGGGCAACAGGTCATGGTGAAGTCAAAAGTGGGGCGGGACTAGGCCAGCAGTAGCGCAGCACGACCGACTGCCGTGATGCACTTGCCTGAATCATGTTTCCTCCCCCAGCCGTCAAATTAGGAGTAGACCTCCAGCATTATAAAAGGGTTCACGGCTGGCCATCGCGTGCGTGGGCATTCCCCTGGGCACCCCACAACCGTTGAAGATGCAGCACCTGAACCGGCGCTCAGAGTGCCAAGTACGCGGGCCGGCGCAGGCCCGGTGGGCAGGGTGCCCAACGCCTCCCGCGCCTCTCCCGCCCAGCGCATGGCGCAAGCCCCTTGCATGTGCATCAGCACCCACCTTTCTGAGCTTGTCGCACCGCGCCTCCAGCTCCGCCTCCCGCGCCCTGAACTTGTGCGCCATGTCGGCGTCCAGCTGGTCGCAGCGCTCGTCCTGCCCCGCCATGAAGGCGCCGTAGCCCGCGGACAGGTACTCTAGGAAGTCCTGCTCAACCTGCATGACCATAGGACACAGCCGGACCAAGGGCGTGCGTGTGCCGTTGCATGTTGCGGACTGGATAGAGCTGGCTGTGGGCGGGAGTGCGCACGCATGCGTTCGGTCGCGGCCACTGCGCACACAGGACAGATGCATGGCAAGTCGCGTTGTGCACGGCCATACCGGTATCTACCCGCCCAACAGGTGTGACGTCCGTGTCCAGGGTCGTTTACTTGCTGTCCCAGCTGGCATAAGCAGCTGGCACAGAGTCTGAGCCCACACCCAAGGCCTTGACCCCACCTTGTTCTCCCGCTCGAAGGCGGGCCCGTTGCTGTCGTCCGCCTTCTCCACGTAGTTGAGCAGCTCCACCAGCCACGTCATGGCAGCCAGCACGGCCGGCCATGAGTGCGGACTGCCCACAGCAAACAGCGCGCTCTTGCTGATCTGGAAGGGGTAGTTGAGGCGCTTGAAGAACTGCGGCACCTCGTCCTCGACCTTGCTCTGTATCCGAAAGGTCGGGTCAAACTGCTGGAACAGGAAGGTGATGATGGTGCAGAAGTCCTTGCCAGTGGGGCTGGCCAGCATTTTTGGGGACACCGCAGCGGGGAAGTTGTGGGTCGACAGGTAGGAGATGACGGTGCGGATGCAGGCTGCCTGGTAGTCCTTGCTGGTCAGGGGGCGAGGGTCTTGCTTTGGGCCGCTGGGCTTTGTGCCACCAAAGGCGCTGGACCTGCGGGGGTCTATCCCTAGGCCAGCCCCGGCCCCGGACGGTCGGTCAACAACCAAACCCACGGCCATGCTCTTGCGGCCTTTGAGGCCGCCTGCGCCATCCTTTGCTGCTGTCCTTCCTGCTGTGCGCTCCGTCCCGCCAGGCCTCGCGTTAAGCTGCGATGGGCTGAGCCCCGCCAGCGTCTGCCGTCGGCTCATCCTGACTGAAGCCTAAGTACAGACGTATGTTATTTCAGAGGAGTATTGATGCTGCAAGGGCCGGCCCCTCGGGCATTAGGACTTGGGCATGGCCGACAGACGAGGCGTTCAAACGCTGCCCGCAGCAGTCAGCTATTAGCTGTGATAAGGACAGAGTCCTGAGAGCTTTGTGGAGTCTCTAGTCGTAGGAAGCTGTCAACAGTTGTAAAGTTAAACCGCGAAGGGGCGATACGCGACGGAGGTAGGGTAGATGCGGTGTGCGATATGTATAATATACAAACATTCATATAACACATTAATAGTATGCGTAGATAGCTAGACCCTTCCGCCGCGGCAATGCCCTGGCTCCGGCCCCAACACGCCATAATACCCCAGCTTTTAAGGGCTGCGGTTGCCCTGGTGGTACTCAATGTCCAAACCTTTGCACAGCCTCCTACTATCTACCAGACATGGTATGCGGGCGCCGCTTCCCGAAGGACGTGCCATCCCGTGTCGCCTTACCGGCTGTCTACAGTTCGCATCCAACCCACATGGCCGCGATTCGCGTTTCAGGACCGTGAATGAAAACATTGTCAACTACTACCGACCATGGAACGCAAGCGAGCGCGGAGGGGCAGTCCGGGCGGACTACACACGCTACGCTGTTCTGGTGAACAACACCATGCCAGGCCCCAGCATTGTGGCCACGGTCAACCAGACCGTGGACATTACAGTAATCAACCACCTCATGTCTGACACGGTGGCGATTCACTGGCATGGGATACGGCAGGTAGGCAAACGTGGCTGCCCCACCGAAATCCTTTGTGCCCGCTGGTTTGCTGGCAGCCGCCTCGTGGTAATTCCATCACTGCCCCCTCACCACACACCCACATCTTAATGACCTGTACAATCCACAGACGGGCACCCCCTGGAGCGACGGTGCAGACCACGTTTCCCAGGTTGGTTGAATAGAGCCGTACCGTGCATGCCGTACATGTCACCAGCGCACGCCTGCTCAACCAGCGCTTGCATGTAAACCAGCCCGCTACTTTGCTCAATTGTCAACATCGTATGGATCCTCCAGACCCTTGCACCCTGTCCCTGCCCTGCCCTACCCCGCCCCGCCCGGCCCAACCAATCGCGTGTACACCCTACGGCCCTATGCACCCGCAGTGCCCTGTGCAGCCCGCTGGCGGCTCCACGCGCTACGTGTTCACGGCCGACCGGCCGGGCACGTTCTTCTGGCACAGCCACGTGGGGCTGCAGATGGACCTGGGGCCGGTGGGGGCGCTGGTGGTGCGGGACCCGGACGACCCCCACGGGTGCGTTGCAACTGCGGTCTTGATGGCGTCTTTATGCGGGGCGTGCTGTATACCGTAGACAATGGTCATGCGAGCCCGCTGGTGCGCATTGAACCACCACCGGGCTGGGGCGGTTCGCGTGGGAAGTGGTAACCCAGCAAGGATGTACCGGTACGCGTAGTACAGGGAGACGTACATGTGCTACGGGGTGCTCCTAATGGGGCCTGTCCGGGTGCCACGGCCTCTGTCACACAGGTGCGGCTGGCGGCGGCCGGGGGTCAGTCTGTGCTGCTCACGTGCGCATGGCGATCCCAGCCGCCCCACCCGTCTGTTAACTGTCCTGACTGTGCAGGTGTTTGCCCGGTTTGCGTTTCCTGTCACCTTGCACCACTTTGCTCGCTCCACGCGAATACCCCTATTATGCGCGAATGATGCTTCAGCCTCTACTAGCTAGCTATAGCACTGTGAGACCGTTCCTGGTCACACCTCACAAGGGTTCTTGTGTCCCTCGTACGCCCAGGTCCCTGTACGACGAGGAGCTGCCTGCCCCCATCCTGGTGCACGAGTGGTACCGCGACCCCGTGGCCATGCTCAAGGTGGGGGGCAGGGGACAGGGGACACTGGGTGTGGAGGCAAGCCGTTGAAGCGCAAGATGACGGTAACAGCGGGTGGATTCACCGCTGCAGACAGAAGGGGCAGAGGAGGCGAAGGCGAGGGCAGGGGTGGCGCTCGTGTTCCAACGCCGGTAGAGACAGGTGTAGTCAACGTGAAGTGAGTCATGGCGGCCAACCATCCTGGTGCACGAATGGTGCCGGGACCCCTTGTCCATGCTCAAGGCAAAGGCTGGGGGAACGGTAGCAGGGGCATGGGTGCAGAGGAGTGGGTAGCCGCAACAGTTAGCGCGCCTTGCTTTCCAAGGCACGTTGTGCCGCCCTCATCGGCCCGTACCGTGCACCACCTCACAGCACTGCACCCCTTATCCCCAGGCGCCCGGCTTCCGCAACTACAACGTCTTGGAGCTGGCACTCATCAACGGCCAGTGGGGCGGCACAAACGAAGACCTCGCCAGCCCCGCAAGCAACAGCAGTAGCGCAGTTGGCATTGGCGGCGCGGGCCGTTCGGCTGACAACCGCCTGCCGCTGCCGGCGGGCGCCCCCGGAACGGCGGGCGGGCCGCCGCCGTACTCCCTGCCGGTGTTTGAGGTTGCTGCGGGGCGGTGCACGCGGCTGCGCTTCATCAACGCCATGGGAGACTTTCCGGGTGAGAGGGGGGGGCGCGTGCTGTGGGTGCACACTGTACGGTGGGTACCGGTACCGATACAGCGCGTGTGTGCTGTCGTTGCATGGCGTGGGAGAGGAGGAAGGGAGAAATGCGCAGGCGGGTGCACGTTGCATGTAGGTCGGTGGCGTTGGGCAACCGGGCAGCGGCACGGGTGGTATGCCATGATGGATGTGCGCACTGCAAAAGTACGCTACAGGGGTGCTTCCCTGCTACCTTTGCGCCCCACCCAGGCGGCTGGCAGGTGTGGGTTGAGGGGCACAACCTCACCGTCATCGCCCTGGACGCTGGCAACCTAGCGCCAACCAGGGTGAGGCTGGGTGAGGGGGCGGGGGAGGCTGGGGCCCAGAGGAGCAAAACAACGAGCACGGACAGTACGCATGCCGTTGTAACGCCTTGGCCGGGCACAACGGAGGAACGGACATGTGCTGCAGTATCGGCACCCGTAGTCTGCGCACGGGAAGTCCGTGCACATCATAAAAATGACCCAAAGTCTTCGCTGTCTTACCTGCGCCCGCCCTCACGTGTCGTACCAACGCCTCAGACGTCGTCCTTCACCTTCTACGGCGGCAACCGCGTGGACGCAGTGCTGTGCGCGGACCAGCAGGGCCAACAGGGGCCGCAGGGTCCAGGAACGGGTTCGCAGGGGGCCCCCGGCCCTGCCGAGTTCCGCGTGGTGTTCGCCACCACGCAGCAGCGCGCCCCCGACTGCCCCTGGTACCCGGGCGGCTGCCAGTACCGAGTGTCAGCGCTGCTGCGGTGAGCAACGTAACTATCCACCCAAACTACATAACGACCAGCGACGTTGATTTCCGGGCGTCACATTGCCAGCCCTTGTCGGCCTTGTTCAAACGGGTGGCTTCAGCACGGCTGCGGCGTAACCACAAGGCTGACGCTACTCGTTCAACTTGCACGCTGGCAGCGCCAGTGCCACCCCGTACCATCGCTTCAGGCCCATGCGGTTCCCCGCCACCCTCGCAGGTACGTGCAGGCAGCAGCAGCGTCGACGCCGGAGTCAACTGTTGACCGTACGGCGCTGGCGGCCCTGCCGTACGTGCCCGCCATGGACGTCATGCGGCGCCCGGCGGACTGGGTGCCGCTGCGGCCGCAGACCGCGCCGCAGCCCACCTCCAGCTACCGCATAAAGATCGGCTTCCTGGTGAGCGAAACGTTTGAGCGACGCATTATGAAGGAGGCGTATGATTGAGACGGCAAATACGGTAGCTTTCCTTGGCTGTTCTGGCACCAAGGGCGTTGCACTGGTTTACGGTGTGCACCACGACGCCATGTTACGCTGCCGCTTAGACGGGCATAGGTGCGTCAACTTCATTCAGTCTGAGGAGGGGATCAGGAGGTGGGCCTTGCGGGTCTCCCTCGGCACACCCGGGCCCCTGGCCACCAGCTCTCATACGCCATACCCGACCCCCGCCTTGATTGCATCTACCTCCATGTCTCCCACAGGCACAGGACGGCCCCGCCGGCACCCCGGCCTTCGCCTACGTTACCAAGCGCCCCTTCGCGCCGCCCACCTTCCCGCCGCTCTTCTCAGCCGCCACTGCCGTACTGCCCCCTGGGCTGTTGGTACCGCCATCCCCAGACCCAGCCCTCGCCCCCATGCCATGGTCAACATCGCCTGGTGGCGCCAGCATAGCACCGGGCGGGGCAAACAGCAACAGCACGGCGGTGGGGAGGGCGGACGGCGGCAATGGTACGGCAGCCCTGCCGTGCGGACTGCAGTACGACAGCCACATGCTGACGGTTGGCTCGTCCAGCGAGGTGGTTGAGCTCATCCTGGACAACCTGAGCGACGTGCCGCACAACATGCACCTGCACGGGTGGGTGGGCCGCGAAGCGGCAGAAAGGAGTGGATAGCGCGTCGTTTGAAGCTGAGACCGTTTGTGGGCACGGCAGCTATCGGCACGCGGTCTAAAAGAGGATTAGGCATGTGCGCTGATAAAAGGGTCGAATGGGAGCTTCTGCGTAGCCTAGAGACTGCACTCGGGCTTCTGGCCAGGGTCTGGTGCATTTGGCAGCCACTGTCGAAGGTATTCCTATTGAGTGCCTCCCGCCTGCTGTGCCACGTGTCGCTGTCCGCAGGGGTGCGTTCCTACTGGTGGGCAGCAGTGGCGTGAGGGTGGAGGCGGGGTGGCTGGGCGACGTGCGCAGCGGGGCGGACGTGGCGGTGGCGTGCGGCGAGGGAGGCGTGACGGAGCACTCGGACCCGGCGTGGCTGGTGAGGAATGGGTGGATGGGCGTGGGCTACGGGAGAGGGGCACGGGGTTGATTGGACCTGGACTGGGCCAGGAGCACGGACTTGCCCAAGTGCCCATGGCAGCGTGTACGGTAGGAGAAGGCATGCGGGTTGCGCGGGGGCATGGTGGTTCTCCACCTTGGCAACGGGTGTACGGCAGGGGCGTTCACGAGTTTCAGGGCTGGTGCCGAGCTGCCGACAGCCCCGGGAGCTGCACACTGCACGTGGCGAGGCACTAATCCATTACCTGTGCCCTCTGAAGCCGACCCCAAACTCATGCGCTCCGTATGCCAACCCCAAACACCCTCGTAGCGCCCTCGTTTCGGGCTGCAGCAGCACGCCCTCCCTCCCCTCCCCCTCCCCCGTTGCATCCTCCCCCGCCCAACTGTGCCTCCCACCAGCACGCGCCGTGCGCCCCTGCACCCCTTGTACCCCCAACCACCCGTTTCGCCCCAGGCCAAGGACCCCGCCGTGTTCCGCCGCATGTGGGGCTGCCCCTTCCCCAACACCACAGCCGCACGGGCGGCGCTGACGAAGCCTGGGGAGGCCTCCCCCCTGCCCATGGACACGGTGGTGGTCCCACCCAGGGGCTGGGTGGTGATACGACTGGCGGACTGGCACCCCGGTGAGTGGGTGACCAGGTGCACCAATCGGGCCTGAGCTTGGTCTCTGGCTCGGGCAACGCCAAGCACGGCATAGGTTAAGCATTCATGCCTGGAATCGCAAGCACTTACTGGATCTTGCCGCAAGGCTGCCTTGGCTTCGCTTCGTTCCCTCGTATCCCTGAGCATCCCTATGCGAGAACCCGCTACACACGTCACTACCCTGACCCACCTTCGCGCCCCATTCCTGGTGCCCCCAGGCGTGTGGTCCTTCCACTGCCACACCAACCACCACATGCTGCGCGGCATGGCCATGCTCATCAACGCCCTGCCGCAGCAGCGACCCCGGCCGCCGCCATGGGTGGACGCCGCCTGCGGCCAGTGCGCCGTGGACCAGGCCGTACAACCGCTAACCGACCAACTGACACACAACCAACATGAGCTGGATTCTGTTGTTGCAGCCCTGGCGAATGCCACCACAGCACTGGACGCTCTTCAGCGCGCGAACGGAGGGGGCGGCAGGGCCGGCGGGAATCACAAGGAGGCGGTTGCGATCGTGATCCTGACGGTTGTGGCGGTTGTGGCGGGCGTGGCGGCGGGCGTTGCGTGCACGCGGCTGAGCGCCGCGGAGAGGCGGGCGCGGGTTAACGAGCTGCACGCTGACACGGGGAGGGCCCTGCAGGCTGTGGGGATAGAAGGTGGTGTGGGTGCGGCGGGCGGGGAGGAGGGGTTACCCTTGTATACTGCTCATGCAGCAGGAGGCTTTGGTGCCATGGTAACGGCGGCTCCTGGTGGTGGGGCATTGCTGGAAGCGCTGGGTAGGCCTGGGGAAGGGGAGGCGGGGTCGGGCCTGGGACGGGGGTGGGACGGGGGTGGTGGGGAGGGCGGCGGAGGGGTGCAGTGGGATAGGGTGCTAGGGGGCAGCCCGCCGCGGGGGAGGGGACCGGAGGCTGCGCTGTGGGGACCGGATGGGGAGTTGACGGCGACGGGGAGGCTGTTGGGAGGTCAGCGCCCGGGGGTAAGTGCTACTGTGGAGCTGAGTGCCCCTATCAAGTAGCAAGATGCAAGGAGCTACCATATGGCCAATTCGAACGGCCTGGGTGGCGGGGCTGGTCTGCTGTACGTCGAGAGCTATTGTGGAGTGCTCCATGTGATCTGAAATGCACCGATTGGAGTACCATTATGTGGAACTTGTGAACCGTGTGCCGGGAGGGCTGGACTCGAAGGTGTGCTCGTGGTACTTATGTACGGCTGCCAGGTTGCCGTGCGACGCGGCGGTCACCAAGGCTGCCACCAGCCTTTGCAGTGACGGCGTTGTCGGGGACTGCCGTGCAGCGTTGTGCTGCGCTCTCGCCAGCAGCTTACCGGTGCCGATGAGCTGGCTATTGCGAATAACTGCTAGGGGGTAGAGGTGCTTCGTGCGCAGCCTAGTATGCGGGCTAATCGGTTGCACGTACAAACATCACATACACAGTGCTACAGGCTTTGTGGAGTTTAGGTGATCTAGGGCATATGTGGCCTTGCTTCTTTGTCGCCCTGCTGAAGGGAGGTGTGTAAAATGTAAGGTGGGCGGTTGCGGGCCCCAACGGGATCAATTACCGGGAGCAGTCATGTTGACACGACAAGCATCCGAGAATACTGCTGGGAAGGCGCGGGAAACGATTCTGTGCGTGTCCATGCGCGCGCACAAGCTGTGTTGCCCTGCAACGACCCACGGGTCACCAGGCCGAGCACCCACGGGTCACCAGGCCGAGCTCCCACAGCACTACGGCATGACCTGGAGTGGGAGCCAGCACTCCCGCGATGCCCTGTAAGCCCTTGCCTGATTTGATGCAAACAGTTATGTCAGCCGCCCTGCTGTGCGCCTGTTCCCCGCCTCCCAGTTCCCACCCTATGGCACGAAACACTGAAGGGGAGAAAACGTGCGGTCATTTGTTATCCGAACAGTAGTCAGTCCCAATACCGCATCCCGCTACACAACAGTCGGACACACATTTCAAACCATATAATTGCGAACGCTTTTGACGTACAGCGCCGGTATCCATGTAGCCGTAAGCGTTTCCCGGTACAGCAGGCCATTTATGCAGTATTCAGCCCTGTACCGGTATACATCGTACCTACGCATGCGTCATCTAGCACGTCAACAATGACCCTATACCCTTCGCATTACTTTCCCTGTTTCCCAGACGACCCGCCTCATGCTAATCGGCACCCGGTTTGCTTGCCCAAGGAAGTAGCGCACGACAACGCGCTCGCGCGGACCCGCCCACAGCGCACCTAGCCAGGCAGCTTGAGCCGACCGCCCATTCGTCATGCCTCGTGGGGTCTGGCCCTTACACTGTGCGGCCCACACAGCACCACCATGCAGAACCGTAGCAGGCGCACAAGCCAGCTTCCTGCACCAGCTATCAGCCGCTGACGCCACACCAAAGCCCGGCTGGCCGTTGCCCCGCATCTGGTGCCGCCGTGTCATGGCATCGGCTCACCTGAGGTGGAGCCCTACCTATCGGCATGCATGCTCGGTAAGGGGTAACCCCCATGCGCTACAGGGACCCGAGTCCAGCACCACATACAACCATCGCGTCCCAGCCAACTCCTGTTCGGACGCTAAAACCCTCAGCCTTCATCTCCGCGGCGCTACCACTACCGCTGTGGTGGCGGCAACGGCTGCGGCTGGGCCGGTGTTTGCGGCGTCCGCGGCATTTGCGGGTGTGGCTGGACCGGCGCTGGTCCCCCGTCGGCTACCAACCCCGCCCTCCGTATCACGCCCGCCATATCCTCCCGGGCGCGACGCAGCTGCGCCACCGCCGCCGCCGCCCGCTCCCTCTCCTTCTTTAGCTGCTGCGCCGCTTCTGCCCGTTCCCTGCCCAACTGCTGCAGCGCCGTTTCCCTCCCCCTCTCCGCCGCCTCCGCCTGCTCCTTTTCCCTGCACAGCTGCTGCTGCGCCGTTTCCCTCTCCCTCTCCGCCGCCTCCACCCGCTCCCTCTCCTTGACCAGCTGCCCCTCCAACACCGCCTTGTCCGCCGCCAACGCCGCCGCCCGGGCGTCAGCCGCCGCCAGCGCAGCCCTTGTGCCTTCCAGCGCCGACAGCAGCAGGTGGGCGCCGGAATGCAGTAGGTCGCCGTCCTCGCTGCCCTCACCATCGCGCGCCGCACCACCGCCCTCCACCGCCACGCCTGCAGCAGGGAGTGCAGGGAGATAGGCCAGGTTCAGAAAAAGAGCGCTAGCACACAGTGCTTGCCACAGCGATCAACAACACTCGAACGGAAGGTGGCTGCTGTGGGTGTTGCTACTGGCTAGGTCATTCTTTCAAAGTAGCCACGCCTGTCCGGCTTACGCCCAACGGAGAAGCAGCAAGCCGCCTTGTGGCCACCTTTGGGAACGCTTACCGCTCTGCCCTGCAGCCGGCGGATCCTCTGGCGCGTGCTCTGTTCTGATCTCCAGCCGCCGCCGCTTGTCCGGCCTCCCCTCGTGCCCTACCCTGCGCCCCTCCTCAGCCCCGTCAAGCGTCACGCCTCCTGACCCGCCTGCCCCCGGCCCCGCAGCGGCAGAGGGCCGAGCACCATCGCCGCCGCCGCCGCTACCTCCAAGGCCCGGCTGCCGCTGCTGCCGCTGCTGCCGCTGCTGCCGCTGCTGCCGCTGCTGCCGCTGCCTTTGCTTCGGCTGCAACGGCGATGGCGGCGGCAGCGCTGCTTGCTGCTGCGGTTGAGGCTGCTGGTGCTGCGCCGGCCCGGTTCCCCCGGCACCCTGACGCTCCCCGGCTCGCTCCCCGGGTACCCAGTCAGGGTCGTCGCTGCCAGTGCCCTCACCGCCCGAGCTCCCCTCGTCGTCGCTGGCCCCTGCAGCCCCGGAGCCCTCGTCCTCCTCCTCGCTGCCACAGCTAGTATCACCTTCCGCCACCCAGCGCTCTGCCGGCTTGTTACCCGTGGCCTTGCCCCCGCCCTTCCCGCCCCCTCCCCCTCCCCCTCCCTCCGCCTCCGCCCTGGGCTCCACCACCAGCCTCACCCTGCCGTCCTGCCCCACCTCACGCACCAGCCGCACCGGAGAGCGGGGGGCCAGGCCCAGGTGCTGCCGCAGCGGGCCTAGGCCGCCGAGGCGCCAAACATTGTGTAGAGTGCCGCGCAGCGACGGCGTCAGTGTGACGTCTTGGAATGGTACCGGTGCTCCGTCCTCCCCTGCCCTGCGCGCATACACCGTGACCATGTATTTGGGGGTGGTGCCTCCCTTAGTGACGGCGGCGGCCTTGGCCTCCTTGATGCGCGTCTCGTCCAGGAGGCACAGGACAGCGTCCTTGGTGACTGGTAGCATTGACGACTTGTCAAACCTCTGGTGCCCGGCCACCACCACGCGGCCGGCGGAGGGGCCAGAGGGGTCCAGCGGGGGATCTGGGGGCGGGGGAAGAGGTGGGGTGGGGACGTGTGGGCGGGGTGGGATGGGGGCCCGTGTATAGAGATAGGTCTCGTTGGGGATGGTAACGGGCCAAGAGGTGAATGCGCAGTAACATTTCAGTTGCACAAAGCTGCGCCCTACAAAGTATACCCATCGCATAGCGGATGACTTTCTTGGACCGACGACCACGCTATACCTGTATCAAAGTACCGGCATGCTATATTCATGTACTACGGTAATGCCTAGGTACATTCCCATAAGCGTTGGTGCGTGGCAATGCTGTCATTATGCCGCACGCGGTGCTCCCTTCGTGCACATGCCAAGAGCAGCAGCGCCCGTGTGTTATCAACATGCTTTTTCGTCAATGACTGAACCGACGTTGTGCTTATACACATCTGCAACCTGTGCCATGAACACAGTTCGGCAGGACGCACACGGCACCATGGAATGCCCACCGGCATGCTCGTTGGCCAGGCACAACCAACTTACAGTATGGCAGTACCGTAACCGACTTGGGTGTAGGGCGCGCGTACCTATGTGCGTTGCGATGCGGACATGCCTTCGCCGGTGCTGCCCCTGCTGCTGCTGGCCCTGCTGTTGCTGCTGGCCGGCCACCTTCTCCACCACCACACCCATGCCGCCCCCAACTGCGCCCCCTCCAGCAGCGGCGGCCGCCGCCGCCGCCACCGCCTCCTGCGTCAGCCGCACCCTGTCACCCCTGTAGACGCTCAGGTCATTGGCTAGGGGGACGATGCCGTACAGCCGCCAGTAGCGTGTCTTGTGCAGAGTCACGTTGTACGGCTGCACGGAGCCATCCGGCCGCCTGCCGTACACCGTCACAGGGGCGTTGTCCCCACCATTGCTGTCGCACGACAGGAACCAGGGCCGGGCAGGCGCCGGGACCGGGATCCAGCCAATAAACGTGACGACGACCCCATCTGTGGCAGCACCGTTACGGTTGGGAACACAGCTGCGCCCCGCTGCCGGGCTATTGCCGGTCGTGGCTGTTCCCCGGTGCTCGGCTTCCGGTCCTCTACCGCCGCCAGCGCTGCCGCCGGCGGGGCTACCAGCGCCGTGCGAGTTTGCTCCGCCGCCGCCGCCGCCGCCGCGACCGCCACTGGGGCCGCCGTTCCGGCTGCTGCCAGGCCCCCTATTGGCGCCGCTGCCGCCGTTGCCCCCACCGCTGCCATAGGCTGCTGCGGATCCCTCCATGAGCCTTGCCTGGTGTCTCAAAGGCAGCGTGCCACTGGCCGTGGCCCCAGCCCTTCACGACTGCAGTGGGGGATGAGGAGAAATGTACAGAGAAGCGAAGTACGCTTTAACGTGGCTAAGAGCCGTCATACTTGTGTCCTGCATATGTCTTGCACGTGCTCTCAGCGCCTTTGCAAGAGAGTGTGGGGTAATGGGAGCAGCGGTAGCTCTCCCTAGGATTCAGCGGACACGCCTGCGGTAGCAGGTGAAGGCCCAGAGCGCGTCCGCAACGGCATGGGATCTGCCCTATCATAGCGTACTGGTGTCAGTTAATACCTGCAGGCAACTGAGGGTCCTTTTGCGCCCCAGTGCGCGTGAACGCCGAAAGCGCGGAACGCGCGCCAAGAGCTCCGACACAGATCCGACTCGAGCTTCCTAAAGAGCATGCATAGAATATAGGTTGTGAATATGGCGACAGGCAACACGCTTCTGGCTTTTTAGCAAATGGCAAGTTGCCGGGTGAGGCCACGCCTTGGACTGGGGATTCTATCAGCACTTCTGCAACAGTCATCTCGGCGTTCAACATGTCGGACAAGGCGCGTGAAGTTGCATGGTACCGTACATCTCACGCTGTCGTCCCAAATGCGATCGGTTCTCTGATCTCGTGCTCGTGAGAGGCAAGACCCACGGGTCACGGCAAGGTTAGCGTACCAGCACGCGGAGGTCCCAGGTTCCCCGGGCTCCCCTGGTGGCCACGTGTGTTCGTGCAAGCCCCTGACGGATGCTGGGCAGTCCGCTGGCGCTTGGATGCCCTACAGAATTCTGTACAAGTTTCCGCTGGAAGTGCAACTAGCGAAGACCGCCATGAATCAAACGCTTCTGTCCACACACCGCCAGCATGCCGTGTCAGGACGGCGCTTGGCACCTACAAAGTTTTGCCGGCGCGGAGGCGACACCGTGCGGCTACACTCAAGCGTCAATGATGTAATGCTGCTAGACAGCCCAGCAGCCCAGCCCCACTCAGCACACTCATGAAATAGTTGCTTGTTCGACGATTCGCAGATGTCTGCGCTACAGCATGGCGTTGGGTGTTCCATCTTTGGTAGTTGCGTATTACCGTAGTCGCAGGTGGTGTGGCACACGAACCCTACTATACCACCGTCACCTGTACTGTACCGTACCACACCCTCCACACCTAACAGCAGGCCATGGCTCCTAGCGGCTCTCGCTGTCGTGGCCAAAAGGGCCAGAGCACCAGATTTCAGCTCAGTTGTTACGCGTGGCGGATAACTTGCCGTACAAGCCGTAGGTCATAAGGGACACCACAAAGCGGGGACGATAGCGCACGCAGGCACGGAAGCGCGTGCAATGCTGGAAGGCATCCAGCAAGTTACCAACGCATTGGTTGAACCAAATTTATAGCTTAGTGTGGTATGCCACATGCATGCTCAACAGCCATATACATAGGACTTCCTGTCCGTCCGTACACCTGGCTCACTGCATAAACACATTACCGTCAACAGCATCAGGACACTGCAAGCCAAAATCCGACTCGGCTCGCAAAGTAGCACAGGGGCAGGGCAGTACGACAGAGCGGGCATTGTCCCCAAGCCCTCGCCCACAGTGTAACACGCGAGACGGTGACCCTCACACTGCCCAACTGCGTGCACGTCGGTCCGTGCGCCACTGCGCCACGAGCCTTCCATCTCCGCTGCCAACTGTTCAGTACAACATGCCGTAAACCCTTTTTCCGCCGCCGTCCGGTGCATGCCTCTAAACAAGCAACGCCCAAGCAGTGCCATATAGACGAGTCCCACGGCCTTGTGACCCTCCCCCCTCAGTAGGCGAACGATTCGCTGTGCAGGTGGCTGCCCGGGAGGCCCAGCTCAGACACCAGCACACGCTCAGCCGCGGCCATAAAGCCTACATTGGGGCAGGGACGGAAGTGCACGGGGACGGGCAACGTGGAAGGGGTATTGTACGCGGCAAAAAGGTGAGCGGGACCGGCAGATCAGGGCGCGTGTGAGGCCGCAAGAGCTGCAAAGCCACCACAGGGTTGAACGGCAAGCGGTACCCCACAGCCCAATACTGTACTGCGTGCATAGCAGCACTGTGAAATTACCGACCTCTCCGCATGTGCCAATCAGCACCGGCAAAGCACAAGCCCATGGCAGGACCACGCCAGTCACCAGTACGGTACAAGTCCCACCTACGCAACTCCACGGCTCTCAAGACCACATGGATGCCTGGAGATCTCAGTCGTATCCTACACATGCGCGTTGCACCAGAGCCGTGGACCCAGAACATGTGCCCACCTGGCGGCCCACACATCAGGGCGGTGCACCTCCCGGCGCGTACGGCAGCCAGGCCCTCCGGCCCCAGCGCCTCCGCCACTTGGCTTGCGCCCATGCGAGCGCCGGACACCTCAGTGTACGGCACGTGGCGGTGGGCCGGCACGGACTTGACACGTGGAGGCGGCAGCGGCGATGCACCAGTTGCGGCAGCGGCGGTGGCGGCGGCGGCGGACGGCCCGGTGGCGGCAGCGGCGGCGGCGGCAGAGCCTGCTGGCGTCATGTTGGGGGCTTGTGGTGGCCGCCCTTCTTGCGTGGTGTAGAGGAACACCTGCTTGCAAAGTACAGCGGTGAGGGCAGCACAAGCAGGTCACTTGTGTACACGGTGTCCGGCACAACAGGAACAATTCTTCTGGGCCAAAAGCAAGCTCCAGCGCGTGCGAGCCAAAGATACTGCGTGGCAGGCGGCAATGCTAAGCTCGGCTGCGGCCACGAAGGTGCCGCTATCGTTTATCTGCTTCCTTCGCACCTGCTGTCACGCCCCGTGCCCGGCCCCTAATGCAGAACGCCTCTGCACAAGCACACGTGCCGGGACCACACACCCGGCCAGACCCATACCACCTGCAACCCTAGCCATACCCGGAAGTCCTGCCTACTATCCCTCCGTCCCCAGCTGTTCACCCAGCCCTGCCCCTCGCCGCCCACGCATGCAACAACTTGCCCCGCGCGCCGCCCGCGCACCACCCCACACCCTACCTACGAACCACCCAACCCACCTGCAGCTCCAGACCCCCTGCCTCCAGCGCCTCCCCGCCCTCCTCCGCCAGACGCCTCAGCTGCCCCAGGAACGCCGCCTCCGCCCTCCGCCGCACGCTGTACAGCAGCACCACACGCCGCCACCGCCGCCACCGCCGCCCCTCCCTGCTGCTGCCGCCGCTGCCCCCGCTGCCCTGCGCAGCTGCCTCCTGCCCCACCGCCGCCAGGTCTTGCAGCACAGCCCATAGCGGGGTGATGCCCATGCCACCCGCCATCAACAGCACCACACCCTGACCCTTCTCTTCTTCCTCCTCCCCCTGCTCCGCCTCCTCCTCCTCCTCCTCCTCTGCCTCCGCCTCCTGCAGCAGCAGCTGCGAGGTGAAGTCACCTGCGAAGCCGCGCAGGGCCAGCACGTGTCCCGGCGCCACGTGGTCGTGCAGGTGGCTGGACACCAGGCCCGCACGCTTTACGCTGATGGTGAAAGTCCCGGGCCTGCTGTTGCTGCCGCTAACGCTGCTGCTGCTGCTGCTGTTACTACCCATAGGAGTACCACTCTGCGTGCCATCAACGGAGTTGGTTGCCTCCATAGGCGCAATGCCCACAGCAGGGATGGCGGCGGTGGGGTGTGAGGTGACAGTCCATTGGCGAGTCAGGGAGGTGACGGCAGCTGCAGTGGGTAAGCTGGTAGTGGCGTGGCTGCCAGCCGAGGTGATGGAGGTCGCACCGGAAGGCGTTCGCACGGTTGCGAACTCGAAGATGGCATGCTGGCCTGCGGCCGTGTGGGCGGCACGGGCACGGAGGGTCATGGCCTGGGCAATGAATGGAAAAGGTGTGCTGAGCAGCAACGTATGCAGGTATAGCATGTGCCAGCATGGAAGCCCAACGCCAGGCTGACTGCTAAGGCACGCAAGGCAGCCGACATTGGCGTCGAATGCCCAGTCCGCCCCTGGCAGAGGTGCCGTACCACAACGCACAGACACAAGAAGACAGGAACAGCGGCGGGCCCTGGGCTGTCGCCCTGTCCCCTAGCGGACACGACAGCGTGGCACAACAGCACATGTCCCGTGGGCAGGGCGCGCCGGAACCTACCAGGCAGGAACGGTGGCTGCCCACTGGTCACGGCCTCGCCGCCCAGGTGGGGTGGCAGCCTGAAGGTGAAGGACTTGATGCCCTCAGCCGCATCCTGCACCGCCACGCACTCCACATCCCGCAGCAGCTGCTGCACCTGGCCCCCTTGCTGCTGCCCAACCGCCGCCCCACTGATGACAACACCAGCAGCAGCAGTTACGACACCTGACGGTGAGGCAGGCGATGCCGGTACCCCCTTCAGGCGGCCGATGCGATCCCATGCCTCGCCCTGCGGCGGCGGCGGCGGGCGCGAGTCGTGCGGCAGGTACGGCGAGAACTGTACGGCGTCGGGGCGGTACGACCGTACGTCCACGGGCAGGCCGCGCTCCACGAACACGAAGGAGGAGATGGTGAAGCGCACGCTGCGCTCGGCGCCCGGCAGGGAGGTGTCGTCGTGGTCCACGTGTGCGCTGCCGGACAGCTGCAGCGTGGAGCCGGTGGCCCAGTCGATGAACAGCAGGCCGGCCCGTGGGTCGAGGGCCAGGTTGCCTGAAGGGCGGTCGAGGGAAGGGATAGGGGGGGTGCTGCCTGTTTAGTCGTGGGCTGTACGAGTGGTCAGGGGAAGGGCGCGTTCACTAGGTCGATGGCCAGGTTGCCTGAGGGGCGGTCGGGGGCATTGGGCATGCCGCATGCGTGAGGGTGTGGGCGCATGATGGTCCGATTGGAGGTTGCGCCATATGCGCACCAGCCAAGCATAGTTGCTGAGGACAGGTGGCATGCGGGTCTGAGCTTGCTGCTGCACATTGTGAGGGAGCAAGCTCCGGGCGGCTAACTTGCCCCAGCTCGGTGCTGCCGCTGGGACAGCACGCAGACGCAGCGCTAGCTCCACCCCAGCCTCGGAACAACCAACAGCTCTAAAATTCGGCAACGCAGGGCAAGTTCCCATGCCTTCAACCCTTCCTTTAACCCACCCAGGGTCATGAACATGGTGTTGCCTGCGTAGTCGGCCCAGCGCAGGGTGGGCGCGGGGCCGCCCCGTGGGTCGGCCTCCAGCCGCACAAAGCCAGGGGGGCCGCCGCGGTGGCTCACGTCGCAACCCGCAGCCGCCTGCGGGCAGGGGCAGGGGCAACAAGGTCGGGGGCGGGGCGCATGGGGGTTAGGACACACGGAGGCATCGAGATGTGAGGCAGGGCGCATGCGGGTTAGGCATGGTCAGGGGTCGCCAGGGCGAGTTCTAGGAGGAGCCGCGGATACCCACATACGGTATCGTGGGTGTTGATAGTTTGCGAACGGCAGGGTAGGGTACAGGAGGACGTGGTAGCGGCCCAGGCTCAGTACCAGCACGCCTGTCTACACAGACGCGCAACGTGCCATGCTGCTGCCAACCCAGTCATCCGCCCCCGTCGCCGCACCAGTCACGTCACCTTCCCCCACAGGCACACACATACACGCACTGCAGCAAGGCGAGCAGCTGCGCGGCACCTCATCTCCTCACCTCTGTCACACCACCCGCCCGGCCAGGCGGCGGCTGGTAACACGTGGCGATGAAGAAGGTGTCTGCCGAGGCAATGAGGTGCAGGTGCTGGGGAGTCAGGTCCTGCCACGTGCCCCGAGACACGCCTGAGGCTGCGGCGGTCGCACCCAGACCGGTGGTGGCACGTGTGGAGGCAGCAGCAGGGTCCGTATACGCTGTGCCGGCGCTTTGGCGGGGTGCCTTCGGGGCGCGAGGGGCTGCTGCGGCCGTGGGCAGTGCTGGGAGGTCCTCCTTCCTCAGGCGCACGTCCCGGACTGTGGGGCGGTAGAGCGTGGGACGTGGAGTCAGGATTATAGGAAGTGGTGTTGATAGGTGGGTGAGTGAGCAACAGACGTGGTGTAACAAAGGCACGCTGCGGTGTTGGGCAGGCAGTGCTGCATGGGGTGCCGGTTGGTGTAGCAGCAAAACGGGTGTGCAAGGCAGTGCACCCATGTCACACGGGTGTGGGCGGCTTGGTGTGAAGTCGACCACTGTGGGCCCGAGAACCTATTGCAACACATGCACATCATCGGCTAGCCCCCAGAAACCTCACCCTGGATGTATTTAGGGCAGTTGCCGAAGCTGAGGTCCACATGGAGCAGCAGGGGCGGCTCGCCCTCCAGCTGCTGCTGCTGCCCCTGATGACTGTGCTGCTCCCCTCCGTAACCCACGCGCAGCAGCGTGCCGTTGACTCTGTTGCGGCGGCGGGTGGTGGGCTGGATGGCCAGGCCCCCCACGTGGCTGCCGGGGGACAGCACGCCAGGGTCTGCGGGCGGACACGTGGCACAAGGCACAGGAGGAGCAAGTGCAGGCAGCCTCAGCGGGCATGCGTCAGAGATGTGTCAAGACACGCAACGCACGGAGACGCCGAGTGGGAAGCAGAGCGGTCCAAGCAGATTACACAAGTGACTAGGCCCTTAAGCGTTACAGCAAGGCCTGTGGAGTCTGTGAGAGCAGCTACATTGTAGCCGGTGCACATCGGGGCATCGGCAACCTGCTACTGCTATGCGCCTAGTGACAGCTCCCTGACAGGGCCGCTGCACGCATCATGCTCATTGCCGGGTCCAAAGAACGTGACATGTCTGCTCCAACACCTCTGTTGCCCTGAGTGTGAATGCATGCATACCGGGTACAACACCCAGGTCACTGCGACTGCGCGAGCCCCTAAACTGCACCTCACCCCCAGGCAGCCTCCGGTACGCCTTGATGACCAGGTGCTCGGCGTCGGGTGCGGTCATGAACCCCGGACGGCCGTACAGCACAGACGCCCACGGCTGCCCGCTGGCGTCCCTGTACGGCAGGTACGTCAATGTACGGCAAGCGTGTCAGTGTACGGCAGGTGCCAAAGCTGGCCGGCTTACACGCAAACACCCGGGAGCACGTTGTGCTCTGCGGCTCCTTGTTCAGCGGCGCCGCCAATGAACCCCCCGACCCGCATTTGGGTCCTGCACGCCAGCGTGCGGCAGGTAGTAGGGGCGGGGCTTCCAGGAAATCGCGACAACGCTCGGCACGTGGCGTGCTGTGGCCTCTTTGGGCCCGAGCCTCCGAGGTAGTACCACGTTGGAGGTGCACGCAGCAAGCAGCACGGGCAAGCAGACCGAGCCGCATACCTTGCGGCCACGTAGAACATGCCCTGGCTGGAGAAGAACTCCTGATGCTGGGTGGGCATGGCGGTGCGGATGTAGTCGGTGAGGGGGTGGGCGAGCGCCCGCACGCCCGCACGCTCCTGCACCTCCAGCTCCCCATCGTGGTACACAGACCACGGCATTCAGCAGCAGGTTGACAACAGCTACAGCTATTATTATAGAGCAGGCGGTTGCAGCGGGAGCGGGGTCAGACTACTGTGCGTTTCGCTGGAAACCGGAAATGTATTATACAAAAAGTAGGCGTTCGGCCGGGTTGGGGTGGTTTTGCATGCAGCAAGACACTCGAAACAGGTCGTGGACTTGCTCTTAGCGCACAGCAATCGTGCTAATGTAAGGGTTATTGGCCAGGCCGGGGATACGTTGCAAGATATTATCGCCTCCGATGTCCAACGTCAAGGTTGGTTAAGGGCAAACGTAAGCGGGTCGGAGGCTCGGAGCCGTTGGTCACTGCGCCAGGGTGAACAGAGCAGTGGACCTTTCCGCACTAAATAAGATACAGTATATATATGAATGACGCCTACCCCTGACTCTTCCAGTTTCTGTCAGTCCAGGCCGTTGGCCGTTTGCCGTTTGGCCTGCGCGTAAGTGGGCTGAGTGGGGTACTCTGAGGCGTTCACATCTGCATGGTGATCGCGAGTTGAAGAATACCTAATTGGTCCACGGCCGCTTTGCCGGTCCGCAAGCCACGGACGAGCTGTATGCACGGCCGCGCCAACCGCCCATGCCAGGCCCCTCGTTTGCATGCCCGTCTCCCGTTCGCATGTCTGGCAGTGACCCTGCAAGCTCCAGCCTGTGCGCAATCCTCATCATCCCATCCATGACCCAGGGCTGCGCCAGTGGGCCTTCGCGGACAACCCCCTAAGCACGCCTCCCTCCAATGCCCACAAGTTGTTTGTCGCGCCATCCATCGGCCCGGCTAGGTATCGTGCACCGTAGCACCCTGACATCAGCTTTCATCCACCCAGTTGGTTAAAGGCATAACGGTGTAGAGCGTGTTGAAGTCTTGTAAGACGCTTATTGCACCAGCACCTACACGTGCTGGTGCAATTCAGTCGTCAGCGAACTGTGCACACAATAGCAGCAAACCAAGTCCGGTACGGTGCGCAGCAGGGTACTCAGTCAACCCCAGGTCCACACACCACGTACCACAAACCACATGCCGCCTGCCACCTCAAACTTCAGGCATGAAGGACACAGCACATAGGTATAGCAGGTGAGGCAACGCCGCGCTCCCACCGCTGTCCTGCATCCTTGCCTCACCACTGTCCGGCAACGCTTGTTCGGTCCAAGGCCCGCTGGTCTTGGCCCATCCCAAGCATGCTCACACACGCCCAGACCGTGCCGCAGCTAACCCACACATTGGCGCCACCCCATACCGGGTACATGAGGCGGACAACCCCAGGCCCACCCACACGTTGCCTTTCTCACGCCCCAGTCACCTATCCCTCCGCCACTCCACCCCTGCCACCAGCTGTTGCTGCCATGCCCGCTACCAGTCCCCTGACCTACCGACCGCTACCGGTACCGATATGTACACACCTACCGCCCTGCCGCCGGCGGGCCTCCTGCCACCAGGCCGCGCAGCCACGCCATCGCCTCACCGCTCAGGCCGCGCCGGCGCGCACCCAACAGCGCCCTCTCCATGTCCTCCCTGCTGCCTACCGGCGCGCCCTGCTCCACCAGCCACCGCAGCACACCCTCCTCCGAGCACCCGAGCTGCACCACCTCCGCCACGAGCCCCTGCGCACCCCACGGCACGCCCAGCCGCCGCAGGGCGGTCAGCGTCGCCCGGTCGCCGCACACCGCTGGCCTTAGGTAAGGCGACACGCCAGGGTGCATTACCAAGCAGCTAGGGTGCTCTGCCGCCAGCCACTCCAGCAGCGCCTCGCAGCCGCTCTCAGCAGCCGCCACAAACACATGCCAGTCCGGCAGCTGGCACCCCGGATGCTGCAGCAGGTACTGCACCAGGGCCAGGTCACCCCGGCGGGCTGCTGCCTGCACCACCCCTTCCGTGTCCCATTCCCTGCACCCCGCCTCCCCCACCAGCACCTGCACCGCCTCCAGCAGATCCCTGCTGTCCTTCGGCGTCACGGACCGCCAGCTGGACACCACAGTGCACAGCTCCAGCCCAGCAGCGGACACCCCCGCCTCGCGCGCCAGCCACCGGACCGCCGCCACCCTGCCCCTCTTGGCAGCGGCCTTGTACGCCTCGCTTGTGAACTGAAACCCGGCCTTGCGCAGCAAGCCAAGGGCAGCAACGTTGCCCGAAGAAGCTGCAAGCGTAGGAGCGTCCTTGCTGACCCCTCCGGGCCCCGAGGTGGACAGCAGGTGCTCTAGAATCTCCACACGTCCCGCCTCAATGCCCAGCCCCGCCAGGCGGCTCCAGGAGGCACCATCGAGCGGCGGGGCGCCCCGCTCCTGCAGCCAGCGCAGTTTCGCTACTGCGCCGGGGCCCCGAGCAGCAGCTTCCGGCAGCTTGCTCCACGGCCACCAGCGCCAGCCTTCACCATTTGCGTCTGGCAGGCTGCACCCCGCCTCGTCCACCAGCCACTGCACCACGGCCAGGTCGGCGTGCTGCAGGGCGCTCTCTGGCACGCATGGCCATTTCTCCGCGTCCTCCACAAAGGGGTTGGAGACCATGTCGCAGCCATGCTCGTACAGGTACTGCAGCCGGGCCAGGTCCCCAGTGCGGGCAGCAGCGGCTGCAGTGCTCAACTGTAGCAAGCAGAGGTCCGGCTGCGTGCACAGCACCCACTCAATCTTGGCAACCGCGTCAGGAGTGGTGGACTCGGCTGCTGCATCCAGCAAGCTTTGGTAGTCAGGGATGCTGCAGCTGCGCTTCAGGGCCTTATACGCTGCTTGCAAGCCGTCCAGGTTGCAGTGCTTGGCTGCGGCCTCCAGTGTGGCTTCCGGCCGCAGCAGCCCCAGGCAGCGGCGTTGCAGCCAGCCGAGCAGCTGAGTGTGGCCCGCCTCCACTGCTGCAACGCTGGGGCTCGGGTTCCAGTAAACGGTGGCACCCGACCTGCTGCTTAGGGCACTAGGGAAGATGCTGGGCTGTAGCAGCTGCAAGGACACCTCCAGGTTGACCTCGCTGCCGCTGGTGGCCGCGGTGCTCAGCAGCTGCAGCTTGTGCCGAAAGCGCAGCTGGCGCACGTGCTGCATGCCGGCCGCCACCGCCCAGGGCGCGGCGTGGGGCGGCAGGGGCTGGGACAGGTGCGCTGTGCAGTGCTTGGGCTTGCTGAGGTCCGCGCGTAGGTCCCGGAACGCCAAGCGAGCGCTGAGGGCGCGGTCGTTGGGGGGTAGCAGGGACACGATGTGCAGCTGGAGCGCAGAGGGCAGCTGCGGCTGTGCGGAGCAGCAGCTGGTCCCCTTGCTGCGTTTGTTTTTACCCATTGTAGTCCTTTGGAATACAAAGGAAACGGTGTCTTGGTTGTGGTACAGAGGTATCTGCAGTGCAGGGGCGATGGTAGCGCGGAAGGCCTTATGGTAGGTCAGGGCAGGGCGAGGGGCAGGGGAGGCCTCACGGTCAGAGACCTGTAAGACCCAGACCAGCAGGCGGGTGCACGTGACAACCTGATACTATAATGACATACGACGTGCTATATTGGCCGCTTGGAGGATGACATGGAAGACTTTGGACAATAATGGCGTTTCTCCGTGACATCGTTCGTTCGAGCCCGACAGACTGTAGCAAGCATCTAATGCAGTCAGCTGATTGGAAACACCAGCCTACCTCTCTTCCGGTTGGACCGGGAGCGCAGAGGCTGTTAGATCGCGGATGCGTCACGCGTCAAGCCAAGACGAGCACTTAAGAATTCCTCCTTGACACTATCATAAGTTGTCGATAAGTATGCTGCACAGCAATGACTATGATGGCTGACGCCAACAGACGGTCTCTTGAGGTGCTGCTGGGTGCTGGTGTCGTGCAACGATTCCCTGGCCTTTCCTCCATGCTGCTCGCCTGCTCCAATATTTTCCCCGCGCCTCAGGCCCTCAAACCAGGGGCGTTGTTGAGTCTTGTCCGCATCACTTATCCACGTCGCATGCAGCCTGCTGACCGTGCCTGCGTCTCCACAGGCGACAGCGGGGACCTGGGGGAACACCAACAGTGCCCACCACCTCCCCTGGTATGATCCCCCTTACCCACGGCAGGCGCCAGCCCGCACCAGCTGTGCGCCTGGAGCGTGTCGGCCTGCCCGCAATGCACCACACCTTCCCAAGTCACTAGCATGTGGTCGAGCAGGTACAGGGGGCACGTCCGTTCCAGGCCCATGCCTTTGCAAACCGCCGCAAATGAGGTCTGGGCTCTGGGGTAGTGCTGTAGCGGTGTTATACTAACAGGCCGCATCTAGTAATCCTCCTCCTTACATACTCATGGTGCCAATTGCACGCGTAATGCTAGTCCTTATTGGGCCCGGTGATAGTACTCGCAGTGCACCGTACCACAACTACCGGGGTTGTGCTCTCAACAAATCCTTCTCGGTATTGGGTAACCTCCCACTTGCTGACCCACTTCGCAAGGCGTCCTCCATGCACACTCGTCCTTTTGGCAGGCTACCTCTAGAAACAATTCAGTGGGAATTTCGCACACCATGCGATATCCAAGTAGCGAACGTAGCTAGGCTCAGCACCCAGTGTTGCAGTGGAGCACCAACAAAACAGCCACGTTGTCTTGAAGGCTAAGGGCCCATGCAACGGCATACAGCAAAATCGGGGGCCGCTCATTGCACCGCAGTCAAAGCGGCTCACGCACACTCCTCTTGAGCAACCGGCAGGGCAGCCCCTATGCTGTACACGTGGCGGCTTGGCCACCTGCCACAACAGGCCGGCCGCCATCAGTCCGGCTTCCGTACACGCGAACACCAGACCCGTGGGTTGCACAACCCAACTGCTGATACTTCTTGCCCCACCGTCCCGCTGTCACTCCTTCACACCCCGCCATGACCATCCGCCTTCCGCAGGCCCCCATGCATCACATTACCTGCAGTGCAACTCCTGCCCTAGCCAACCAACATTGACACCCACCACACACCGGGCGACCCCAGAACCCAACTCGCGACGGTGCATGGAAAAACCTCCGTGGCCCCACCCGGAGAACCGCCAACCAGTGCCAGGTGCAGGGCTCGACAACCCACAAACCCTCCCCCCTCCACCCTCCCCACTTCCTCGACGATTGTCCCTCTTAGTACGCATGACGGCCATAACCTCTACTCACCCACCTCAACAGTCCTACTCCACTCCTTTCACGTCTCCTCCGCCTGCACCCCGCCCGCCTACTGTCCCAACTTACCCCACCCGCCTACTCCGGCAGCCCCTGCTGCTCCACCCGCCTACTTGAGCAGCGGGCTGCTGAGGCTGCTGAACTTGGAGGCCGCCGCCTTGCCCAGCACCGTGACGCGGGTCAGCGTCTCACCGAACTTGCCCTGCATCTGCTTCA
>VFQN01001343.1_pt1 | contig 41503 bp, 68 predicted proteins | sample 3512371 | NCBI WGS metagenome assembly VFQN01 (sample SAMN10412370, study PRJNA504923) | tailings metagenome | isolation source: Replicate 2 from Balatoc abandoned mine | place: Philippines: Itogon, Benguet | collected 2017-08-28 | reverse complement strand
TTCCGTGCTTCCCTGACGCCTCACACGGTTTCTCGCGTTTTACGCGTACCCCACAACAAACCTTTCTGGACACGCAGCTTCCTAGCTGCTATCCTGTGTCCAAGCAGTGCGACTCTCCCTCAGCTACCCCGCCTCCTCCCCTCGTCCCATCCTCACCGCCGCAACAGCGATGCCGCCTCAACCTGCCTGTCATTGACCTGGACAGCCTGCATGTTTGCCCACCCCTATATCCCCACCCAACTGCTCACTTACCCTGGCCTGTCCCCATGTTTCCCCTAACCTCCACAGAGAGGCCGCCTCCACGTGCGTGTCCCTGGCCTGGATCGCCTGCCTGTACACACACCCCTAGAACCCTCACCAACTGCTAACCCCCCACCCACGTCTGGTTTTTGCTGTCCTGTCCCTGTTCCTCCTCCCTCCAATAGAGAGGCCGCCTCCACGTGCGTGTTCCTTGCGTGGATCGCCTGCCTGTTCGCGCTGATGCTCATCCTGGCCGAGCGCTTCTTCGTGCCCTCCCTGGAGCTCATATCGGAGTACCTGCGCCTGCCGCCGCCCGTGGCTGGGGCCACGCTGCTGGCGTTCGGCAACGGGGCGCCGGACGTGTTCACGCAGCTGGCGGCCATCAGCAAGGGAGGAGAGGGGGTGAGTGGGCACGTGTATATTAGCTAATACACGTGGCAGTTGTGCGCGGGTGATAAGGGACGCGGGACGTGTGCATGCAGCTGGCGGCAATCAGCGAGGGAGGGGAGGAGGTGAGCGTGGATGTGTGTGAAGAGGGGCTGGTGGCTGTTGTCCGCAACCGCTGAGCACCATGAACTGCTGTTCCATTTACAACCTTGTACAACCTTCCTCCTAACGGCCCCCCCCTTCCGCCCGCAGCCCGACGGCGACGTTGCCTCCCCCGCCGCCATCTCCATGGCTCTCAGCGAGCCCCTGGGCAGCGGCCTGTTCGTGGGCAACATCGTGTTCGGCCTGGTCATGATCATGTCGGGGGTGCGGCAGGTGAGAGTAGGTGGTGGTGGTGGTGGTGGTGGTGGTGGGGCAACAACGTGTCTGGACTGCTGGTCATGCTCATGGGGGTGCGGCAGGTGAGAGTAGGTGGTGGTGGTGGTGGTGGTGGGGGCCAACATCGTGTTCGGCCTGATCATGCTCATGTCGGGGGGTGCGGCAGGTGAGAGTAGCATGTCAGCAGGTCAGCATGCACAGTGGGGTACGTGTGCGCAAGGGCGTGCTTGGACTGCTGATGGTTCTCATGTCATGGGGTTTTGGCAAGCGGGGCAAGTACGTCGTTATGTGCGGTGCGGCATGTACGGCAGCCTCGAGCTCAGGCTGGTGATCCTCGTGTCCCCGACACGACCACCGTACACCTCGCCAAGACCCACAACGCCATTTCCCCCTCCAACCCTGCGACAGGGCGTGCCCTTGGGGCAGCGGTACACCGGGATCCTGCGCCCCGGCCCACACCACAAAACCCTAACTGCCGTGCCCGGGCGCAGGGTGTGCCCGTGGAGCCGCGGCTGTTCCTCAAGGATGTGCTGTTCTACCTGGGGGGCGTCACCATGGTGCTGGCGTTCCTGCTGCGGGGGGAGGTGAGGGGGGCAGGCTGGGCCGTGAAGGCTGCAAGCGGGGTAATGATAGCATGCATTTGCGGGCATGGTCGAGTGGGGCATCACCATGGCGCTTGCGTTTCTGCAGCTGGGGAGGTGAGACGGTACGCGTGTAACGCGAGGAGGGGTGGGCTGATTGGGCCTACACGGTCGCCGCCACCTGACGTGCCCTACGCGCCTTAACCCACGCCCCCTTAATACACACCCCACACCAGGTGTCCCTGCCCGAGTGCCTGCTGCTGGCCGCCTGCTACCTGGCCTACATTGGCACCACCACCACCACCACCATCATGCCCCTTGCTCCCACACCGTTAACCCACACCTCGTTAATACACCACACACAGGTGTCCCTGCCCGAGTGCCTGCTGCTGGCCGCCTACTACCTGGCCTACATGGGCACCACCATCTGGATGTCCCGCGGCCAGGAGCCGGTGCACGCCGACCCCCGGCTGCATGAGGTGCCCCACAGGCTGCGGCCCATGGACTCGTTCTTCAAGGGTGGGTGGCGTACGGCAGTGGACTTTTTAGGAGCAGGGGCCATCGGTGGAAGGTACATATGCTGTTGTCAGTCAGCTCGTTCCAAATGCACGAGTGCTTCAATCATGAGACATTCGATGTAAAGCACGCGGGAGCTTGGTGTTTGACGGAAGGATACAGCAGCATATGTACCTTCCTAATCCCCGTCCATGTTGCGTTTCAGTCGTCGAGTGGGCCTGGGGGGCACTTTGTTGGGAGGGGTACAAGCAACCACGCTTACGGCGGCGGGGGTGAGGCAGTGGCTTCTGACCAAGGATGATCCTGCACCAGCTAAATCGCCGTGGGCCATCCTGTGCGTGCACCACACGAGCTCCCGTTCACCTGGCGTGTCCCACGCCGCACCCCCCGCAGGAAGCTTCCATGTGCGCGGGCTTGTGTGTCAGCACCAGTGCATGCATCAAAGCCACCTTGTTCCGTCTATTGTTACCGTTGCAAGGCCCCTCTTTGCCCTGTCCCGCAGAGAGCTTCCGCGTTCGCGACCTGTCTCTCCCCTCCGTGGACTACGAGCACGACCCGCTGCTGCCCGGAGGCGCCAGCCCAGAACCCACCATCCATGGCGCACCGCCCTCGCCCCCGAGACCGAGGGGAGGGGCGGGAGAAGGCGGCGGCGGCACGCCAGAGGGCAGCGCGCACGGCGGCGGCGGCTCCTCCGCCGCCGCCGCGGCCGAAGTGTTAGCAACGCCGCTGCTTGGGCGTTCCCCCATGCTAGAACCGATCGGGGAGGACGACGACCTGCCGGCCTCCACGCGTGTGCTGATATGGCACAACCAGCAGCAGCAAGGCGGGGGAGGGAGAGGAGGGAGCGGGGGGCAGTGGGGCGGGCGCGCGCCGCCGCTGGGCCAGGCGTACGCGCGTAACGCCAGCATGGGTCCGGGGCGCAGCCGGCGGTCGAGCGACGGGGGAGGCGAGAGGAGCTGGGCGACGGTGCTATGGAGGCGCATGGAGCGTCCGTGCCTGGCGCTGCTGTCGGTGTTCATGCCGCGGGTAGGTGGAGGTAGGAGGGAGTCGGCGCGCAGGGCGGCAGGGGACCGGTTTTGGGTACTGCTTAACTGCTGCAAGGTGCGTCTGCCAGGGATACCCGGCCGTGCCTTGCACCGCTGTCGGTGTCCTTGCCGCGGGTGAGGCAGGGAAGTGTGGACACCGGGGACCCCTTAGCCCACTATTGTCATGACCACATGAGCCTGGCGACCGTGCCTGGGCTTGCTGCTCCTGGAACGACGGGTGGCTTGATCTGCCCCAGTCCAACCCCCTCAGCACGCTGTCCTGCCGTGCACTCCCGTGCGCAGATAGCGCTGGACGACCACGCGCGGTACCGCAAGTCGTACGCTGTACTGCTGCCGCTGCTGGCGCCCACCCTGGTGGCGGGCGCGCACGCGTGGGGCAACACGTCGGCGGGCGGCGACGGCGACGGCGGCGGGCCGGGCGCCGTACCGTTCTGGCGGGAGGCGTGGTGGCAGGCCGCCACGGTGGCGGGGGCGGCGGTGTCGCTGGTGGTGGTGGTGTGGTACCCCCGCAAGGGGCACCTGCACGGCTGGGCGGCAGGTGGGTGGAGTGGTGGGAGAGGGCTTACACGCTTATACACATGCCGGTTTGGGCAGGTTACGGTGGTGTGGTACCCCCGCAAGGGGCACCTGCACGGCTGGGCAGCGGGCAAGTGGGGCGGACTGCAGGGGAGGTGCATCGCCGCCACAGGGCGCTTGAAGGGGCCCGCATGAAGGGTGCCCTCTGCCTCTACCAAGGCTGTTTCGCCGTCGGCGCAACAGTGCCGCAAGCGATGTACAAGGACGGGATTGTAAGGGCGATCGGGCTCTCTAGGCGGACTACAGCGCGGCTTGCACCTATGGGCTCATCCAAGCAAGGTTATGGTCTCCTCCCGCAGGCGTGTGTACTGTGGTGGTGTTCTGTAAGGCCATGCCATTGTCTGTTGCCATCTCGACTACACATGATTAAATCGAGCACCTGCAACGTGTTCCTGCCCCCAGGCGTGTGCACGGTGGTGGTGTTTTGCGAGGCCATGGCGCTGCTGGAGGCCAGCGCGGGGGAACTCGTGTCGGCGGCGGTGGCGCTGGGGCAGGTGGGTCTGCCCTCCTGCATCTCCGCCTCCCTGCCTGCTGCAGCGTGTGCTGCAGGGCTGCCCCGCGCCAAAGGGCCTTTCACTACCTACAGCGTCGGCCTGTGCTGGGGGCGGTACCGTCTCGTAGTCGCAATCAGTCCGTTTATCGACACTCCAAACGGCGAAAGTCGAACTCATGGCATGAGCGGCGGCCCACGTATCAGGCGCTACACGGGCCAGAAGTTGGACAGGGTACGCCTTATTTTGCATGCAACCTTACATTCCATTCCATTCCTCTAAACAGATCTACGGCATCAGCCCCGCGCTGCTTGGCGCCACGCTGCTGGCGTGGGGCAACAGCGTCAGCGACCTGGTGTCCAACATCACGCTGGCGCAGGTGGGTTACCGGTACGGTACGAACGGGAAACGTTGCGTCACCACGGACGCACAACGACTGCTCTGTCCCTGCTTACATAGGGTCGCCCCGCGGCTGCCGGGCCGTTTGGCGTGTCAACCCTGCGGCCAGCCCTCCGGTATGCCTGCCACGCGCCTGCCTTTTGACTTCTCCCCCTCTCCCCCTCCCCTCCCCCAGGACGGCCTGCCCTCCATGGCCATCACCGCATGCTTCGCCAGCCCCATGTTCACGCTGCTGGCAGGTGAGGTGGGATCCAGGCGCCAAGGGGGAATCTTGCGCTTACGGGAGCAACAGCCTACGTGGAACGTGGCTACTCAGCCAGCGGGGGCCTGTTGTGCGGGCTCGCGCCTGGGCATTACTCTTCACTGCCTTATTGTAGTAAGGGGCCTGTAACTGTGCATTCTCCTGAACGTCATGCACGCGTATCAGGAATACCTGTGTCTGGTCGCATCCTCACCCCTGTGTTTTTCACTTACAAGTGGTATTCACTGCCTTACTTCCCTTATCCTCGCACGTCCACCTTGCAGGCCTGGTGACCTCGCTGACGTACGCCACGCGATACGGCACCACCGACCTTCCACGTGACCTGTCTCTGCGGGTGCTGTACGGCTGCGGCGCCACCATCCTGGTCACGTGGGCGCTGGTGGTGCCGTTCCTGTTCCGCTTCCGCCTGACCCGCCGTACGGCACTGCTGGCGTTCGCGATGTACGCCATCTACCAGACGTTGTACGTGTATTCAATCATACACGACACGCAAGTCGGCCCGCTGTGATGTGGACGAAAGCGCTTGGTGGTTTTGTGGTGGGATGATGGTGCGGTTGGGGATTGGGGTCTACAGGGTGGGCGAGGCCGGGTTGAGCGGGCCAGAGCAGGTGCTTTGCGACGCTGAATGATTGGCAGCACGTGCGAGAGCGCAATGGGAGGCTGGTTGGTTGAGTGGATGGGAATTCAGGGCGGGCATGACGGGCAGGTAGCAGCGCACACATGCAGCACACATGCAGCACGCGTACAGCCTGTTGGCTGCACCCGTGTTGGAGGGCCGAGGCGGAGCGCAGTGGGATGGAGCATTGAGGCGGAGCACCCGCCTGTGGGCGATGTACGTGTGTATGTACGTACCATAACGCATGCTGGGCGGAGTCTTTACTGCCAGACTGCAGTGGGAATGACATGGAGACTGGCTGTGCGACTGGCCGGACTGGCCAGCAACTTAAAGGCCCCGGAGGTCGGCAACACGGTGTGTGGTGATTGTTTACCCCTGGCCCCATACAAAGTGCAGTGAGGCAGGTCGGGACTTGCTAGTGCCCCATAGCCGGTAGCCGGTTGCATGTGCGCGCTTGTCGCATGTGCACGTGCCGTGCCGCGGTCCCGGTCGCCAATTCAGGCCAGAGTCAATGGTGTCTGGTGGTGCTACCCATGTCGCGTGCTGCGGTTCGGTTGGCGGCGAGATCTGGTGCCTGGTAGCAGGGCTCCGGTTCACCTCTGGCGTATCGATAGCATTGCTGGATGGAGCAGGACAGAGGGAGGGTGATGGTTTCAGGGTTAGCCGAGGAGCGCGTGCAGGCATGCAGCGGGTGAGGAACGTTCGGGCCATGGACAATCTGCTGCTTTTGCTACCGCAACGTAGGACTACGCCAGAGGATTCCCCGGTTTCCTGGTCACGACAGCCGACAAGAGATGACACGGTGATTACTAATGACCGGCTGGGGTAGCAGGGTTGCGGCCGGGGCGGTCCTCGCGTACCAGTTGAAACAGGTTTGGCTATTGGCCAGATTGGCCTTCTGCTATTGGTACATCCACTACCTCAGGTTGTCACATTGACCACAGAGGCCGAGCTTCCTTTTTGTAAGGAAGACCTATGGTCATGCCATGCTGCGCCATGTACTGAACACCGTACGGCATCGGAAACACATCCATGAGCAGTACGGCGCTGTACGCTGCATCCCATGACCAAAGACGCAATCCTAATGGACTGCCGTATCGGTGCCTGTCCTGCGCCGCAGCCGCCAACAGCTGTGGCAGGCAAAAAACATGCGGCTGCTGACTGGTCAAATACAAAACCGCAACTCCTGGCTACCACTTCCACGACACGGCCAGCACAAAGCCAGCCCTAACGCTGGGACGACAGCCCCGTAAGCACATGACATTCACCAGCTCTCTGCACCTCGCCGCAAACCGCTCTCGCCTGCAAATCTTGAATCCATCGGGATCTTTCCATGCCTCAACTCAAATGCAGCGCTTCCCCTTCGCCGCCAAGTTTCATGTACCCAATCGCTCTACAGCTCCACCGCGTCCCCAGGGTTGAGCAGCTTGGCCCTCATGCCCCTCGCCCCCCGCCGCTCCACCCACCTCAGCTGCTCTACGCACCCAGCCACAAGCCACCCCAGCCCCTCACCACCACCCTTCCCAGCCCCCAACCCCCTGAACCCCGCCCCGCCTCTGCTGCCCCCTTGCCCCGCATCCGCGCCCTTAACCAACAGCGCCCCTGGCTGCTGCTGCTGGCCCCCGTTGCCCACACCACCACCACTGCTAGTACCACCTGGACCTGCGGATCCGCACAGGACGGGGCCCTGTGCCGACGTGGCGGCGGAGGGCGGCCCCCCCAGCAGGTAGTCCACGCTGCCAGCCACGTCGGGGCGGAGGCGGTAGCGGCCCCCACCCAGCACCTCAACCAGGCTCCTGAGGGTATCAGCGTGGGTAAAGAAGCACTTCACGACTACCCTTAAGGGGGCGCTCACTGCCTCCCATGCGCTTGCAACGGATAGAGAACAGCCGGCTTCAAAAGGCGCGGGGGTGAGGCCCCCGTCAGCAAAGGCGCCCGTTCCAAAGCCTCCCGCCCTCTCTCCCCCACCTGAACGTGGGCAGCCCCCTGCGCTCCAGGCGCGTCTTGCTGCCCCCGTTGGCCTCCACGGCCATGCGGTCGCCCAACGTCACGCTCTGCAGTGCAAGCACAAAAGACACAGCCACGTCAATGACCACACACAGCCACTTGGTCAGGGGCACAGAACAGGCACGTTCAGTATGAGGTTTCACCAATCGCAGCTCTTACAAATAGGGCCTACAGGCACACCAGCGTGTGCAGACTGCTGGAATGCGCGAAGCACGACCGGATAACCGGCAGGTACACGCATGCCCTGGCCCCACCTGCAGGCCGCCCACCAGGCCGGACAGCTCCGGGTTCCGCAGCAGCGAGCCCAGGTCCGTGCCGTGCGCCGTAGCTACCAGCATCACACCGCGCTGCGAGATGGTGCGGGCGGCCTCCACCTCCTGCAAGCACGTATGGGGAAGCGGACAGGACAGCCGGTCAACAGGGTGTGGCAATCGGTGAAGGCAGGGACACAGCGCTGGGGCGACACAGGGCCATCATATGGGCAGTTGGGCAGTTATCTCCTGGTTCGAGGGGGTAGACGGTGCTGCCTGCAGGCGCGCAAGGGACAGCAACCTGCTTGGGGCTGCGTGGCGCTGGCCACCAGTTCCCCTACCCCTAGCGGCTACCCGCTGCCACCTCATCACGCACCTGCTTGGACCCGATCTCATCCACGATGATCACCTGGGGAGGCAGGGTGCCACACGGAAAGCAGGAGAAGTCAGTGCATTGTGATTGCTTGGACCTGGCTAGGCTCCGAGTGGTGCTCGGGATAAGAGTGTCCACCAAAGCATAAAAAATGGCCCTAATCGCACCCTACGCTCGTGTCGGCACCAGTTTCCCTGCCACCTCAGGTCCGTGCTTCTTCACCGGTGCCTTCCAACAGCGGATCCTTGTGTATAACAACTTCACCTTCTCCCGTGCGCCCCACCCTCTCCCCGCCCCCGCCCCGCCGCACCTCCGGCCCGTGGTTCTGCACCGCCTCCAGCATGGCCGCCGCCAGCCGCCCCCTGTCGCCCACCATGACCCGCCGCGCCGCCCCGATGCAGCCGTGCGGCCGCGTGTCGCCGCCCGCTATCTCGTTGCTGGTGTCCACCACCACCACCGCAAGACCCAGGTCCACGGACAGCAGCCGGGCCGCGTCGCGCAGCAGCGTGGTCTTGCCGCTGCCGGGCCGCCCGAGGAGCAACAGGGAGCTGCAGAGGACATGGGGGGGGAGGGGGGAATTAGATGCGTATCCTAGGATATGTTGGTTAGGTCACGCAGCAGCGTGGTCTTGCCGCTGCCGGGCCGCCCGAGGAGCAGCAGGGAGCTGGAACGGGGGACAGGGCATGGGACAGGAGAGTCCGGGTTGGCGGATGCGAGTGGGTATGGACTTGCCGCTGCCGGGCCGGCCCAGGAGCAGGAGGGACCTGTGGGAATAGGACGTCAGTGGCCGCCGCGTGCCCGCCCACCGCCATCCCAAACCCCCAAAGCCCCCGCCGCTGAGCTCGCCCAGCCCCACACAGCACAACCCCTAACCCCTAGCAGCGCACGTGCCCCATTGCGGCTGCTTGCCCCTGCACCCACCCGGCCAGGTCGCGGTGCGCGCCGCCCAGCCCCGGCACCGGCCGCCGCCCGCCCGCCGCTCCCGCTCCCACCCCCGCTGCCGCCGCCGCCGCGTCCGCCCTCCTCCCCCTGCCCGCCAGGTCGCACAGCACGTCCCCCAGCAGCCCCGCCACGCCAGGCACGTGCCGCCCCACGCGGTAGGTCAGGCCGTAGCAGGTGCCGCTGCGGGGGTCCAGCAGGCAGCTGATCCTGCATGTGGCAGGCGTACATACACAGGGTAAAGGACAAAAGCGTTTAGCAATAGGGAGTGTGGGCACTAGCGCGTGTGAGGGTGGTCATAGCTGCCGGTGCGCGGGTCCACCAGGCAGCTGATCCTGTGGGTTGTTGACAGGGGTGAGTGGCTGAACAAGAGCGCGGGTGAGGGTGCTCATCGTACAACACGATAGCGCTTGATGTAGGCAGCTGAAAAAGAGACAGGACTACGCTTGATCCTAGATGACACGACTGCCAGGCATACCGGTGTGTGCGGGAGGGTAGGGTGTAGTGTGCGTTCCAAAGGCACGTTGTGCCCGTTGCCTCGTGCGGTACGGAGGGAGGTCTAGCATCTCGCAACCTGCCCCGCCCCACCTATGCAGTGTGCCTGGGAGGCAGCACCGGTTGTCGGAGCCGAAGGCAGCCAGCGCCCGCTCCTTCTGCTGCCGCTTGCCCCCCTGCGAGCCGTGCGCCTGCCCCTGCCCCTGCTGCCCGGCGCTGTGCTCGGACTGCCGGCGTGCCCGCTTGCTTGCGCCCGCATCCGCGTCTGCCACCCCCTCTGCGATGGGATCATCGTAAGCAGGATGTAAGCGGAGGTGCACCGCAGTATCCCAATGTACGCATCATCAGGCCACGTGCAATGGCTGTCTGCATACGCACGGCCGCGGCCCATGGCACATACGTGTCCCAAAATGTACACGCGTGACGTGCGCACAGCTGTGCCGCCCACGCTTTGTCTACTTTGTCAGACCCTTGCAAGGCAGTGTTGTATCCCGCATGCAGCGGCCAGCCGCGATACACACGCACACCCGTGCACCTGTGTGTTACTTGACCCTGCCGCAATGCCTAGTCACCCCATGTGCTGTACACCCTCGCCGCCTCTCACCATCCTCGCTGCCGCCACTGTTCCCGTCGGCGCCCTGCCCCGCCCGGCGCCGCTTGCCCCCGCCCGCGCCGAAACCGCTTGACCCAGCACCTTGCCCAGCACTGTGAGCTGTCAGGTTCGAGTCCAGGGCTCTCAGAGCCTTGTCGATGCAGACCTGGTGCAAGCATCATAAGCAAGCGGTCAAGGCGTGGTCTAGCACGGGAAGGGTTACCCGTCCGGCCCAGCCCCTGCCCCACCGCTGTGGGCTGTCAGGTTCGAGTTCAGGGCTCGCAGGGCTTTGTCGATGCAGGCCTGGGGCACGCAGCGTGCGCATGCAGTGGGTCAGCTCCAAAAGGTAAGAAAACTAGCAGATATCTTCATCTTCACTTACCAGAACCCTGCAAGTACTCCTCCTTCGCTAATAAGGCGCGCTACGCTTAACACCATTGCACAGTCTGCAGAGCGGGGCCCCTCATCTGCTTCACGTACTGGCCACCTGGCCGCCCCCTCTCCCAGCGGCCCTGTAGCCCTACTTTGCGTTCTCAAGCCCCCAGCTCTACACCCTCACCGTGACTCCCTCCAGAACCTCCTTGCTGCCGTCACTGTATGACAGCCGTACAGCGCGGCCCGCGTCCACAGCCACATCCACCAGCAGGGGGCGGGAGACATCAGCACCACCACCATTAGCCGAGGCAGCAGCATTCTGCGGCGTCCGGCGTTCCTGCTCGTGCTTCTTTATGGCGCGGCGCAGCCTAAAGGCGCGGGGGGGCCAACGGTGGGAGAGAGGGCCATAGTCGCGTACATCCATGTGCATCCGTACCGGGCAAAAGCGAGTTACCCCCTGCCGCCCCTGGTGGTGTCACAGGGCACCCATGCTGGGAGGGTCGGAAAGGCCCCCGCCCCTGTATTACCACCCATAGCACCGTGGCACTGCACCTTGCTTACCCCACACCTTAAACAGCAGAAATCACACGTTGGATCCTCTGCACACCGGCACATACCGCAACCGGCAAGAGGACTCACTTCTTGGGCAGTACGCCCCACAGCTCCCCAAGTCCGCACGAGTCCCCGTCCGCGTCGCCCTGTCCCTGCTCCTGCCCCAGCTCCTCCTCTTGCTCCGGCTGCCGCCCCGCATCTCCGGGGCCCTGCGGCTGCGCCAGCCAGCAACGGCCCCTCCAGTCAGCGCCAATCTCCAGCTGCAGCACAGCACCGCTCCCGAAGAGGGAGGACGAGGGCTGCCCCTGCAAGCCGTCCCACGGATAAGCAGCAGCTGGTCGTCCCGCCCCCTGCCCTTTGTGGACGAGCTGCTGCTGCTTCTGATGGTGCTGCTGCTGCTGGTGTGTGGGGCCCACAACCCCACGTGCAGACGCGCCCGCCGCTATGCTCCCGCCCGCCCCCGCGCCCGTGCCGTATCCCTGCGGTGCATTGCCGTACACCTGCGCGCCCTGCCGGGACTGCAGCGGGCCCCCGTGCTGCTGCTGCTGCTGCACCGCCTGCTGCTGCAGCAGCTCCCGGGCTCGCCCCTGCCCCTGGTCCTCCTGCTCCTGCTCCTGCTCGCCACCCGGCTCCGGCAGCAGCAGCCGGTACGCCTCCTCCGGACCCACACTCATGGGGTCTGCGAGCAGCTTGGCCATGGCCCGCACGTCGCGCTTCTCGCAGCCAGTAGCAGCGGCGGCAGCGACGGCGCCTGCTGGCGGCAGCGTACGGAAAGCCGCCGTACGGTGTGCGGGCGTGCCGTACAGTACGAACAGGCCGCCGTCGGTCAGCGCCTGCTGCAGGTTGGTGTACGGCACGCCGGCCTCCCGCAGCACCATGCCGATCAGGGACAGGTCCAGGGCGAACGGTTCCTGCCTTGAGCCACCGCCACCGCTACCACTGCTACCGCTGCCTCCGCTGCCGCCGCCACTGCCGCTGCCCCTGATATCTAGCTGCTGCTGGTGGTGGTAGTTGATCTCACCCGCCGCGCACCGCCTCCGAAACCTGCTAAGCACCTCCCGTGCCGCCACCGCCGCCAGCCGGCTCCGCACAATGCGCACAGCAGCTGCAGCACCGTCGGGCTCGCAGCTGGTGGTGGTAGTGGTGGCGGGCAGCAGTGCGGCAGGCACAGCTGTTGCTGGTGCTGCTGCCTCGGCAGGCCCAGGCGCACCGGCGGATGCCGCACCCTGGCCCGGCCGAGTGTGCTGCTGCTGCGGCTGGCGCTGCGCCAATTGGCCGTCCGGCACGTGCTCGGGCTGCGGCAGCTGTTGAGCCTGCAGCGGCTGGCCCTCCCCCTCTGCAATTTCCTCCCCTGCCCCAGACAGCGCGGCCAGCACCATGTTGTATGCCTCCTGCGTGCCGCAACAAAGGAGGGGCCGGGGTAAAGGACTGAGGGCCGGCGGCATGAGCATAGTTTGTGAGCGCCTGAGACGCCGAGCGCGTCTGAACTATGCAGCAAGCAAGGCGGGTTGGAAGCCTGCGGCTATCTATGGAGAGGGAATCCCCGCTCTGCAGAAGACTCGCTCAGCAATGCGCTCCTTCTCCCTCCCCCCTGTGTCCCTTGCAAGTTGCCACCACCCACCCGCGGGTCCATGCCCACCAGCTCCCCCGGCAGCCAACCTTGTTGCAACAAGACGAACACCTAATACACATGTCCCCGCTCACACCCACCTGCGGGTCCATGCCCACCAGCACCCCGGCAGCCAACCCGATTGCACCACGACCACCACCTAATACACATGTCCCCGCCCACACCCACCTGGGGGTCCATGCCCACCAGCTCCCCCGGCAGCCGCTCAAACGGCCCGCCCTCCCGCGGCCGCCCCGCCCGCAGCCCCACCAGCTTGTCACCCCAGTCCGCGCCGCCGCCGCCCCGTCCCTTGCCGCCCCGCCCCTGCCCCTGCTTCGCCGTGCGCACGCTGAACAGCCCCGCGTTCCGGAACACACCCAGCAGCCGACCCAAATCGGCATCGCTTGGCTCCTCGTGCCCCAGCCGAGCCGCAAGGTCCGGCAGCGGCATGCCGCTCCACTCCTTCCTCTGCCGTACGGTGTCACGTACGGCAGCGGCACGGGAGGTGCTCCCGTACGCGGGGGGCCGGGCGTCCGCGTACCCGGGCCGGCCGATGCCGCCCAGGCGCTGGTCTTCGATTTCCTGGGCGTCAGTTGCCTCCAGCAGGATTCGAACCGCGGACGCGATGAGGATCCTCCGCTGCTGCCGGGCGCCGGGGGCAATAGCGGGGGTCTCGCGGGCGCGGGCGGCAGCAGCGCGGGGAGCGGCAGCAGCCTTTGGGGCGGTGGCTGTTTGGGGCGGTGGGCTGGGCTGCTTGTTGGCCAGGCGAGCTGGGGTGGTGCTGGGGATCGCAGCAGTCGCAGCAGCACAGGGTGTCAGGGAGGAGGCTGCAGGGGGTGGGGCGCTAAGCTTTGCAGGCTGAGGTGGCTGGGATGGGGGTTCGGGGCTCGGCTGAGGCGCAGAGGCTGGTGGGGCGTTCGCTACCGGATCGAGGGAAGCGCGGGCGGAGCTGCATGCAGCTGCCGGCCTGCTGCCCCCACCGCTCGTGTGCGTCGCTGTTACTGTGGCAGCGGTGGCGGTGGCCGTGGTGGCGGTGGTGGCAGTTGTGGTAGCTGCGGCGGCAGCAGCGGCTGTGAAGTCCTTGGCTGCGGCATCGGTATTGGGTTTGCTGTCCTTGGGGCCGTGCAGGATGAGGCTGTGGGCTACCGTGGGGGCCAGGGTATAAAGGTCTTCCGGCAGGTGGGCAGTTGGCCCCGTGCGGGCAGGAGCCGCGAAGCTTACGACCGCCTCCATGCCGCGCTTGCCGCCCTCCGTCTCGGTGCGGGCGACATGGAAGATGCCGCTTTGGTGCAGCACGCTGAAGAGCTTCTTGTTGGTGATCCGGCCCAGGGAGGTGGAGCTGAGCGTCCGCGACAGGTAGGATAGCCGGACGGAGTAAGGACCCCGGCCATCTCCACCGCCTGTACGAGCTTTCTCTCTGCGATACTCCTCTAACAGCAGGCGCGCTGCGGCGGCAATTGCCTTCCGGGCCTCCTTTTTCGTCCGCGCGGTCTTCTTGGCTGAGTTACCGCGGCTAGACTTCCTCTGTTGCTTCTTCTCGCCAGAAGCCATATCTTGTTAAGGTAGGCTCTCACTGGGGCAGCCGCGGCGACTTTTGCGTCGGGATGTTACGCAGAGCGCTGCATCGGAGCGTAACTCTCAGGTGCGTGCCGAGGAACGGAATGCCACTATAGTTGTTAGGGCAGGTCTAGTTGATTGCATGCAGTCGCACTTGAGCTTCACTTGCCCGCTGGCCTATGGTGTCGCGAACAGCTCCCGCCTCAAGTTACGGTTTGAAATTCATTGCTGCACAGCTTGACAAGGCAAAAACAAATTATGCTAGATCCTCAGGTTATATGTACAAGTCGTGAATCTGTTTTCGTGTAATGCTGTCCCGAAATCCCTGCATCTGAACAGGGAAGGCCTTGCCTGTTGCTCAGCTGCCTGCAACTGACTGCCCCCACCTGCCCCTTGCCTGCGCCTTGTGGCGTGCACGCACAGTGGGAATATGAGATAGCTGTTTTCCATGCACGATAATTTCTGCTGACAGCCAGGAAAGGGGCAGCACCACGAGCAGGGGACCTCCCCTAACCACAAGCACCTGTACACGGTGCACCTCTGCTAGGGACAGGAGAGGTATTGGGCCAGGAGTGGGAGTCTGTGCATGTGCATGGCGACGCTGCCCTGAATTACGGCGCCCAGTTGCGCTCAGGGGCCAACTCAGGACCAGGCAAGTTTGGCGACTCGATGGCGCCAAGCAGCGCAAGCCACTAGGCAAGCCAGGGGAGGTCCTCGTGGGAGGTCCTAGGCTCCTGGCGCCAGGCCGCTGTGCACAAATGCACACAGTGCGCGGCAGCCTTGTAGGGCGTATGCGAGAGCGCAGGAGGCAAGAACCTGTGACTCTTGTGTCCGGTTCGCACCGTTCATGCCATGTACGGAACGCCTTCCACAACACCCAGTCTCAGCACCGTGGTGCCCAGGAATAACATAAACTTCTAACTTGTAAACTTTCCGTCCTAATATAAGATGTTGCTGTCACTGAGCCCTGATGTGTTGGAGCGGGTTGCCAGCTACGTGCCAAACAACGAAGTTGCGCTTGGCCTGCGACTCACCTGCAAAGCCCTTGCAAGCCAATTGAACGGGAGCCATGCAAAGGTCGTACCTTGGGAACCTTTGCCAGTGCACTTGTTCGCGGAGCAGTGTGGCCGGCAGGGGGCGATGCTCTGCTGGACCCGTGCACGGCGCCTGCGCTTTATTTCCTACATAGCAGCCAGTGGCGTTGTCCAAAATCTGATATTGGCCGTCGTTCAAGCAGACTGCAGCCTTACAGCGGACCAGCTCGAAGCAGCCGCGAAGGCGGGACACATGGAGGCGTGCCGGTGGCTCCTGTCCCACAACGACTTCTGCGAAACGCTAGACATCACATGGGTCCTACGGAGTGCGGCAGAAAGTGGCAACCTGGAAGTTTGCAAGCTGCTGCTGGCAGAGGCAGCCAAGGGCGGCAGCATCTGGGGCAGCCACAACCCCCGCCCCTGCTACGACTGGGCAGGGACACGACTCCTAGAGAACGCTAGGCACAGCAACAAGGAGCTCATGTCTTGGCTGTTTGACAACGGGATGGAATGGGACGAGGAGGGCCCTGCAGAAGCTGCACGGAGGGGGGACTGGGAATTGGCGGAGTGGCTGTTGCAGCTGCATGCGGAGGGCCGAGTTCGCAGGCCATGGTTCTACAAGGGGAAGTTCTACACACCCCTGCGCGCGGGCGCTGCTGCTGGCTGCAGCCTAGCGGTCCTCAAGCGCGCGCACGCTTTGGCGGTCGCCAACGGCGTAACAGAGCCTGCCAACGTTCCTTACGATGAGGACTCTGACGCTGTCACTTTAGCTGCACGCTCCCAGACGCCCGACTGGCGTGAGAAGCTGATCTGGCTGACCACGCCCGCCCCGGAGGGCGCCGGCATGGAGCGCAAGGTCGAACAGAACATCTGGGACCTGCCGGAGCGTGAGGCGCTATCCCGGGTGCAGTGGATGACGGTCTCAGCCTCAGCTCCCTTCCAGGTGCACACCTCTCCCCAGACGGCCGCCTGGTGTGCGTCGAGGGGGCACGCGTCCGCCGTGCAGTACCACATCAGGAACGGGGTGCAGATCGACGATCGAGTAGCGGAGTATGCGGTGGCGGGCGGACACCTGCACGTGCTGCAGGTGCTGCAGGAGCGCGGCTACCCCGTGCCGTACACCAAAATGCTGAGCTTGGCGGCCAGGTGCGGGCAGCTGGACAGGTTGCGGTGGCTGGTGGGCCGGGTGGGGCCCGGGGAGCTGCTGACGTGGCGGCGCAAGAGCGTGAATCAAAGCACGTCGTCGGGGAGGCGTTACCAGTATGAGCCTCGCAACCTGTTGGAGGTGGCGTTGGATGGTGGGCGCCTGCCCGTGGCGCAGTGGCTGGTGGAGCAGATGGAGCGGCTGGGAGTGGGGCGTGCTGGGCCCGAGGCAGCCGGCGTGGGGCGGGGGCCGGAGCAGGGGCGGGGGCGGGGGCAGGGACAGGGGCAGGAGCAGGGGCAGGAGCAGGAACAGGGGCAAGAGCAGGAGCAGGGGCAGGAGCCGGAACAGGGGCAAGGGCCGCAGCATGACCAGGAGCAGGGGGACGGGCAAAGGCACGAGCAGGAGGCGGGGCAAGGGCTGGAGAAGGGGCAGGAGCAGAAGCAGGAGGAGGAGCAGGAGCAGTGGGCGCCGGGGCTGACTCGCCATGGCATCGAGCTGCAGGCGCAGCAGATGACAGCAGCAGCCGCCAAGGGCAGGATGGAGGTGGTCGTGTGGATGTACGGCCGGGGCTGCACGCCTGACGAGGAGACGTTCAGTGCAGCGGTGGAAGCCGGGCACGTGGAGCTGGTGGCGTGGCTGGTGGAGCGCGGGTGCGCCATGCCGGTGAGCGCAACGCGGCCTGCTGGCTGCTCATGCAGTGGGCCTGCGTTCCATGGCAGCAGTAAGCGTGCAGCGCTGCCCGCACTGCCCCTGCAAAACATTCAAGCTCTCCCGCGTGCCCGCTTGTTGTTTCTGCCCGCGGTCCCCAGTCACTCGGCACATGGTATCCAGCTGCCAAGGTGGGAGACGTGGCAATGCTACGGGAGCTGCACCGGGCGGGCCTACCGTAGTTGGACCCGGGGTTTCCCAGGCCCACAATCATCCACATGCCGTCCTCCTGCTTGGCGGGGGCCGCTTTGGCTGCTGGGACCTTCTGGGGGTGCTTCGCCGCTTGGGCGGGGGCAGCGGTCTGCGACTGCCCCACGGCAGCCGCCGACGGTTGCAGACGCCGGCGCTTTGCTGACGGTGGATGAGGTGATTTCGTTGTCATGTTTTGGGTCGTGGTGGCTGGGGAGGCGAATTGTGGCGCGAGAGCCTCTGCACTTCTCTTGCTCATCAGGGGCAAGGCCAGCTGTTTGGAGCGAGCTATGAAAGCACTTGATGTACAAATGCCGTGGTTTAGGGCCCGGTGCAGCAGCAGGCTCATGGCGAAAGGCCTGGGGGTCGCTAGAGGAGCTGGGCCCTTTCCTTACTTTACGTCTGACGTTACAAATGATAACACCTGAATTGCCTGGCTGCCCTGCATGTTGCTGCTACTCAACTCAAAGGCCTGGCCCGAGTGGATGGCGGCCGATAAGGTGAGGGGCGAGACCGCGCCTCGCTTAGCAGCATTTTTGCCCGGTCCTAAGGCAGGCTAGGCGTTGATTGTATTTACCGGGGATGGCAGGCACTGCCTGCTGGTTGCTATACGGGAAGCCGAGACGGAAATGGAGCGCGTCCAATTGAGTTGTAAATCAGCTAGCGTACCTGCATCACCGGTTCCGGCACCATGGCGGCCGCACTGGTACCGTTTGAGGTCCTGCCTGCATGTCTTGTGCCGCATAGTTCTTATGCCGCTCCTCATGCCTGGATGACAACCTTGTCACCTGCCTCGGCCCTGCGCGTAATGTGCACGCAGAGGCGCCCCGGGCAGTACCCTGCACGCGCTGAAGCGTGGCTTAAGGACGTCGTGCCACCACCAGGCCTGAGTAAGAGGCAGAAGCGGCGGCAGAAGCAGCGGCAGCGGAGGGAGCAGCGACGGCTGCAGCGGAAACAGCAGCGACAGCAGCAGCAGCAATAGCAGGTGGCAGGGGCATCCCCTGGCAGGCGGTATGAGCAGGCGATATGAGCAGGAGCCGGAGCGCGGCATGGAGAGCGAAACGCTTTTGAGGTGATGCCGTGTGGCTGAGACAGAGACCGGTGGTCAGCGGAAGGAACGGCCGCCGCAGCAGCGAGCCAGCGCTCAGCGCGTAATGGTTTCATGCATGTTACGCTGTGGGCTGGTCGTATACCCAAATTCCTGTTGTGGCCAGGATAGCGTCCGGCACCATTGGGAGGGGCACTGCGGCTGTGCCGATTGGTGGATGTAACCGCTGTGCCCGCCACACCTCTGCGTTCTGTCTGGTGGCGCTCGTTGCACTGTTGCTGCGGGGTTCTGCACATACAAGGGGCTGGCCAGTGTACAAGGGGGCTTCAAGCACGCGTCCTCCCAGGCCTGGGCCAGCTCCGAGGGGCCTGTTGGCGGGGCTGGGATGCTGACGGAGACTCGTGTGCACGTACCGTCGTTTACATGTACCGTAAATGTCCCCTGGCACGTGTTATGGACATTTACAGGCTTGCATGGCCGCACCAGCACGGCGTGGTATGGCTTACTGTACTACCGTACTTGTCCAGGTCCTCATTAGCACTTGTGGCTAGGCGTTAGGGGCCTGAATGTGGCGGTGTACGTGGCAGCCCTCCGAGCTACGATGGGGGAGGGAGCGAAGCTTTTGAGCTGTAGCTAAAAGTCGGTTGCTGTGGTATGCGTCATGCAAAGTTAGCCAGCTTCTATATCCAGCGTTGGTTGGACAATTGATCCGAGCAGTACAAGCCCCCCCGGTGCGCACTGGTGCGGTGGATGAGCCGGGTGAAACCCGAACGAACTAGCTGCAAATAGGGGAGGTTGCAAGGCTCTCGTGAAACCTTTTACCCCCCGAGGTTCCTGACACCCTGAAAGTACACAGTGGGCTGCCGTGCCTTAACCGTGCACCTGCGTGTACCGTATCGGCCTTGGTAGGGCCGATGAGGGACAGAGTCCTGCTCCCCCACCCAACATGAGCCCCCAGGAGCCCCAGAGGTACACCAGCGGCCGTATCGCTCAGCTTAGTGGGTGACCGCCTGCACACCCTGCACTGCACACCCACGCCAAAGCCAAAACTACAGCCGCCCATGCCCTCGCGGACTAGTTGCCTCAGCTCTGATCCTTGCGTTGACCCCCCCTTCCCCCCACCCTGGTACACCCATGCCAAAAGAAACTCCCCCCTGCGCCGGGGGCATGTGTGCGCAGTGAGCAAAGTGGGCTCTCCCCCCCCCCCCCCCATCCACCTTAAAGCCACGTGCATTGTCCTTGCCAAGAAGACAGCATCACAGGACGTGCGGAGTGCCGTCGCTCTACCGCTTAACGGCAGTACCATGTATTTATACATGCCCGCGCGTTTGCAGTGCAAATGCATGCATGACGAGTAGCAGCCCAACACCGGTATTGCACAATCCCGGTTGCTGCACAATGGTGGCGGACTCTGCCAACCCTGACGTTCCCCCATGCAAAGTCTCTCCTTTGATAGTGATGGGGTCCCTGCCACATAGCTTCCTACGAAGGGAGTTTGCCCCACCCTGCCTGCATGCACCCCATGGCTTCGTCTGTCCAAACACCACGTCGCCGCCCCTGCTTTCATCCCCAAGTCGCACCCCCAAGCAAGTATAATCCCGGCGCCACTCGTGCTGCTATGCCAAGGCGCAACTACACCACAGCAGTGCACGCTCCGACGCTCCGTCGTACCCGAAATACGTGTCAACGCCTTACGCCAAGCCTTCACAGTGGCCAACCAGTAACATGCCTTGACCTCACACACTGCACCCCCGTTCTGGGCAGCACCCCACGTGCCGCCCATGCGCGACTCCCTTAGCTCCTCCATGCCTTCCCATGTCAGTTCACTGCATTCGCTCCAAAGCCATGCGCACTCCCACCCCATCACGTGTCCTCCTCTTCATCCGGGTCCGCGGCCCGAGCGAACAGCCCCAGGGGTGTGCCCCCCGTCCCCGTCCCCGCCGCCCCGTCGGCCGGTGGCCCCCACCCGTCCTGCCCCGCACCCGCGCCGTGCGGCCGCTTGCCCAGCAGCAGGTGCCGGAACAGGTCGTGCTCCGACTCGTGCTCCGCCTTGGCCTGCGCAACGGGGGGAGCACGAAGGTAATTCAGCATAGCTATGCGGTGCGAGAGGGCATGTGCCAGCATCCAGGACAGCTGAGCTGAGGGTGTGCTGAACACTGCAAGGTATCATGGTAGCATTGCCATGCAAGTAAATTGCCGCATTAGGACCGTTATCTGCCTCCGCACCCAGAAAGAGCACGCGCTCAGCCGGTCACACCCGCACTTGCTTTAAAAGTAGCGGTGGCGCGGCGAAGGGCGCGATGGGCGGACCCCCATGTCGCCCCCTTCCCGCCCCCGTCATACCCCTCCACTTCCGCCTTCCCCCCGCTCCACACTCCACTCCCGGAAGAACGAACGTGCACCAGTCGGGCCAGGTCGGTGCTGCGGTCGCGTTCTGGCTGCACCCCGTTCCCTGCCCACGACCTTCCTCCGTCCCACCAAGCTCCCTCGCTGCCACCCGTCACTAATACCATTACTTGCTCCCGCTCTGACCTGCTCCCGAAAGCGCCGCGGTGGTAGTGCTCCGCGACCGGAAGTGTGCTCACACCACCACGGCCATTCCCGCCTACCAAGCTACTACATCACTCCCCAGCCCCTCGCCACCGCCCACCTGCTCCCGAAAATGGACGTGGTGGTCCGCAGCCGAGAGGCTCCCGTGGCCGCCGGCGGCCCCCGCAGCCGCAGCACCAGCACCACCCGCCTGCTGCACCACGAGGCCCACTGCGCCCTGGCCCTGGTCTGGCCGCCGGGGGCCGGGGGCCGCCAGGGTCTTGCGCTGGTATCCGTACGGCAGGTCCTCCAGCTCCGGGGGAGGCCCGAGGCCCTCGAGCACGACAACGTCCACCAGGGGGGAGGGCTGCGGGGGGGCGCAGGGAGGGGAACGTGACAAGGAAGAGGGTAACAGGCAGGGGCCTTCGCAGCACGACTGGCTGCCCAACCGCCATTCGCCAGGGACGTGGTGAAGGTTGGGAATCCCACGCAGGCAATACCGGCACATGCAGCATAAGAACGCAAGCATCGTGCCGGTGTGGTCAACTCGTTGTCAGAGCCCAACGAGACACGACAACCCGCGTCATCACGGAAACCGGGTTCCGCACCCTTCCTTGGATCCCCACACACAGTTATGCACCTACCTGCGGCGCGTTGCCGGGAGTGTCTGCCCCCGCTGATGCGTTGCCGTCCTCCTCCTCCTCCTTCGCCTCCCCAGTCGGCCCCAGGTCCGGCCACCACACGCGCCGCCGCTCCCTGCCCGCCCCCGCCCCCTGAGGCGTGGCCGCCTCCCCGCCGCCCCCTCCCCCTGCAGCCACCACCACCGGCTCCGACGACACCCTCCTCAGCGCGCTCTTCAACGGCCCAACCGCCGCCAAAGTCGGTTGCGACGCCCGCCGCTTTACGCCGTGACCGGTGCTGCCGTTGGCGGCGGCCGCCGCCCCGCTGCCGTCAGCCTGCCCTTCCCCGCCGCCTTGCCCCCTACTGCATCCCCCTAGCGCATCCCGTAGGCCCGACAGTATCCCCTCATCGTCGACCAGCTCCACCGCCGCCTGCATCCGCTTTCTCTTCTTCTTCTTCCGCTCTCCTCTCCCTCCCGTGCCATCGTCGCTGCCGTCGGCGGCGCCCCATCTGCTGGTGCCCCCCGCCGCCGCCGCCGCGTCGCCGTCGCCGTCGGCGGCGTCGCCGCTGTCATCATCCTCCGCATCCATGTCCACCTCGGTAATGCCGTCGCCGCCGTCGCCGCCGCCGCCGCCGCCTGCCCCGTCGCCGCCGTCGGCTCCGGCAGCCTTGGCCTCTCCCACAACCGGCCCACCGAACAGCGACACGGCGCTGACCTGCAGTACGACCATTTACGAGTACCAGTTTCCATAGCTCAATTTGGATGTATTGCCCAATTTCAACGCCAATAACGCGATACTTGCAGAACGCGCACACCTGACCCGCTTGCGCAGTCCCACATGCTCCATGATAGCCGCGGCCAACACCAGCTCGCACGGCGTAGCCCCCAAGCACGAGCCGCCCCCGCCTACGCTGCCTCTCCCACAGTCCCCGCTCTTCTCGTCCCCAGTGACACAGGGGACATATACCAGTACTCGGTCTAGCCAACCACCCGTACTGCACCCCCTGCCGTACCTGTTCGTACAGCGGCGGCGCCTCCTCGTACTGCGCCGCCATGGCCCTCAGCGCCTCCGGGCTGTGCCCGTGCACGTTGCGGCCGGGTGAGGCGCACACCGCGGGGTCGGTCTCCAGCGGCCGCAGCACCAGGCAGCTGAAGTTGGCGCGCTGTGCGGGGGATCGTGGGAAGGGAGGACATTGAAAACTGTAAGAACACGGACACGACTGTTTTTCTAATGAGGACAGCTGCCCGCTGATGCCGGTACTGTGGCGGTTTGGCAGGAAGTGTGGAGGAACACATGTGAATGCACCATAGGGGCAGGTGCGTTGGGAAGGCAGAGGCTGTGGTTTGGCACGCAGCGCAAGGCAGCTGACTTTGGCGCGCTGGTAAGGACAAACACAGGGAGGGGGTATTGACTTTGTTGTAGTTGCGAAAGGGGCAGGGGGTCGGACACAGACTGGGGTTCCATTTGTCCTCCCGGCCACCGCTCCAGCATGCCCCGGCTGCGCTACAGCACCTGCCCCAGCCGCCGCCCTCCGACCGTACCCCATGACTGGGAACCCGCATCATGCCATCGAGTGATAGACACACCCCGCTAACCCACCTGCCCCACCGCCAGCAGCTCCCGCAGCTGCTCCAAGCGCAGCAGGGGTGCGTCCACCACCACGAACGAGTGCCGCCTGTCCTCCACGGAGCGGCCCACAGCCCGCACCAGCTCACGGAAGTAGGCGCCTGCAGGCGAAATTTACAATGTGCTCTACATTGGCATGTCGTCCAACCTGCATGTGCATCTGGCGTCGCAGGGTGGCTCTCCTTGCGACATCTCCACCGCCGCTTCTTTCTCTCCCCATCGCAGAACAGCGTCACCACACCGCGACGTCACACCTTTCCCTCCTCCCCACCCCTGCTGCTCACCCTCAGCACCCTGGTACTGCCACATGCCTCCTGTCCTCCCTCCCCTCCCCGCTGCTCTCACCCTCCATCTCCGGCTCGTACACGTACTTCATCTCCGTCACCTTGCGCCGCTTTTTGCGCCCCGAGGCATCCTCCTCCGCCACCTCCACCTCAACCTCCTGGGGGCAGGAAATGTAGATGCGGAAAAGGAGGGTGACGTCGGATCAGAGTATCCGCGCCGGGAGCATAAGGATGCGCGGGCGCAGTGTGGCGTGGCGTGGTATGGCGGGCAGCGCATGCACAGGACATGCTCTGTGCATGCGCCCCGGCGTTCAGCCGCCAACGCCCCGGCCCGGATGGCCACGGCCACCCGCGTTCGCCGAACGCCTCGTCCGCATGTCCACACCCGCCTTCGCGCTTACCCGCTCGCCCCTGACCAGCTGGTCTATCACGCGCGCCCATCCGGTGGTTCCCTGTCTAGGAAAAGGCTTTCAGCCTCCCTTCATCACCGCCCCACTTCGACCCCGAAGCATCAACACAGCCGCCCCACATAACCACCAAACCATAACGCCCCACCAACTGTTGAACGACGCATGGTCTCACCTCAATGCAAAAGTGGTTCATCCTGTGGGCGCGCGGCCATCCCGTCCACCGTGAACGACACCCGACCCACTGCCCCAAAACACCCACAACACCCTCATCCGCCCATGCCCTGCCCCCACCCTACCCCGCCCCACCTGCATGTAGTAGTCATCCATGCTGTGCACCCGCGGCGCCTCCGCGCCCGCCTCCGCCTCCGCCTCCCGTATCTTCCGCGCCAGAGTGCTCTTGCCGCTGCCCGGCAGCCCTCGCAGCAGCAGCAGCAGCTTGCGCGGCCGGCTGGCGCGATGCGGCGGCCGCAACAGCCGCGTTATGTCAACCACAGGAGCCTCCAGCGGCTGCGGTGCGGGGGTTGGTCCCCCACTCGCAGAGCCGCCAGCCGGCGGCCCGGCGACTTGCGGCGGCTGCGAAGGAGCGGCGGCGGGTGCGTACGGCCCCGCTGGTGCTGGCTGTACGGTGCCGTACGGGGCCATGTACGGGTCGTACTGCATGCCGTACGGCGGCGGGTACTCGTGCGGGTGGGCGTGGATGGTCCCTGGGCCGGACCAGTTGAGGGCTTGGGGGTAGGAGTGGCCGGGCCATGCGCCTTGGGGTGCTGCTGCTGCAGCCTGTGAGGCTCCTGGCCTGGGTGTGGTGGCCTGGGGGATGGTGTTGGTGGCGTTCACCCCCTGGTTTTGAGGCTGCTGGAGAGGGCCCGGCCCCGGGGGCAGGGGCGGGGCGGAACCTGAGGCGTCTGGGGGCGGCAGGGGAGGTGGGTCCTCGTACGAAGGGGGCGGAAGAGGAGGTGGCTCGCCGTCTGGGAGAGGCGGCGGGGCGTCATCGGCTGACCCTGTCGCCAAGGGGCCCTGCGGGGGCGCGCTGCCGTAGGCTGTTTGGCCCTGGTAGTCGTACCCCATCTGCTGTTGTTGCTGCTGCTGTTGATGGTACATGTGTTGCTGCTGTTGCTGCTGCATGTTGTATTGGTGTTGTTGCTGTTGCTGGAACTGCTGCTGGGCCGCCATGGCGTGCCAGCCGGCCTGCTGGGGCGGCATCATGCCGAAGGGCATGCCCGGGCCCGGGCCCATCATCCCGGGGTTGCCCGGGAAGGCTCCGTAGGGGTGAGGAAAGCTGTGGATTGGACCGCAGCACCAAGGGAAGGGAAGCAGGGTATACGCGAGTCAGCAACGTGTCCAGTTAAGTGGCGAGGTGCAGGCTGAGGTGGTGGCTTTGGGGTATGGGGACGTGCTGGGTGCCTGGGGCGGACGCAACCATTGCCATGCGTTAAACGGATAACACAGATGAGCTTTCCATCGACGCTGTAATGAACTTGTGGCTCCACATGGAAAAGCTGACAAAGTTGCGATGATGGATCGGGCGCGAGTGCTTCCGAAGCTCCAGAACAAATCCCGACATACCTGGACATTCCGCCTGCCTGCGGATTACCTGGTGCCACTGGGCCGGCCGGAGGCCAGGTGTTGAAGCCCGGTCCGCCACCGATGAACTGCTGGTTGAACCCGTTGTACATCCTTTCGAGCGCGCGCAGAAACCTCTATGTCAAACCACTGCCCGTTGCGGGTTCATAGCACTGGCCGGCCTCACGCTCCGCGAAGCCATGCAGGCGCCTTGCTGTGACAAGACGAGTGAAGCTTTGCGCAGGCCCCCAATTTTGTCAGCTCGATAGTACTTGCTAAGTGTGTCCTTAATGCTTGTCGCCCAGGATGCTTGTCGCCGGCGCGGTTCTGCCCCTGTCCGTGTTACTGCACAGCGAGGCACCGAACGGAAGCATGCAAGAGCATTTGACTACTGTACTGACGAAATTATGGGGTGCGCGCCTGAATGCCAAAGGGGGGTAAGGGACCCATGTGACACTCCGAGGTCTGCATGGGCGCTACTCCGCCAGCCATGGGCGCTACACGGCCAGGGGAGTTCCCCTGCCCCATCCACGGCTACACCGAAAACGGGTAGGCAACATGCTGCACAGTCGGCAGTAGCGCAGTGTCTAAATGCAGACCGTGTCGCAGACCGTTTGCCCAACTTGCTCAATACCGAAAAGCTCAGGTAAGCCTCATCAGGGGCTTACCCCTGCCTCAGCTATCCTCGGCGGGTGCACTCCATCCTTGTCTGGGCTTGCTTGTACTCGTGCGCAAACTGGTACGTTGTCTCCACTGTGCTGCCTACCGCAGACGTGCAACAAGGCTCACGGGAGAAGGCGTACCCAGGGTTCACCTCCCGCTGGGCATTCCCCTTGTCCTGCCAGCTCCTGCGAATTGAAGCAGTGCGCTTGCCCTGGCCTGCCTGGCCGAAGCAAACGAAGCCCATCCTGTAAACGCTGTACAGCCTGTAAGTGGTGTGCTGAAGCAGGCTGAAGTTGAGTGGTGGGGAGGCGACGGGGCTCCAGCCTGTTTCAGCGCAGGAGGGGTGCCTTCCATATGGTGCCTGCCGCTTGGTTGCATGTCCTTCCCCTGCGTCTTGCCGGCAGTGCGAATCCTAGCAACCACATTCAGGACGTCAAAACGGGCTGAACAGTTCAGGTTGTGGAGTCCCTGGCTCGGCAAGGCACTCCTCTACTGCCCTGGATCTCCATCCGTGCTTCAGCATACCCCGTACGGTTACATACGGGGGTTCGGCCGCCTCATGCTGGACCTGACCAGAGCTGGTCTGTACGTGCACCAGAGCACCACCCCTGTGCACCACGCTGGAACGCTGGATTGGGAGTAGATATTAGGCTTCCAAATGGGCTAGCACCCGGTGAGTGTCATGCTCTTGGTGTGCACTACGCGTTGTGGAGAGGGTGCCGTGTGGCACGGGCGGTCAATGTGAGCGGAAGCTCACTACCTTGCCTCTGGGCAGAGCTGTCAAGCGCTTTATGTTACTGACCAGGGAAGGGGGCGACGACCCGGAACTGGCATGCAGGTCCGTACATTTGCTGGTCAGGGCTCTGGTCTCGGAGGAGCCCGCATGCGACCCGGCAGCTGTTCGGTATCGGTGTGGCCCGGCCATTCGTCTAATATGAGGATTAGGTCGTAGGAAACGTCATAAGCAATCGTGTCACATGCCAGGTTTATCGTCCGCACGTTGTAGCAAGCGCCCCGCTACACCGGTAGCGACAAGTTCGTTACGCTCGACTCCAACGCGAAAGCAGAGAGCATACCCGAATCATATCAACTTGGAATTAGCTGTTTAGCATAGACCCAATACCACGCTGCCTGGGACAACTCTCAGGGCTACTAACTTGAGGCCTAGGGGCTTGACGACGAGAACAAGGTTCCTGCTTCAGTGGACATGGACAGCTGTAATTGCTAATCTAATCTAGGAGGGACTGCTGACGGCCCAACCTGCTCTAGTCCGGGAAACGACCCGGTAGGGCCTCGGCCATGTAACAGGGAAAGGCCAACCCTTCCTACCCTCTGCTCAAGCAGTGGAGCATGGCATCACACGGCATACCAATGCTGAGGGCTCTGTATTCGAGGGCTTCCCACAGCTCTCTTGTCGATCGCCCCTGCGCGCGTCGGTGCTGTCGAGCTCGGCTAAGGGCGGGAGCAGCATTACTAGTTTACGCGATGGCCGTTGCATACATGGCTTCGCGAGCCTGGGGACAGACCTGCCACCCTGCCTCGAGGTCGTTGCCTTGGGCTGCTCAACAGCAGCTGGCGGAATACGAGCAATGCCTCTGCGACGTGCCCGTCTACGCACAGTTCTACAGCCGGGCTCTAGGGTCAGCAGGTGCGTGTGCACGACGGTTGCCACTGGCACCTGGCGGCGAGCCTACCCCACGCGCTGGTGTGCTGGACCTGCAGCACCAGCACCAGCAGCAGCAGCTGGAGCAGCCCGGTCCCGGCAGTCCCGCCCAGTCCCATGGCGACGGGAGCTGTAGCGCAACCGCTGCCATATCCTGTGGTGCTGGGCCAGATGCCTTAAGCACTACACCCACGACACAGGCTCCCACCGCCGCTGTTGCCAGCAGTAGCAGCGTTACCAAAGGTGTCGAAGCCGGCAGCACAAGCACCAGCTCCAACACCAGCGACGATGGAGCACCCCAGCCCGACCTTGCCCAGATCGCCGGTCCGCGCCTTATCGTGCGCTTCCGCTCCTACGCCCCCTCCCACCAGCTGCGCGCCACCCTAGCGCACGAGCTTGGCCCCGAAGGCCCCTCCCCCCCGCACGGCCCTGGCAGCGGCTGGGCGTGGGTGGAGCGGCGCAACCCCGCCGCGGCGCACCCCACGGACTTTGCGCTCATCGGGGTCTCCCCTGCATCACGGGACGCTGTCGTGGGGCGGCTGGAAGCGGCCGCAGCTGCCGGGCGGCTTCGGGACGTGCACCCGGACCGGCCGTACAAGGGCAAGCTGGCGTGGGTGCCTGAGGGGCAGCTGAAGGACCTGGTGCTGGACCTGGGGTCGATGGCTGGTGCCTCAGGGGGGGTGGCCATGGGCGTGGGGAGGGGCCTGGCGGGGGAGGAGGAGGAGCAGGAGCAGGCGGGGGCGGCAGATGGGGAGGGAGCGGGTGAGGAGGGGCTGTTTGCAGTTAACCCACGGCCTGGGCGCATCATGACGCGGTTTAGCGCGGAGGGCTTGCTGGGGCACCCCGACCCGGAGGCAATGCTTCTGGAGGAGGGGGCGGTGGGGGAGCTGGTGGTGGGGGGGGGTGGGGGGGGGGGGGAAGGGGGGGGGGAGGGGGGGGGGGGGGGCGTCAGCGGCTCGCGGCGGCGGATCACGGGCGTGGGTTACGGCATGACACGTGGGCAGCATGGCGGGCTCCGGGGCCAAGGTAGTTCGGAGCAGGACCATGACCACCGACAGTACAACCAGCAGCAGGGGGCCAGGGCAGGGGGCATGCGGCAGCATCGAGGAATGCGCAGGGTCGCAGGTGCTGGAGCGGGTGCAGGCGGTGGGAGCCTGCTGGACGAGGAGGAGGAGGAGGAGGAGCAGGTGCTGGCGCACCTGTCCCGCCATAGCCGCGCGCCGGAGATGGGGGTGGGGGCTGACGGCGGGGTGGGGGCAGGGGCGGAGGGAGGGGCCGTGGACGCGCGGGAGGTGTCGGGGCGCGGCGCGGGTGCCGCTGCTGGTGCGGCGCGGCGGCTGCACCTGAACGCGCATGGAGGGGGTACGGTGCCGGGCATGCTGCAGGCGGAGAAGATTTGGAAGCAGGGCTTCAGCGGCAAGGGGATAAAGGTGAGGGTAGCAGCAGATGGTAATCATGCGGTGAAGTGTGCGTGCGCGTTGTCAATGGGGATGAGAGCATTTGCGGGCAAGAGCAGCTTGTACCGAGCAAGGGGAAGGGGTTGTGGGCTATTACGAGCTGGGTGCTGTGATTTGTGTTAGAGGGGGGATGGCGGAGGTGCTTGCGGTGGCCTGGGTTGCTGGCAGGCGAGGTGAGCTCTGTGGGCGCCAGGAAGCGGAGCTGGGCGCAGTGCTGTCGGTAGCAGCCTGCTACTTAATCGGAAATACCCCACAATAGAATGCCAGGAGGTCGCGAGCCTGGCTCCTTACTTTCCGGTTCACCTCGACGCCTAACACCTGGCCACCTGTGGTTCGGGTCGCTATTCCTTGCGCAGGTGGGCATCTTCGACACCCTTTAGATGGGGTACTGGTTCCTCACGCGCCTTACTGCTCGCCTGACCGCACTCCGCGTACGGAAACGCACATCTCTTTGCCAATCCCCGAACGTGCACCGCCTGCGCAGGTGGGCATCTTCGACACGGGCATCCGGCCCGACCACCCCCACATCCGCAACATCAAGGAGCGCACCAACTGGACGCAGCAGGACTCGCTCAGCGACGGCCTGGGGCACGGATCCTTCGTGGCGGGTGGGTGGGGGCGCGGTGTGCTTGTGTCACAACCTGGGCTCATCCAGGGTGGGCTATGGTGCCAGGAAGTGGGACGGCCCTTTCATAGCTGTTGAGTGGGAGTGCGCGGGACATCTACCACTCGCCCTCCAAGCCCCTTGGGGCCCCACAGCACAACACCATGCGCCTGAGCGCGTAAAAGTTGTGATAAGGGGCTGCACGTGGTGGCTGATGCTCTTACCCCTTGCCGGTTGCCGCCCTGCCCTCCCCTGCCCTCCCCAGGTGTTGTGGGCAGCCAAGACTCGGGGTGTCCGGGCTTTGCGCCCGACGTGGACCTGTACACCTTCAAGGTGCGTGTGCGGGGGTGCTGCAGCGCGTGGTTTATCCACTGCGCTGCCACGCATTTTGGGGGCCAAGGTGGCTTAGGGCAATGGCCATTTGCGCATGATGTGAACCTGTCAAACGTCAAAATGGGGGGGAAGGGATGTGCTGCATGCCTGCGGACTGCCGCAAGCGCCTCCACACTGCCGTCCTGGCTGCCTTGATGTCCCCTTCCCTCCCCTGCCGTGCACGCCACAAGCCCTGTGATCTCCGCCTTTGGGTTGGCACCGCCGGACATGATGACACGCGCTATGCTGTACGACGTCATGCTATTGCCCAGGTGTTCACGGACGACCAGGTGTCGTACACGAGCTGGTTTCTGGACGCCTTCAACTACGCCATTACCATCAAGGTGGGTGCGCAAGTGCGCTTATGCGCACAACTACTTGCCGAGGGGCCGTTTGGAGGTACAGCTGTACCCCACAATGTCCTGTTCCTGGTCTTCTAGTTCAAGGGACGCTTGCCCCTTGCTTCATTGAGCCATCCCAAATACTCCGCAGCTACCATCCGCCCTGGTCCCGCCCCCGCCCATTGCCTATTGCACTCCCGCTGCTCATGCGTCTGCTTGCGCTGGTCAATTCCGCTGTCCCTGACCTGCCCCCTGCCCCCACCTCCCTCCATCCCACACCCGACCCACAGATGCATGTCATTACTGTTAACTGCACTCGCACTGCTCCTGGTGCTGCTGGCAACAATGCGCTCCACTCTCGTAACCCGTAGAATGTCCCATATCCCCACACCCGGCTTCTCCAGGTGCATGTGATCAACCTGTCCATCGGGGGACCTGACTTCATGGACCATCCTTTCGTGGAGAAGGCGAGTACACTGTGGCGTGGTGTGTCGGCTTGCATGTGCACCGTTACAAAGTATCAAACCGCTCAGCTCGCACGTGCTGGCCCCGCATGGCGGCAAGCTTTACCGGACAGCTGCACTTGGCATCCATGGGCACCTGACAGGCCAGCTGGCCCATCGCTTAGTTTGCCAGCCTGAACCTGAACCTGAACCTGAAAGGCCATGCTGGCCCAACGCTTAATTTGCCAGCCGCCCGCCTGTATGGGTTACCCTGACCTGGCATGCCACTCTCGCCCGACTGCGGTGCACCCTCATACCCATAATACACACCCTTAACCCACCCAGGTGCTCGAGGTGACCAGCAGCGGCATCCTGCTGGTCAGCGCCATCGGCAACGACGGCCCGCTGTACGGCACGCTCAACAACCCGGCCGACCAGAACGACGTGATCGGGGTGGGCGGCATAGACAACTGGGACAACATCGCGTCATTCAGCAGCAGGTGAGCGGAGGGCCTGCACAGAGGTGGCCGGCTGGTGTGGGTGTGTATTAGCGTGCGTCTCAATGCCTCACCCTGCGTTGAAACGCATGCCTGGTTTGGGGAACCTCCTTTGTGCCTTCCCTCTTGGAGCCACGCACCCCCCGGGGCATAAGCACGTGGGAGCTGCCCCGTGGCTACGGCCACGGTATGCACACCCTTCATCTCCATGCTGCCAAGCGCTCACCTTTGGCGCCGGGTGGCTGCTTTGCCCGCGCTCGCGCTTGCACGTTGCAGGGGCATGAGCACGTGGGAGCTGCCCCACGGCTACGGCCACCTGTATGCACACCGATCATCTCCGTTATCACCGGGTGTTCATTTCGGAGCCTCCTGGCTGCCTTCCCCATGCTCCACAAACCCCAGGGGCATGAGCACGTGGGAGCTGCCCCGCGGCTACGGCCGCGTCAAGCCGGACGTCATGGCGTACGCCAAAGACGTGCAGGGCAGCAAGATCCAGGGCGGGTGCAGGAGCCTCAGCGGTGGGTCGCCTTGTGTGGGCAAAGGAGTGCTGGGCTGGCGTCCCTTGTTATAGATGGTACGCTAGGGCGTTACCCTAGTCGGCAACTCCCATAGTCTCGTCAATCCTACGCCTGCCCCGACTCAACTGCCGCCGCGCACACCTCTTAAGCATGGATACTGGTATACGACGGTCGGGTCGGTATACGGGAAGGACACCACAGCTGCTTTACGGCCTTTAGGTGTGATAAGCCACTAGGTCTGCTCAGAGCCGTACCCGAAAATCGCGTCTTCCTAACCTCTTCAATAATGCATACGCTCGTACAGCAGTCCAAGCAAACTAGCAAACTAGCACTTTTGTGACTTTTTCGTCCTGCATCAGGATGTGCCGTCGTCGCCCTCTCGGCCTGCGCGTCACGATTCCCAACACGGGCCGCGTCATTGTTTTCAACGCGGAGCCGGCCTTGGGAATCGTGACGCGCAGGCCGAGAGGGCGACGACGGCACATCCTGGCGCAGGACGAGAAGACACAGAGGTGCTGTGGTGCTGGTTTTGCTTGGACTGCTGTATGAGCGAATAATTGTTGAAGAGGCTCGGAAGATGCGACCCAACCCTTAGCCATCCCTCCCATCCTGTGCTGGATCAGGATCCTGGCCTACCACATCCCAGGCACCGGCGTGGCCTCCTCTGGTGTTTTACTGGTGCCGTGGCCTGGTGGCGTCCATCGTGGCCCTCCCCCGACTTGCACCTTACCTGATATTTTGTGTTTTACCATGCCCCCTTGTCGGCTTTCCGTGACTTCCTGACGCCTTACGCGGTTCCTCGCGTGTTACGCGTACCCCTTGCCTGCCCCCTACTCCCCAGGCACCAGCGTGGCCTCCCTTGTGGTCGCCGGCGCGTTGTGCCTTCTGTGCCTCGACCGTATTCGTCCAACGACTCACTCCTTGCCCCTCCGTGTGCTGAGTATGGCCCCTCTGCACCCGTCCCCCAGGCACCAGCGTGGCCTCCCCTGCAGTGGCCGGCGCGGTGTGCCTGCGACGTCGACCGTAGCCCTCCACTCACTTGTGCCCAACACGCCCCCCTGCCCATACTCCCCAGGCACCGGCGTGCCCTCCCCTGGTGTTACCGGCGTGGTGTTCCTGCTGACACCCACCGTAGCCCTCCACTCAGTTGTCCAAACACGTTCCCCTGCCCATACTCCCCAGGCACCAGCGTGGCCTCCCCTGTGGTGGCTGGCGCGGTGGCCCTGCTGGCATCCACAGTGCCCGAGGCTCACCGCTGGGAGCTGCTCAACCCCGCGTCCATGAAGCAGGTGCGGCTGGAGAGGTCGGCAGCTCACGCACAGGCATTTGTTACACCACACCTGTTGCGCCACTGTGTACGCCACTGTAGCTGGTGTGGATAATGCGCTCCAAGGCAACGACCTGCGCTTGGTGTCACAGGCAGCGCCACAGCGTGCTTTGCCAAACCCCTGCAGCTGGCGGCCGAGGGTGCTCTAAGTAGTAATTTGAATACATGTGATTGAATATATTACCTTGCCTCACGAGGGCAGGATGGAAACGCCATGTCCTCCTAACCCGACCCGTTTCCGGCTCCCGCGCATGGCGCCGTGCGGTTGCTATACTGTAGCACCCGTACTTACAAGCTTGCTCTCAGCCCCTTGATTCCATCGCGGACCGGTAGGATACCTCTTCCCCCCTCTCACCCGGCCCCTCAGGCCCTTGTGGAGGGCGCTGTGCGGCTGCCCAACCTCAACATTTACGAGCAGGGCAGCGGCCGCATCAACCTGCCCAACAGCATGGCCATACTGCAGGTGGGTGGGCGGGTGTGTGTCAGGGGTGTGTATTAAGGGATGTACGAGCAGGGCAGCGGCCGCATCAACCTGCCCAACAGCATAGCCCTACTGCAGGTGGGGTCTGAAGGTGCCGAAGGAAGCCTGAAGCGGACTTCCCATGTATACGGTATACGGCTTTGGTCTTAGACTGGCACATGTACCTACGCACTGTTGCGCGGGCGGATGTGCCCTACACGGTGGGCACCTGCAGCGCACCGTGAGCTCTCAGGCATACGCCTCCTCCTCAGCGTTTTCGACTGCTACTACCACACCACCCGCCGTCCGGAACACCACCTGCCGGCCCTGGCCTGCAGAGGCAGCACCCCCGCTCCTCGAAGCTGCCTTTGGACCCATGGACTGCGTCCATGGCCTCCCGGACAACGTTCACAACGTATCAAACGACCATAATTTCCCTTACCCGCAGAAGTACCACCCGCGCGCCTCCGTGATCCCCGCCTCGCTGGACCTCACCGACTGCCCCCGGCCCCCCCCGGCACACTCAACTGGTCTGAATTTTGTGTGCGCAATTTCTTCCTTTCCTGCCCACCAATGCAGAATTACCGCCCGCGCGCCTCCGTGATCCCCTCCTCCCTGGACCTCACCGACTGCCCCTACATGTGGCCGCACTGCCGGCAGTCGCTGTACGCAGGTGGGGGCAGGGATGGGAGCTGGGCCCCGTAGGTGTTTATGTGTGTAGGAGCTAGGAGAAAGGGTAGGGAGTTGCCCCGCGTTGTGCACTGCAGGCAGCCGCTGTACGCAGGTGGGGGACAGCGGGTGTGGGGGGCTCACAAGCGTTGGATGAAAGGCCAAACGGTGGCTCCAATCGTGACCCTTTTGGGAGGAACATGGCTGGTAAACAATGGCTGTACAACCTTACCCGTCCTCTGCCCAACGTTCTCACTCCAGGTGCCATGCCCGCGCGCTGCTCCAAACCTCTCACCGGGCCGCCATTCTGCCTCATGCCTTGGTATAACACCACCTACACCCTCGCCCAGGCGCCATGCCCGTCATGTTCAACGCCACGCTGCCCAGCACCCCACTCCCCTTTCCTGCTGCACACCTCGCTAATACACATCCCTCCGTAATACACACCCGCGCCCAGGCGCCATGCCCGTCATGTTCAACGCCACGCTGCTCAACGGGCAGGGGGTGGTGGGCAAGCTGGAGGGCCCCCCCGTGTGGATACCGGAGGTGGGGCGGGGGCAGGGGGCATTTCAGGTACAAGGGAGAGGTAGGGCGGGTTGGACAGGCTTTGGGCCCCCCGTGTGGACGCCGGAGGTAACGAGCGGTACAGAGCGGCACATAGCCTGTGCAGATGAGGGACACGATGGACCGGGACAGGCTTGCAGGCCCCCATGTGCCAAGTGTTTATGCACGTGCACACATGCTCACTTTGCGTGTGTTCGACGCCTCGCCACAACCGCCCCAGGACGCGGGCGGTCGGCTGCTGCACGTGTCGTTCGAGTGGTCCGACGTGCTGTGGCCCTGGTCCGGCTACCTGGCGCTGTACATCCGGGTGCGGCCCGAGGGGGCTGCGTTCGAGGGGCCCGCCAGCGGCACCGTGCAGCTGGCAGTGGTGTCGCCGCCTGGGCCGGGGGAGAGCGCACCGAGGAGGTGGGTGTGTGTGCGTTAAGCGGAGGAGGAGAGGGGGATGGGGGCGAGGAACCGTGCAGCTGGCAGTGGTGTCGCCGCCTGGGCCGGGGGAGAGCGCACCGAGGAGGTGGGTGTGTGTGCGTTAAGCGGAGGAGGAGAGGGGGATGGGGGCGAGGAACCGTGCAGCTGGCAGTGGTGTCGCCGCCTGGGCCGGGGGAGAGCGCACCGAGGAGGTGGGTGTGTGTGCGTTAAGCGGAGGAGGAGAGGGGGATGGGGGCGAGGAACCGTGCAGCTGGCAGTGGTGTCGCCGCCTGGGCCGGGGGAGAGCGCACCGAGGAGGTGGGTGTGTGTGCGTTAAGCGGAGGAGGAGAGGGGGATGGGGGCGAGGAACCGTGCAGCTGGCAGTGGTGTCGCCGCCTGGGCCGGGGGAGAGCGCCCCGAGGAGGTGGGTGTGTGTGGGTTAAGGCGTGAACTAGGGCGTGGCATGTCCGGCCATGCTGCCCGCAATTGGTGAGTTTAGAACATCGAACGTGCGGACAGTTCGGTTTCTATCAGACCCCCATGCCCGCCCAAAGCTCCCATGCACACCCCACCTCACGTACCCACCTCACGGCTCACGCCACCCCTGCAGATCCGTGGTGCGGCTGCCTGTGCGCGCCGCCGTGACGCCCCCTCCCCCCCGCCACAAGCGCGTGCTGTGGGACCAGTTCCACTCCATCAAGTACCCACCAGCCTACCTGCCCAGGTGCGCCAACGAGCAAGGGCCCGTGTGTCACCAAGGTTGGAGAACAAATGGGCGAGGGGAAGGCGGCAAGCGTATTTGTGTTATAATTCTTTGTTCCAGGAAGCGTTTGCCTGCGTTGATGCCCAGGGAGACAGCGCTGCGGAACGGGGCACGGAAAGTGCATGTCATTGCAGTGACGTGCGCCCGGATCCTAACCCACACGCCTTCACCCACACCCCTGCCCCCAGGGACAACCTGGACGTCAAGTCCGACATCCTGGACTGGCACGGCGACCACATCCACACCAACTTCCACGGCCTGTTCAACGCGCTGAGGGACGAGTGAGTCCTGGAGGGGGGCGCGTTGGGGGACGGGGGCAGGGAGGGGTCAAAAACCTCGAGAGGTGTTGCGGCCAAGGGGCGGGAGTGCAGCGGCCACGGCGATTCGACGCGCTGAGGGACAGGTGAGTGCAGGAGGGGCAGGGATCAGGGATAAGTGGCCTTCTGGTATTTGCTTTGGACCCGCAGCTGTCCTGCAATAATCCACGTTTGCAGCTTGAACTTTCTCATCAGCACTGTGCTAGTAGTGCGGGTCGGGCCTGTGCTACATATGATGTTTGCTCCTCCCCTGGTTACCCCTCCCTCCCCCAGCGGCTACTTCGTGGAGGTGCTGGGCTCCCCTGCCACGTGCTTCGACCCGCAGCAGTACGGCGCGCTGCTGGTGGTGGACCCGGGTGAGGGTGTGTGGGTTAGCAGGGGGCCGGGTGTGGATTACAGGCGTGAGGGGTGCGGGGTGTAGCCAGCAGCAGTACGGCGCGCTGCTGGTGGTGGACCCGGGTGAGAGGGCGTTGGTTGACTGGGAGGGCGTTCGTTGCCTGTCGTACAGATCAGATCACCCTGAACGCCGCTAAGCAGCGAATCAGGGAGCTTGCTGACGTTTGAGCCAGGAGTATAGTATCTCTTGTTGGCCCGCGCCTCCATGCCCGCACCCGCAGAGGAGGAGTGGTACCCTGAGGAGGTTGAGGCACTGCGCCGCGGCGTGGTGGAGCAGGACCTGGTGCTCATGGTGTTCGCCGAGTGGTACAACACGGCCTCCATGATGCAGGTGGGGGGGCTAATACACATGCCAGCAGCTACTACACTAGGGGGCATTAGGGCGTGGTGCTGGCGGTGTTCGCCGAGGGGTACAACACGGCGTGGATGATGCAGGTGCGTAGTGCAGGGCGTAGGCGTGTGGGTGCGAGGCACCTTTCGTATCCCGTGGCACAGGGGCTAGCAGAAGGGCATAGCGCTGTTGGTGCTCGTATGCAAAGAGAGCTGTACTCCTGCCGACCTGCTAATCCACAGCATCCCAACTGCACTTTGTCGACAACAACACCCGCTCCTGGTGCCCGGTGAACCCCCGCCCGGGGAACCCCCGCCTTATCCCCCACACCTGTGCTAACCCACACGTACGCCAGATGCGCTTCTTTGACGACAACACCCGCTCCTGGTGGACCCCACCTCCGTCCTGTCCCCAACACCCTCACTAACCCACACCCATGCTAACCCACACCTTCCCCCCAGATGCGCTTCTTCGACGACAACACCCGCTCCTGGTGGACCCCCGCCACGGGCGGCGCCAACGTGCCCGCGCTCAACGAGCTGCTGGCGCCATACGGCCTGGCGCTGGGGGACGCGGTTGTGGCGGGCGGGGCGCAGGTGGCAGGTGGGTTGGGTGCCGGGGCAAACGGTATGCATAGGGGCTGGGCGGGTGGGCATCGATGGCGGCTGTGGCGGTAAGGCCTGGTGCTGGGATGCGGTTGTGGCGGGCGGGGCGCAGGTGGCAGGCTCGCGGACAGGGGGTGGGGTGGGAGTGGCTGGGCGGGAGGTGCAGTAGTGTGCCACGCCGGTGTATGCTGTCGCGGTGGGTCGGGGCCAAGTGGCAAAGGCGTCTTGGGTAGGGATGGCTGGAGGCGCGGAGGCAGGTTTGGGGGTGGGGGTGGGGGTGGGGGGGGGGAAATGGTCTTGGCAATGCTTGCCTTGGTCCGCCACTGAACTGCTGACTTGCCCGCCTCCCCAAGCCATGCCCCGTGGGTTGCTACCATTGGTACCATGCCGACTTCCGCTCCGGCCTATCCCGCCCCAGGCATGCGTCTGACCATCAGCCACGGTGCTGACATTGCCAAGGTGCCGGCAGGGGGCTGGCTGCACAAGGTGAGGCGTCGTGGCACATTCCACGAACTGCATTCGAGGCTTGCGTGCATTGGAGTGGGGGGTTAGCCAAAAGGGACCATCACGGAGAGTGCTGGGGGCCATATGCAGGGCCTGGTGTGCGTCCGTCAACGATCAGCATTCAGCTGGCATCCCACCCCACGCCAATAACCCATGCCAACCCGGTGCGGTGCTCTAGTGCGACCGGCTACTTCACCTTTCCACCGCCAAAACGCCCGACCCAGAATGCCTGAACACCCCCTGACCCAATGCCCTGGCCCTCACCGTCCCTCCTCAGGCCCCCCTGAACAATGCAGCCCAGAAGTTCCAGCAAACCCAAGGCGGCGGCAACCAGCAACAACAACAGAACCAGCAGGCCGAGCACGGCTTCCTGGCCGCAGTCACGCTGCCCCCGCCCGCCACCACCACCACAAGCACCACCACTGCCACACGCCCCGGCGGCTCGGTGGCTGTGTTTTCCGACAGCAACTGCCTGGACCGCTCCCACATGTCGGCCAACTGCTACGACCTGGTGCGGCGCCTGCTGGGCCGCCTAGTGGAGCGGCAGCCGGTGCCGGGCTTGCTGGACGACTCGGTGAGCTGCTGCGGTGCCGTGTAACCCCCATCCACGTGTAGCATGTGGTGGATGTACAAGGATGTGCCTTTCTTGTCGTGTGGGTTCTGTCCATGTGTCCGGCAGCTGGTGCAGCGGCAGGAGGGGGGGGGGGGGGCGCAGGGGGCTAACCAGCGGCTCTGCAGTACCTTGCCTACCTAGCCTTGCGTACCAATACGTACCGTGTGCCCGCCCTCACCTGCCCCTTGTTCCGTCCCCTGCACACCCGGCAGGTCAAGCTGTCTTCGCCGTACGTCACCTCCGCCTACAACTTCACGCCCCCCGCCCGCTCCCCCGACTTCAACCTCACCGGCGCATCCCACGTGCTGCGACACCCCGGGCCGCCCACCTGCTTCCCCAACGCCCCATGCGATCGACAGCCGCAGCCGCACAGCGCAGACTGCCAGGCATTCCTGCGTGGCGCAGAACGTCCCGGAGCGGACGGCGCTGGTACGGCAGGAGGCGGTACGGCGGGTGGGGGTACCGGTACGGCAGGCGGGCTGGTGTCTGCCGGTGCGACGGACAACGAGACGTCGCCGTTGCGGTGGGTGCTGGGGGCGGATGCGGACACGTTGGCGGCGGCAGCAGCGGCTGCTGCTGCAGCAGCTGGTGGTACCAGCAACACGGGCAGCGCAGAGGCGGGGGCAGGGGCGGGCGGGCAGCAGCAACACATGCATCAGGAGAAGGCAGGAGGGACGGGGACAGAAGGAGGCGAGGGCAAGGCGGGTGCGGGCGGCTTCGCGGCGCCCCTGATTCGGGTTAACCCGGATGACACCACAAGCAGTACGTTGCGGTTTGGCATGGGCGCGCTGCCGCTGCTGCTGCTGGTGTGCTTGTTGGGGCTTGTGGCACTGGTGGCTGTGTGGGGCGGGGTGCGGCGGGGCGGGGGGGGGGGGGGGGGCGCGGGGGGGGGGGGGTCGGTGGGCAGCCGGACGCGCAGCGGCGACGTGTAGCGGAATGGCGGTGCATTGTGTGCGTCTTGCTTTGAGTTGCTATGACTGCTGTGTATTGGAAACCGTGGCAAGCCTGGGTAGAATTGTGTAGGCAGCTGTTGTGCATTTGCAAGACTACGTGAGCGCCGTTGTAGCATGCATTGCGGGCTGGTGTTCGCGAGCTGCAGCTCTGCTGGCGTCGAGCTGTGCGGTGTTGTGGGCACGGCACGGCGCGCCGTCGAAGGCGCATCACTTGCGTTGTGTCGGGGCTTTCGGGGCGCGGTGCTGTTGCAACAGGTGCTCGGTGGGCGCTCCGCATCGCCACGGTACTGGGAGCGGGATGCCACGCAGACGACAGGAGGGAGAGAGGGAATGGACGCCCCGATGCGGAAGGGAGGTGAACTGGTGCATGGTCCGCACGTAGGAAGCAGGAGGCTGGTGGTGCGAGCACCAAGCTGTGCGGCTCGGGACCTGACTGGGGAGAAGGCCTTCGCTATGCGGGTGGCATGGGACTTGGGGCGGAGCTCAACGGGGAGCTGTGTGACGTTGTTGTGCGGGTTGCATGTGTCAACGTTGCGGGAGCGAAAATGTGACGCGAGGTTGATGGAAGGCAAGGCTGTGAGGGAGGAGTTTGAAACCTTGAATGCGCATTGCTACTCGTGGCTCTTGGGGCCCTGGCGGGTGGGCGGTTGGTAGATCCAGGGCGGGGGGAAGCAGCAGCAGGCGCAGCAGCGCTACAGGGCGGAAGCAGGAGCAGGAGGGGAGTGGCGGGCGCGGAGCATGGGAAGGAGAGCGGCGAGGGGACCAAGCTGGAACCCGAACAATGTGCAAGTGCTTCAGCAATGCTAGGCATTGGAGCTCCCCTGATTGTGGTTGTGTCCCTAGCCACGCAATAGTGGAAGGCCGGTCATCGCTTGGGCTGCGTGCTTGCCAGGAGGTCCGAGTTGCAACATGGCTGCAGTGGAGTGGCAGTAAACTGTGCGTTGCGCATGGCACTCACGACATTCCGTCGTCCGTAAGAGGCAAGGTACGTTTTTGCCGATTGCGGTTGTGGTGGGCATACCGTAGCCTGGGGTGCAACCACTGTAATCACCGTACGGACAGTTGGGGCGTGGACGCGGAGCAGCATGCGGAATAGGGGCGCTGGTGGGTTATTGCTCGCTGTGGCCAACGCGCATGTTGAATTGAAATGCATCAAGAGACAATGCACGTATTACTGAGGCCAGTTGAGACGGTTGACTGCGGCAAGACGCTGGGTATCAGTGCAAGACATACGGTATGTGGAGACATGTGGCAGTTGCAGTGCGGGCCAGGTGTTAGCCCCGGTCCCAGGCAGGCGCGCATGTGCCACTGTGTACGGCGTGTAAACTGTACGGGAGTACGGCAGCTGATGGTCAACAAGTTGGCAGCGAGACGGACCAGGACGGACATGTCGGGGCGTAGGACGATTACCATACTATGAGCCTACTGCCGAACCTCGTCCTGGCTCGCCCTGCCTAGCGCCCTCTACTCCTTACATGACACGCCAAGTCGTCAACGCACCGTCACGCCCAGCCCCAGACCCTATACCACAGCATCCTGGTGCAGTGCATCCGCCACAGCTAGCCATTGCCAGTCAGTCAGTCAGTCAGTCAGTCAGTGTTACACGGCGAGGGTTCTCCCCTCCGCAAGTGCAACGACCCA